>ERZ1673736.2925-NODE-2925-length-17310-cov-5.556534_pt1 | contig 17310 bp, 18 predicted proteins | sample MGYA00580212_ERZ1673736 | MGnify/ENA primary metagenome ERZ1673736 (study PRJEB41218, sample SAMN15661752) | gut metagenome | host: Homo sapiens | place: Canada: London | collected 2015-08-20/2019-03-30 | study: EMG produced TPA metagenomics assembly of...
CCCCCTTCCCTTCGGAACAGCCTGCCGGGACCGTCCTCACACGGTCCCGGCAGGCTTCTTTCCGGTCCCGCTTTTACAGGAACACCTCCACAGGCCGGCGCTCTGAGAACTTCTCCGTCAGCCGGGTGGCGATAGCCGCGGAGTTATAGCCCAGCGCCCCCACCGGGCACCGGGACACACAGGCCATGCAGCTGATGCACTTCTCCATATCCCACAGCAGAGTCTTGGGATCCATGGCCCCGGTGGGGCACACCTGGGCGCAGAAGCCGCAGCCCAGGCAGGTGTCCCAGTCCCGGTCCTTCTTCACCGGGACCGCGGGGTGGGCGGGGGGCTCCGGATCCCCGGGCACCTCCACGCTGCCCGCCGCACCGGAGGCCAGCTTGTCCTTCACGCCCTGGGCAAAGCGGGCCAGGACCTCCAGGTCCTCCCCGTCCGGGCGGCCCACCCCCAGGGTCGGGGCAAAGATGTGGGGGGTGATGACCGCGGCCGCCCCCACACAGCGGAAGCCCCGGGCCTCCATCAGCCGCTTCATCTGGGCCAGGGCGTTGTCATAGTGCCGGTTGCCGTAGGTGGCCAGAAGGATGCAGGGGGTGTTGTCTCCCTTCAGGCCGTCCAGCAGACCGGGCACCGCCGGGATCTGTCCGGCGTACACCGGCAGGGCCAGGACCAGCAGCTCCTCCGGGCCGAAGGTTTTCTCCTTCTTGTCCGGGCCGGTGAGCGGTAGGTATTCGCTCTCCCCTCCCAGCAGGCCGCATACGGCCTCCAGGGCGCGCTTGGTGCCCCCCGTAGGGCTGAAATAGGCTCCAAATGTGTGTGTCATAAAATTTACCCCTTTCCTCACAAACGATAAGTGAACAAATCAGATAAAATTACCTGACAAAATCGCCCAAAAATGTTAGATATAACCACAAGCTAATAGGGGTGCCTCATGTATTATTTCATGAACTTTTTGACCATGCTCTCCGATATCCTGCCGGTCCTTGAGCCAGTATTATGTATATTGGGCATCGTTGCACTATACAAGTATATCAAAAATCACTGAGAGGATCTCCTTGCAGGAACTTTACGTTCCGATCCAATGAATTTCAAGGCAGAGAGAGGGGGCCGTTCCGCCCCCCTCTCTCTGCCTTCACTGTGTGGTCACAGGCATTGGAGATACTTGCCGTACAGCGTCATGCTCAGCTCGTCTCCGATCTTGTGGACCTGCTCTGCGGTGACCCAGCCCTCCCGGAGCCCCAGCTCCTCCAGGCAGCCCACATACCGGCCCGTCTGGTCCTGGATCCGCTTGATGGTCTGTCCCGCAATGAGCAGGCTGTCCGCCGTCCCGGCGTCCAGCCAGGTGAAGTCCCGCTCCAGCGGAACCACCCGGAGCTGTCCCCGGCGCAGGTACTCCAGATTCACGTCGGTGATCTCCAGCTCTCCCCGGGCGGAGGGCTTCAGATTGCCGGCGATCTCCATGACCTGGTGGTCATAAAAATACAGGCCGGGAATGATATAGTTGGACTTGGGATGGCGGGGCTTCTCCTCGATGGAGATGGCCCGTCCGTCCGCGCCGAACTCCACCACGCCGAAGGGGCGGGGGTCCTCCACCCAATAGCCGAATACCGTGGCCCCGGAACAGTTGGCCGCCGCGGCCTTCAGAGTCTCGCCCAGGGAGGGGGCATAGAAAATGTTGTCCCCCAGCACCAGGCAGACCCGGTCCTCCCCCACGAACTCCCGTCCGATCAGCAGGGCGTCCGCAATGCCCCGGGCCACCGGCTGCTCGGCGAAGGTGATCTTCAGCCCGTACTGGGCTCCGTCCCCCAGCAGGGCCCGGAAGGTGCCGGTCTCTCCCGGCGGGACGATCACCATGATGTCCGAGATCCCGGCCTGCATCAGGATGGCGATGGGATAATAGATCAACGGCTTGTCATATACCGGCAGCAGCGGCTTGCTCACCGGCTTGGTCATGGGGTAGAGTCGCGTCCCCTTCCCTGCGGCTAATACGATACCTTTCACAGCGTCCTCCTGTGTCTCATCTGTTGTTGGGGCCCGCCTCCGCGGGGCCCGGAATATCAAAACTCATGCGGCGCTCCCGCGCCTGGGTTTGTCTCAGTGTATCATGTTCCACAGGGCTTTTCAAGGGAGTAATGATGAAGAGTTTATGAATCCTGCGCTTTGGAAGCAGCGGCCGTTCACAGCTCCAGGCCAGTCCCTGTGGCAAAGAACCACAGGATCCGGTGGGCCACCCTCCGTCCGGTGATCCGCTCCAGCGCCCGGCTGTACGCCTCCAGCTGGGGGCGGTACTCCTCCCCCCGGGCCGCCTCGCCCCCCGGACGGATGCGGTCGCTCTTGAAGTCCAGCACCGTGATCCCCTCCAGTCCGTCGAACCAGCAGTCCACCACGCCCTGAAGGAGCACCTCCTCCCCCTCCAGCCCGGGCCCATAGTCGGCGGCAGGCATCAAAATGGAGAATTTGAACTCCCGGTGCACCTCCCGGGCGGCCAGCAGCTGCCGCCCCAGTTCTGAGGCAAAGAAGGCCGCCGGGACCTCCGGCGGGACCGCTTCCCCCTGCTGGCTGGTCAGGAAGCCCTCCGCTGTCAGGCGGCGCAGCTCCTCCCGGATCGTCTCCGGGCTGTGGTCTCCCTCCAGGGGAAGATACTGCATGGCCAGATGGAGGGCGGTCCCCCGCTGAGCGGCGGTCAGCCCCCGCTCCCGCACCATGAAGTCCGGCCGGGAAAGCCCCTCCGGCTGCCGCTTTTCCCGGCTGCTCCCCAGCTCCGCCCCCTCCTGGGCGGCCTCCTGATCCAGAACACGGCCCTTCAGCTGGGTAGCGGTCAGCTTGGATGGCATGGAAACCGCCGCCTCATAGGGATAGGTCCAGGTCAGGGCGGCAGTCAGGTCCTCCGTCTCTCCGCGCTCCGGCTCCAGGTCCGCAAAGCGGCCGGGGCGCTCCTCCGCACCCGCCTCCAGCTCATCCCCCTGCACCCAGTGGATGTCCCAGGCCGGACCCAGACCGGCCGCAATTTCTTCCGGTCCGCCGGCCAGGGCCCGCAGGCCCTCCGCCTCCGGCCGGACGAGGGCATGAAGGAGCACCCAGGCCCCCACGCTCTGCTGCCGCTCCAGGGCGGCGGCCGGGACGGGGACAGCGGCCTCCTGGGCCAGACGTTCCAGGGCACGCGCCCCCTCCGTCAGGGCCACGGACAGGATCAGCTTCTCCTGGGCCCGGGTCATGGCCACATAGAGCAGCCGCAGCTCCTCCGCCATCATCTCCCGCTCCAGCTGCCGGGACACGGCCCGCCGGGCCAGGGTGGGGTACTCCACCATCCGCTCCCGGTCCAGCCCCTTGGGCCCCACCCCCAGGACCGGGTGGAAGAGCACCGGGCGCATCAGATCATCCCGGTTCAGCCGCCGGGACAGGCCGCACACCAGCACCACCGGCTTTTCCAGCCCCTTGGAGCGGTGGATGGACAGGATGGAGACCCCCTCTCCCTCCCGTCCGGAGCCGGAGGAAGGCAGCTTGGCCCCCGTCTGCCGCAGCCGCTCCAGACGGAGCAGGAACTGAAACAGAGAGCGGCAGCCGCTGTCCTCCATCTGTCCCGCCAGGGCGTACAGGGCCAGCAGGTTGTCCTGCCGCTCCTGCCCGCCGGGCATAGCCCCGAACAGGCCCAGCAGATTGGTCTTTTCATAGATGTGCCAGATCAGCTGCCGGCAGGTGCGCTCGCCCGCGCCGAAGCGCAGCTCCTCCAGCTCGGTCAGGAAGTCCCGGCACGCCTGGTCCCCCCGCCCGGCCGCCTCGGACACCGCGGTATAGAAGTCCCCCTTGGCCCCCGCCCGGAGGAAGGCCAGCTTATCCCCGTCAAAGCCAAACACCGGGGAGCGCAGGGCGGCGATAAGGGGCACATCCTGCCTGGGGTTGTCCACGATCTGGAGCAGCGCCAGGGCCACATTCACCTCTGTGGTGTCAAAGAGGTCCCCGCCGCCGTCGGCGGACCAGGGGATCCCCTCCTCGCTCAGCGCCCGGAGATAGTGGTGCAGCACCACGCCGGGGCTGCGCAGAAGGATCATCACATCAGAGGGGCGCAGAGGCCGCGTCCCATCCCCGTCCTTCACCATCAGGGACTGGTCCAGCAGCGCCCGGATCCGCCGTGCGGCCCACCGGGCCTCCAGGCGGTTCTTGTCCTCCCGCTCTCCCTCCTCCTGCTCCCCCAGGAAGGACAGGTCCAGCACGTCCAGCTCCAGAGCGTCGTCCTCCCCCGGCGGGAAGGCCGCCCCGGGGACCAGGGCCTGGTCATCGGTGTAGTCCACCTCACCGAAATCCCGGGACATCACCGCCCGGAACAGGTCGTTGCAGCCCTCCAGCACCTGGGGGCGGGAGCGGAAGTTCCGGGAGAGCACGCGGCGGCGGGGCTCCCCGGCTCCGGCCTCCTCCCCGTCCCGGAAGCGGCGGTATTTGTCCAGAAAGATGGTGGGGTCGGCCAGTCGGAAGCGGTAGATGGACTGCTTCACATCCCCCACCTGAAAAAGCGTACGCCCCCCGTCTGAGACGGCGGTGAAAATGGCGTTCTGCACCTGGTTGGTGTCCTGATACTCGTCCACCATCACCTCGGCAAAGCGGGCCGACCAGCTGGCCGCCAGGGGGGTGGGCCGCCCGGTCTCCGGGTCCAGCAGCAGCCGCACCGCAAAGTGCTCCAGGTCGGAGAAGTCCAGCACCCCCCGGCGCGCCTTCTCCCTCTGATACGCCTCCTGGAACCGGGCCACCAGATCCATCAGCCCCCGCACCGCCGGCCGGGCCTCCGCCAGGTCGGCCAGCAGCTGGCCGCTGTCCCCGTCGAACCGCTCCCCCAGGCGGGTCAGCTGCTCCTTTGCCCCGTCCCGCAGGGCCTTCACCCGCTCCACCGCCCTCTGGGCCCGGGCCTCCTCCATGGGGCTGAGCTCTCTGGTCCGCTTCCGCTTCCGGCCCACCGCCGGGAAGGGGATGGGCAGGCAGGCGTATACCTGGTCCCAGCTGTGCCGGTCCGCGGCGGCGCACAGTGCCTCCACCTGCTCTAACGTGGTCTGAAGAGAAGGTGCGTAGTTCTGCTCCAGCAGCTCGTCCTCTCCGCACAGCCCCACCGCCTGCTCCAGGCGGCGGACGCAGTCCCGCCCCAGCCGGGCGGCATCCTCCAGAAGCAGCGCCCCCCAGGGAGTCTGGCCCACATCGGCGATCCCCTCCAGCTCCCACGCCGCCTTCTGCTCCTCCAGCCAGCGCAGGGGCTCCGGGTGGCTCTGGATCCGCCCAAACACATCCAGCACGATCTGGGCCAGGCGGCTGTCGTCCCGTCCGGCGGAGAGGGTGTCCACCAGAAGGGCAAAGTCCCCCTCTGGGTCGATGCCCTGGTACTGCTCCTCCAACACATCCTCCAGCACCTGGGCCATCATCACATGGCCCTCCCCCTCGTCGCACAGGCGGAAGTCCGGGTCCAGATCCAGCAGGTGCCCGCTCTCCCGAAGGAGGGCTGCACAGAAGGCGTGAATGGTGGAGATCTGCGCCTGATAGACCAGGGCGGTCTGCCGGCGGAGGTGCCGGTCATTGGGGGCCTCCGCCAGCCGGGCAGACAACTCCTGGGCGATGCGGGCCCGCAGCTCCCCCGCGGCCGCCTTGGTGTAGGTGATGACCAGGAACTGGTCCAGGTCCAGCCCCTCCCGGGTCACCCGGTCCATGAGCCGCTCCACCAGCACCCGGGTCTTGCCCGAGCCTGCGGCGGCGGAGACCAGCAGCTCCCCGCCCCGGTCATCCACGATCCGCTTTTGTTCCTCTGTCAGGGGAAAGGCCATGGGCTCCCCCTCCTTTCGTCATGTCAAGCTTCGTTCCGCCGGACGGTGACCGTCCCGTGCAGATCGGTCCGGTACACCTCCGTCCCGGCCGCCAGCAGGCGCTCCACCGTCCCAGGGTCCGGATGGCCGTAGCTGTTGTGCTTTCCCACGGAGATCAGGGCGATTTCCGGGCGGATCCGCTCCAGCAGCTCCTGCCCTGTGGAATACTGGGAACCGTGGTGTCCCACAGCCAGCACCTCCACCCGGGGCAGCTCCGTGCGGGCCAGCAGGGCCCGCTCCACATCCGCGCCCATGTCGCCGGTGATCAACGCGTCAAAGTCCCCCTGAGATGCCAGGACGCTCAGCCCCTCCTCGTTGGTCTCCCCCGCGCCCAGCGGGGCAAACAGGCGGACCGTCCGCTCCACGTCCAGTTCCAGGGCGGTGTCACTGCGGATGAACCGCACCTCAGTGCCTGTGCGCTCCGCCGCGGACAGAAGTTCCTGCCGGATGGGGCTCTCTTGGTCCACATCGGGGAGGGCCAGCAGCCCCACCTCCATCCGTTCCAGCAGGCGGGCCACCCCGTTGGCGTGGTCGTTGTGGAAGTGGGTCACCACCAGCAGATCCAGCCGCCGGACGCCGAAATCCCCCAAATAGTCGGCCACAGTGTCCCCCGCGTTCTCATAGCCGCTCCCGCCGCAGTCCACCAGGGTGAGGAAGCCGCCGCTGCGCACCAAAATACTCTCCCCCTGGCCCACATCCAGGGCGGTGACCGCTCCCGGCCCACGCCAGAAACTCCAGCTGCTGAGCACCATAGCCAGACACAGGGCGGATATGCCGCAGCACACTGACACCGTCCATCGTTTTCTGCCCGGCAGAAGGAAGGCAGACAGGGCCAGCAGATAGACCAGCACGATCCAGGCCCGGTAGTACACCGGCCCCATGGTCACCGAGGAGAAGGGAAATCCCGCCAGCCACTGGATCACGCCGTCCAGATACCGGGCCAGCAGAGCCGCCGGAACCGCCCCCAGGGCGGCCAGCCGGGGCAGGAGCAGTCCCAGGGTCCCCAGGCACAGCCCCGCGCCGAAGAGAAGGCCCACCGCCCACAGGGTCAGCAGGTTGGACAGCGGGGAGATCAGCGGGACCGCGTCAAAGTACAGGGCCACCAGGGGCGTTGTGAGCAGCGAGGCCCCCACAGTGGCCCCACAGGTGGAGGCTGTGAAATACAGGACCCGCCGCCCCGCTCTGGCAAGGAGTCCCTTCCCCGCACCCGGCTTGGGGAGCAGTGCCAGCAGGCCCCGCTGCACCTTGCCGGCACACAGGAGGATGCCCGCCACCGCGGCAAAGGAGAGCTGGAGCCCAATGTGGGCGGCGGAATAGGGGTTCCACAGCAGCAGGAGGAGCAGCGCCGTCCCCAGCGCGGTGCAGTCGTCCCGCTCCCGGCGGAAAAGGGGCGCAAGCTGGAGCAGAACGATCATAATGGCCGCCCGCACCACCGACGGGGTGCACCCCGCCACCAGACAAAACAGGGCGGACATGGGGATGAGCACCAGGGCGGTGAGCCGCCGGCTCGCCCCCAGCAGAAGTGAGACGAGCCCCGCCAGAAAGGCCAGGTGCATCCCGGACACCGCCACCGTGTGGGACAGGCCGGTGCGCTGGAGGGAGGTGGTAAAGGGGTCGGTGAGGCTGTCCCGGTTCCCGGTGACCAGCGCCTTCACCAGCGGGGCCGCGTCCCCGGGGAAGCTCCGGTCGATGCTGTCCTTCAGCGCCCTGGACCACAGGGCGGGCCTGTCCCGGAGCGGGACGGCCTCCGGCCGCTCCCAGCTCAGCAGGCCGTATCCCTGAGCCGTGAGAAGGATCCCCTTTGCGGTGTAGTAGGTGATCTCCTCCCCCGCCCGGCTCCGGTCGGCCAAGGTACAGTGGGCCACGGTCTCTACCCGGTCCCCGGGGCGCAGCTGAGCCGCCTGGCTGTCAGCAAACAGCAGGGTGGGCACCGCAGGCCCCTCCGTCTCCATCCGCACCAGCACAGACCAGCCGTACTCCCGCTCCTGGGGCCACTCCGCCACCGTCCCGGACAGGCGGACAGTCCGGTCATCCAGCGCCTGGGCAGGCCGCCAGAACAGGGCCGTATAGCCCGCCGTCCAGAGGAACCCTGCCGCCAGGCCCATGGCTCCCCACCGCACCGCCAGCCTCGCTTTTTTGCTCCCATGAGGGAGCCCGGTGAGCAGGGCAGCCGCCAGGGCCAGCGCGCCCAGCAGCCACAGGGCGCCATCCAGGGGCAGCAGGGCGGCGCACAGAGCCGCCGCCCCAAAGGAAAAGGAGAAGATGGCCAGCCTGCGCACGGTCTCTCCCCCTCTTCTGTCTATTCTGTGGCCTATTATAGCGGATTTTGGCGCAAAGTACAAGCCGGGACTGGGAGCCGCCCTTAAGCTGTTGATTTTCAGCTCTGTCAGCTTCACGATCCATTGAATCAAACAGAAAACTGTGATATAGTGAATCAAAAGGAAAATCAGAAGTTTTAAGGAGGTAAAGCTATGGCTTTTGATTTTAAGAAAGAATATAAAGAATTTTATATGCCGAAGAATAAACCAGAGATTGTAAGTGTGCCGAAAGCAAATTACATTGCAGTCAAAGGAAATGGTGATCCGAACGAAGAAGGCGGAGCATATCAGCAAGCGATCAGTGTATTATATGCTGTCGCATACACCCTAAAAATGAGTTATAAAACAGACCATAAAATTGATGGCTTTTTTGAATATGTAGTTCCTCCACTGGAAGGATTTTGGTGGCAGGAAGATACAGATGGTGTGGATTATACGGACAAGTCCACATTTAACTGGATCTCTGTGATCCGTTTGCCTGATTTCATAACGAAAAAGGACTTTGAATGGGCGGTTGAAACCGCAACCAAAAAGAAAAAGTTAGATTGCTCATCGGCAGAGTTTATGATGATCGATGAGGGTCTGTGCGTTCAGATCATGCACTTAGGGTCATTTGATGATGAACCCAAAACTGTTGCACTTATGGATGCATATTTAGAGCAGAACGGATATGTGAACGATGTGAACAGGGACAGATCACACCATGAGATTTATCTGTCTGATGCAAGAAAAGTTGCTCCAGAAAAGCGGAAAACTGTCATTAGACATCCGATAAAAAAAGCGTGAAATTCCAGCTTATCAAGCAGTTATCATCTGTAAATATACCTCCCTCCATCATTTCGACGGAGGGAGGCTCTTTATCTTCCAAAATCAGTCCAAAGGGTAATTGGGAACTGGTCACCGCCCAGTCCGGCAGATCCACAGCACGATGCCGCTGGCCAGGCAGAGCAGCACAGGCCAAAGCAGCAGTGCCACCGCCGATCCCAGGCCGCCATTGCGGTACGCCCCGCCGGGCCAGAACCAGGCAAGCCATACCATGTCGCACAGCAGTTCTGTGAGCAGCCACCCCATCAGGACGGTAAGCACTCCTCTGCCGCTTCGGCTCCGCCGGAAGGAAAAGCAGATCAGGAAATACGCCAGCGAGGTGAGTAAAACAACCTTCATCCACAGATCAGCGCCCGCCACCGAACCAACGGAATACAGCGCGGTAAGCATGATACACCTTCTTTCTTCATGTTCCGGCGCGTTTCATGGTCACGACCACCAGCTCCGGCCCGTTCCACAGCCGGGGATAGGGGGTGCCGTTGCCCAGCCCCCTGCTGACCACCATCCGGGTCTCCCCCGCCTGGTACACCCCGGCAGTGTGTTTGGGAAACAGGCCCTCGTCCGGGGCGAACACCGGGCCTGCAAGCGGCAGGCGCACCTGTCCCCCGTGGGCGTGTCCGCAGAACACCACGTCAGCGCCGCCCGCCCCGTATTCCTCCAGCAGGCTGGGCCGGTGGGACAGCAGTACATTCAGCGCCCCCTCCCGGCGCAGTGCCCGGACCCGCTCCGGCAGAGCCGCCTGGGCGTGGGCCCATCCCAGAGGATCGTGAGTCACATCCCACAGGCCCATCAGGTTGACCCCCTCCCCCCGGAGGCCCCACAGGACCGCCCGGTCCTCCAGCACCTGCACGCCGGCCTCCTCCAGCCTGTCCCGCAGCTCCGGCCAGCAGGGGTTGTCCCCCTCATGGTTGCCCGGGGCAAAAAAGGCCGGGGCGGTCTCCGCCGCCATCCGGGCCAGGGACAGCGCCCGGCTCAGTTCCCGGTCCTCCCGGTTGACCAGATCTCCGGTCATCACAATCAGATCCGGGGCCGCCGCCGCCAGGGCCGCCCCCAGCGGCCTCTCCAGATCTGCGCTGTGTACGTCGGAGATCTGGGCGATTTTCACTCCGTCCAGTCCCTCCAGCCCTGCGGGGAGGGGGACCTCATACCAGGCGGTGGTCAGCTTCCCCTGCACCGCCCAGGCACAGCCCCCCGCCGCCGCGGCCCCGGCGGCCAGCAGAAGGGCGGCACGCTTCCAGGCGTGTTCCCGTCCACCTCTCATTTCAATCGTCCTCCTGGCGGGACAGCAGCACTGCCGCCCCGTTCACCAGTGCTGTGGTGACCAACAGGAAGCCGGACACGGCGGACACCGCGTCGGCGGTATCCATCCAGGCAGGCCAATCGCCGATCTCCGCAAGATGCGCACTGTACCCGAGCTGAAACCACAGCGCTCCGCCGCAGCACAGTCCGCTCCCCCAGCAGCAAAGTCCAAGTTCTTTCCGGCGTCCTCTCATCCAGCGCTTCAGCCCCCAAACAGGAAGTCCCCATCCCGCTAAGCCCAGCAGAATACTGGCCAAATTCATCCAGCCCATACGATGTTCCTCCATATCATGCTTGTCCCTGCATTTCCGTCCATGTTACTTCTGCTGTTCCAGATCCGCAGTATTCTGCTGTTCATATCCCGTCCCCCCTTGGTCCAGAGGGGTATCCCCGCTCCAGACGGATTCTCTGCTCCGCAGGAGCGGACCAAACCCGATATAGTACACATAGTGCGGGTCCAGAAAGCTCTTATCCTCCTCCACCAGGGTCTGCCCCTGCACCTCCAGCACCCGCTCCGGCGTATGGCTGAACGCCAGCAGAAAGGGGCCGATGGTGACCGAACAGGCCAGCAGCATCAGCAGGGCGATCCCCACCGCCGCCTCATGCCACAGGCGGCCCGCCCGCCTTTCCGCGCCGCAGTGGACCGTCAGAAATGCGCCCGCCATCCCCAGGACCAGGGCAGCCACACCGAAGGCGGTCTGGACCCATCTCCGCCAGGACAGCCCTATCAACCTCAGCAGAGCATCCCCGCCCCACCACAGCAGCAGCACGATCCCCAGGCCCGCGGCGGCATACAGCAAGCGGGTTCTCCGTTTTCCCCGGCAGGTAAGCAGGCAGTTCAGCGCCTCCAGCCCCATCAGCACCACAGCGCCCAGGCCGCCCAGGGTGCCCACGAACATCCATTCCAGCATCGCCTAGTTCGCCTCCGTCCAGACCAGACGGCCCCCCTCCAGGGTCACAGTCACCTGGGCCTTTCCCAGTGTCCCACGGCACCAGCCGATGGACCGCCCCTCCGGATCAAAGGCCTCTACCGTCACCGGACCGGGATGCTCCACCCAGAAGCCCAGGGTCTCCCCCCGCTCCAGCGGGCTGCCGTCCGCCAGAGACGCCCCCTGGCACTCTGACGCTCCGGAGAGCTGGACGCTGCTCACCGCCGCCCCGCTGTCATTCCGGAACACCAGGTCGGCCTCCTCCGTCACCAGGCCGTCCGATGCAAAGCAGCCGGTCAGCAGAGCGGCCGCGGCTCCCAGTCCCAGGGTCATCGCCCTTCTGTTCCATTTCTTGCCCACAGCGTTCTTACTCCTTTCCGCTCCGGCGGTCAGTCCCACCACTCATAGATCACTTCGTTCCCCCGGACCAGCAGGTTTCTGTACGGGTACACCTTCTCATGGAATGCCCCCACATATTCTGCCACCGCCTTCTGTCCCTCCCACTGGGTCACGCGGTCCCCCAGATCGGTCCACAGCAGCTTCATCCCCGCCAAGCCCACCGCGCTGAAGATGATCAGTCCGGCCCACAGGGCCGAGCACCACCTCTGCCAGTCCCGGCGGGCCGGGTCGTCGATCAGCCTCCCAGCGGTTTTGGCCGCCAGGACGGACGCCGCCCCCAGCAGGCCCAGATCCAGCGCCGACTTGACCCAGCGCCGCCAGCTCAACCCCGCCAGCCCCAGCAGAAGCTGACCGCCAAACCGGAGGATCAGCAGCAGCAGGACCGCCAGCCCCAGCCGCACCAGGGTTTTTTCTTCCTGTCCCGGCTCTGGGAAACCCAGCCCCCGCAGACCGCCGCGGGGAACACCGCCCACGCCGCCAGGGACAGCACCAGAGCCAGCAGCATCAGCCAGGAGCCGGACACCGCCGCCGCCAGCAGCCACCACAGCGCACCGCCCATCGCTCATTCCTCCTCCGGTACATACTCCAGAATATCCCCCGGCTGACAGTCCAGCGCCTTACAGATGGCCTCCAGGGTGGAAAACCGCACTGCCCGGGCCTTGTTGTTTTTCAAAATGGACAGATTTGCCATGGTGATGTCCACCCGCTGGGCCAGCTCGCCCAGGGACATTTTCCTTTTGGCCATCATCACATCCAGGTTCACCACGATCCCCATGCTCTCCCCCGCTCTCTCAAATGGTCAGGTCCTGATCCTCTTTCAGCTCCGCCGCCTGCCGGAACAGGGCGGACATGACCAGGAACAGCAGGCCGCCCATGAAAAAGGCCGGGATAAACAGCGCGGTATAGGTAAACAGAGGCCTCACGTTTCCCTCGCTCCACAGCCACAGCACCAGCCGCACCAGAGCCGCACCGGAGATCACCCAGCAGCACACCGCCGCTCGCTTCAGCGCCCCGGCGTTGGCCCGCAGGAAAGGTGTCTGGGTCAAAATGGTATCCAGCACTCTCTTGGCCTGCCACAGGATCACTGCGGTACAGCCCCCGCACAGCCAGTAAAACAGGGTCAGCAGTGCGGTGTCCAGCCGGGTCCACACCGCGGGCCAGGCGGCCAGAAAGACCGCCAGCATGGGGAAGTGGGTCTCCGCCTCCCGCCCCTGCCAGGCATTCAGCCAGGCTTGCAGTTCCGCCTGGGCGGCCTGCGCCAGGGCGGCGGGGCCGCCGTCGGACACATAGGCCACGATGCCCGGCACCAGCAGCAGGCAGAGGATGTTCATAACCAGCACCGCCAGGATCAGCACCCGAAGGACCCGGGCCAGATGGATCACTGGGATCCTTTTCATGGAAAATTCCCCCTCTCGTCAGCCTCATGCTACCACTGTAAAATCTGAAAGTCAATATATTTTTATTGTTTTTCGATAAAATTAAGAAATCGAACAGCCCGCTCTGCACCGTCACAGAGCGGGCTGTCCCTCATATTCCCGTTATTCCACGATCGCCCGGGCGTATCCCTTCAGCTTCTGCCGCCGCGCCCGCCAGTCGGGCATCCGGGCGTCCATAGCGGCGTAGAAGCCGGAGCCATGGTCATGGTGGAGAAAGTGGACCAGCTCATGGAGGGCCACATAGTCCCGCAGGGGCTCTGGACAGCGGGCCAAGGCGGTGTTCAGGGTAATATACCCCTGCTGGTAATGGCAGTTGCCCCACTGGCTCCTCATGTTCCGCAGCTTGACCTGGGGCAGGGGCACGCCGCTCCCGGCCACCAGGGGATAGACCCGGACCACCGCCTCCCCCAGCAGGCGGGCGCAGGCCGCCCGGTCCGGCTCAGGCAGCAGGGCCGGCCCCTCCTCCTGTGGAAGGTGCCGCCGGATCCATTCCCACTTTTCCAGGATCAGGGCGTCCGCCCGCTCCTCCGGACAGCTGAAGGGCACAGAGAGCAGGATCTGGCCCCGCCGGTCCAGCCGGAGATTCAGATTTTTCACCCGCTTTTTGACCAGCAGGTAGGTCTGTGGACCCTGCGGCGTGTCCACCACGCGGTACTGCTCCATGCGCTCGCCTCCTGTTCCGTATCTCTGGTATTTTACCAGAGTTTTCGCGGAACGGCAAGGCACATCCCTATCCTCTCTGCGCGCTCTGTTCTGCCCAGAGGGCCTGGAGCTGCTGACGGCCCTGGATGAGCCACTCTGGGTCCTCTGCATCCGGCGGAAGGTCTGTACGGCTGTGCGGAACACCTGCGCCTCCGCCGCTGCCATCAGCCAGCTTGATGCCCTCAAACCAGCCGTAGTCCTCTGTGGTCCCTCCTACGATCACATAGTGGAGCGTGTCCTCCTCGTCCCACCAGGTATCCACATAGGGTGTTTTTTCATCTACCTGATCGGTCACATCCAGCCGCTGACCGCGGGCCACCAGCCACAGACGGTCTTGCTCCAGAGACAGAATCACGGGATTGCCCTGTTCGTCATAGCCATCAGACATCTGGACTGTTCCATAACCCGCTCCTATGGTCACTTGCCCTCCATTCAGCAGTTGAATGACCCGCTCCCCATAGGTCCAGCCCACCAGCCCCAGACAGGCGGCCAGCACCGCCGCCGTCAGCAGGACCCGGCGCGTTCTCCCCCGGCGGACCCGGCCCATCACAGCAGCCCTGATCCGCTGGGGATCGACCAGATTTTCCTCCTCCAGCACAAATTCCTCCTCCTCATAGGCGTCCAACATGTGGGCGATCTCAAGCTTCTTCAACATCATATCCCGCCTTTCTCAATGCTTCCTTCAGCCGTTCCCGGCCTCTCCGCAGCCTGCTTTTGGCGGTAGACAGGTTCATCCCCATCTCCTCCGCCGCCCGGGCCACCGTCTGTCCGTAGTAATACCGGCGGACAAACAGCTCCCGGTCCTCCCGCTCCAATGTGGACAGCGCCGTCCGCACCAGACCGGCCGCCTCCCGGGCCTCCAGCTCCTGCTGGGGTCCGTCCCCGCTCAAAACGAGGATGTCCTCCGCCAAGGGCACAGTCTCCCTCCTGCTCCGCAGAAGGTTCAGCGCCCGGTTTCGGGCGGTCACGGACAGCCAGCCCTTCAGCCTGCCCGGCTGGAGCTTTTTCCGCTCCTGCCACGCGGCCCAAAACACATCCGCCGCCACCTCCTCCCACTCCCGGGGACAGCCGGGCAGGATCCGGGCCGCCACCGCGGAGACATAGGGCGTATAGCGGACGATCAGCGCCTCCAGCCCCGCCGGGTCGCCCCGATGGAGCAGGCGCAGCAGCTCCGATTCCTCCACGCCGCATCCTCCTCTCTATATGATCTCTGTTCTGAAATGCGTCTCACCCTATATAACACCTGGAACGGGCATTTGGTTGCAGTTCAGCGCAAAAAAGATCCGGCCCCTCTTTCCGAGGGGCCGGATCTACTTGCGTTACAGCAGTGGGCGGCCTGTCAGGCTCAACCCAGAACCACCAGCAGATCGTCAGTGTTCACAGTAGCGCCCACATTGACAGCCACGGACTTCACAGTGCCGTCCACGGGAGCGGAGACCTCGATCTCCATCTTCATGGCCTCCAGCACGATCAGCACATCGCCGGCCTTCACAGCCTGGCCGGGCTTGCACTCCACCTTGAAGATGTTGCCGGGCATGGGGCTGTTCACCGGGGTCTCACCGGCAGCCACAGCTGCGGGAGCCGCAGCGGGGGTGGGAGCCGCGGGCGCGGCAGCAGCGGCCGGGGCCGCAGCGGGGGCGGGAGCGGCAGCGGGAGCCGGAGCGGCAGCGGGAGCAGCGGCCGGTGCGGCCACAGGGGCGGCGGCAGGAGCCGCAGCGGGGGCGTCAGCCTTCTCCACGGACACCTGGAAGGGCTTCCCGTCGATGGTGACGGTGAAGGTGCCGGTGCAGTTGTCCCGGTTGCCCATCATCAAATGGGGGGGCTGATAGCTGGCGGCGAAGGGCTGGATGGCGCGGGTGGTGTAGCCGGAGCCAGTCACCGCGGGGGTGTTGGTGTAGTACACATGGCCCTGCCAGGCGGGCATGGGGGGCAGATCCTCCGCCTTGGGGGCCTTGGGGGCGGCGGGAGCCGCCTTCTTAGGCTCCTCCTTCTTGGGGAAGCCAGCCTCACGGTCCTTGAAGAACGCAGTGGCCACCTGGGGGAAGGCGATGTAGGACAGCACATCCTCGTCACACTTGGCGGTATCGCCCAGCTCCTTCTTGGTCTTCTCAAACTCGGGCTCCAGAGAGTCGGCAAAGCGGCCCTTCACCAGGGGGGTGTCGCCCAGGATCTTCTTCTGGATCTCCGCGTCGATGGGGGCGGGAGTGCGGCCGTACTCGCCGCGGCAATAGGCCTTGATCTCCTTGCCCACCACCTTGTAGCGCTCGCCGGCCAGCACGTTCTGCACAGCCTGAGAGCCCACCATCTGGCTGGTGGGGGTGACCAGAGGAGGATAGCCCAGGTCGGCGCGGACCTTGGGGGTCTCGGCCAGGGCCTCGTCCAGCTTGTCCATAGCGTTCATCATCTTCAGCTGGGAGATCAGGTTGGACAGCATTCCGCCGGGGATCTGATAGTTCAGGCACTGGGTGTCGGTGGCCATGGAGATGGGATCCAGAGTGCCATCCTTCAGGAAGTCGGCACGGACCCCCTTAAAGAAGTCGGCCATCTTGATCAGGGCCTTGTCGTCCAGGTCCACCTGATAGCCGAGCTGGCGCAGAGCATAGGCCAGGGTCTCGGTGGCGGGCTGGGCGGTGCCGCCGGACATGGGGGAGATGGCGGTATCCAGCACATCGGCGCCGGCCTCCACCGACTTCAGGCAGGTCATAAAGGCCAGGCCGGTGGTGCAGTGGGTGTGGATGACCAGGGGCAGCTCGGGCACCGCGTCCTTGATGGCGGAGACCAGGTCATAGGCGTCCTTGGGCCCCATGATGCCGGCCATGTCCTTGATGCAGATGGAGGAGACACCCATCTTCTTCAGGTCCTTCACCATCTGGACGTTCTTCTCCAGGGTGTGGACCGGGCTGGTGGTGAAGCAGATGGTACCGGAGGCGTGAGCGCCCTGCTTCACGGTCTCATCAATGGCAACCTCCAGATTGCGCACATCGTTCAGCGCGTCAAAGATGCGGATGATGTCGATGCCGTTCTTCACAGAGTACTCCACGAATTTGCGGACCACATCGTCGGGGTAGTGCTTATAGCCCAGGATGTTCTGGCCGCGCAGGAGCATCTGGAGCTTGGTGTTGGGCATCTTGGCGCGGATCTTGCGCAGCCGGTCCCAAGGGTCCTCCCGCAGGTAGCGCAGGCAGACGTCAAAGGTGGCGCCGCCCCACACCTCGGCGGAGTAGAAGCCAGCCTGGTCCATCGTCTCCAGGATGGGCTCGAACTTGTCATAGGGGAGCCGCGTGGCGATCAGCGACTGATTTGCGTCACGCAGTACCGTCTCTGTAAATTGTACCTTTCTCATGTTGAATCGACCTCCAAATATTGCTGTGGGTGCTCTCACAAAAATTCGGATCTGCCTCACTTTCAGCATTCCGGTCCGTGAAGCCGGCTCACTTCGCCGGAAAACTCACTTGTAGCTATTGTAGTATATCTTACGCCGCAACGCAACCCCCTTTGGTAGAAATACTTTGCTTTTTCCAGTCAAAAAACTCCAGATGCCGGAAAGCCTCCCGGTTTTCCGGAAAAT
>ERZ1673736.2926-NODE-2926-length-17307-cov-5.658590_pt1 | contig 17307 bp, 13 predicted proteins | sample MGYA00580212_ERZ1673736 | MGnify/ENA primary metagenome ERZ1673736 (study PRJEB41218, sample SAMN15661752) | gut metagenome | host: Homo sapiens | place: Canada: London | collected 2015-08-20/2019-03-30 | study: EMG produced TPA metagenomics assembly of...
GCCTTGAAAATATAAGGTTTTAAAGAAAAATAGGACTGTAAAACTTTACAGTACCAAAAAAGGAAGGAGACTATTGCAATGAAAAATATGAAAAAACAGATATTCGTATATTTGATGCTTCTGTCACTTTTGTTATCAGGAAGCATAGGGGTTACGGATGTATATGCAGCAGAAAGTACAGAAAACAGCAGCATTCTGGAAGAAACTTATGATTACAATCTAAAGACAGAGGATATCTTGATCCGGGATCCTTATGTTGTTGTGCATGACGGGAAGTATTATATGTATGGAACAGACGGAACCAATGCATTTGGCGGACAGATGGACAGCTTCCCTGTCTGGGTAAGCGAAGATCTGGAGAATTGGGCGGGACCATATACGATTTTTCAGAATGACGGAAGCTTCTGGGCAGACAGTCAGTATTGGGCGCCGGAAGTCTACTATATAGATGGAGAATTTTATCTGTATGGCTCTATGGGCGGAAGCGGCCGGGCCAACAAAGGAATCCAGTTGTTCAAATCTGATGAGCCGCTGGGGCCATTTGAGCCTGTGTCAGAGTATCCGTTTACTCCGGAAGAAGATGATGATATCGACGCTACGCTTTACGAAGAAGACGGGGTGATGTACATGGTCTATTCGCAGGGGAAAGATGGCATTTATGCAGTACGGCTGAATGATACTTTAGATGGATTTGCAGATACCCAGTTTAAGTTGTTCGATGTATCTGAATGCTCCTGGACTGTGGCGGCATTTGGAGGGATGGTTTTAAATGATGGCCCTTGCTTTTACAAGACAGCTTCCGGGAAATTAATCTGTCTGCTCTCATCCATGTCAGAAGATGGATATCATATGGGGATTGCATATTCTGATAATGGAAAGCTTGATGGAAACTGGACACTGACGGATGAACGTCTGGATGTGGGCAGTGACGGAGGACACTGCATGATTTTTGAAAATCTGGAAGGACAGACTATGATTTGTTATCATGCGCCGAATGGAAACAGCCATCCGCAGTTCAGATACCTGATAGAGGACAAGGAAAACGATACCGTGTATGCATCCGAGACGCCTGCGGAAGAACCTGCCCGGGTGGAAGATGTTTTTGTCGATGTAAATGCAGAGGACTGGTTCCGGGAAGTTGTACAGTATGTATATGACAACGAGATTATGACGGGGCTGAATTCCAGTTATTTTGGACCGGCAGATACTTTGGTTCGGGCACAGTTTGCAACTGTTTTATATAAGATGAATAAGATGCCGAAAGTGGAGTATCAGGAAGTATTCCCGGATGTGGCAGAAACAGATTGGTTTGCAAGTGCTGTGCTCTGGGCGGCGGATACGGGTGTCGTAACCGGCTACACAGACAGCGGCAGATTCGGGGCAGCAGACAATATTACCCGTGAGCAGATGGCAACGATGATGTACCGCTATGCAAAGGATTATCTGAAACTTGAAGTAAGCACTGACGGTGATTACAGCAGCTTCCCGGATGCGCAGAACGTACAGGAATTTGCACAGGACGCAATGAAGTGGGCTGTGGGGAATAAAATCATTACCGGTAAGACGGTAGATGGACAGCTTGTCCTTGATCCGCAAGGCAATGCAAACCGTGCGGAGTGCGCGGTAATTATTCAGAGATTTATGGAAAGTACAGCAGAGTAAAATGTCTTCATTGACAAAACTCCTGCCTATCTTTATAATGAAATAACAAACAATGGCGTTTTCTGGGGGCGGAGAACGCCATTTTGCGTAAGAAAGGTCTAAAACATAGGATAAATGAGTAAATATCAGTAGGAGGTAGTTGTAATGAAGAATTATACGAGGGAAGATATCCTGCGGATGGTGGAGGAAGAAGATGTTGGCTTTATCCGTCTGCAATTTACGGATATTTTCGGGACATTTAAGAATGTTGCGGTGACAAGAAGTCAGCTTGAGAAGGTGCTGGACAATGAGTGCATGTTTGACGGTTCTTCTATTGAAGGATTTGCGAGGGTAGAGGATTCGGACATGTATTTGTATCCGGATCTGAATACCTTTGAAATCTTCCCGTGGAGGCCCCAGCAGGGTAAGGTGGCGCGGTTTATCTGCGATATCTATAAGGGTGACGGAACCATATTTGAAAGTGATCCGAGATACGTGCTTAAGAAGGTGGTTGATAAGGTACAGGCAGAAGGATATGATTTCCAGGTAGGACCGGAGTGCGAATTTTTCCTGTTCCATACGGATGAGGGAGGAATGCCGACCACGATTACCCATGAAAATGCCAGTTATTTTGATTTGGGGCCGCTGGATTTGGGGGAAAATGCCAGACGTGACATGGTACTGACTCTTGAAGACATGGGATTTGAAATTGAGGCTTCCCATCATGAATTTGCCGCCGGGCAGCATGAGATAGATTTTAAATATGATTCTGCGCTTATAACTGCTGACAATATTATGACATTTAAGATGGTGGTGAAAACAATTGCGAAGCGCCACGGGCTTCATGCAACCTTTATGCCGAAGCCGAAGTATGGAGAAAATGGTTCCGGGATGCATCTGAATCTTTCGCTGAATAGAGATGGAATCAATGTGTTTAGTGATCCGAAGGATGTAAACGGGCTGAGCCGGGAGGCGTACTATTTTATTGGTGGAATTATGAAACATATGAAAGCAATCAGCTTTATTACCAACCCGACAGTGAATTCTTATAAGCGTCTGGTTCCCGGATATGAAGCTCCGGTGTACATTGCCTGGTCTGCGAAGAACCGTACGCCGTTAATCCGTATTCCGACGGCGAAGACCGCCCATGCAAGAATTGAGCTTAGAAGCCCGGATCCAACGGCAAATCCCTACCTTGCACTTGCTGTGTGCCTGGAAGCGGGAATGGACGGAATCAGGAACGAGATTATGCCTCCGGCAAGTGTTGATACGAATATTTATAGAATGAGTAAAGAAGAGAGGGATGCGATTGGCATTGAAGAACTTCCCGGAAGTCTGCTGGAAGCGGTTCGTGAATTCGAGAAGGATGCTTTTATCCGGGGAGTGCTGGGCAAGGATTTGTCCGAGAAATTTATTGCAGCTAAGAAAAAGGAATACAGAGATTACCGCGCACAGGTAACGGACTGGGAGATTAAGAACTATCTGCATGTGTTGTAATACATTTTCCTGTGGAAATTGCAATTGACAGGAGGTGTAAGCATGGATGGCATTATAGTTGCATTTCCGAATAAGGAGAATGCAGCCAATATTCGGAATCTTCTGGTACGCGGTGGTATGGAAGTAAGAGGCGTTTGCACTACCGGAGCTCAGACGCTGAACTGTATGGAAATGCTGGATGAGGGAATTGTGGTCTGCGGATATAAGCTTGCAGATATGATGTATACGGAACTTCGTGAGTACATGCCGAAAGAATTTGAGATGCTTTTGATTGCGTCGCCGGATAAATGGAGTGACGGCGATATAGAGGGTGTGGTCGGGCTGTCTATGCCGATTAAGGTATACGATCTGATGAATACGGTAGAGATGATGACCCGCTCTATGGTGCAGAGAAGACGGAAGCGGAGGCAGGAGCAGAAAGAGAGAAGCCCCGGACAGCAGATGCTGATCAAAAAGGCGAAGGAACTTTTGATGGAACGAAATAATATGTCTGAAGGAGAAGCACACAGATATCTGCAGAAATGCAGTATGGACAGTGGAACGAACCTGGTTGAGACCGCAGAGATGGTACTAAGTATCATGGCAGAATAATGGCTGTAAAAGGAAATTGAATAGAATGAAATTTGCGAAGATGCACGGACTGGGCAATGATTATGTGTATGTGGATTGTTTTACGGAAAGGATAAGCGATCCGGCAGGGCTGGCGAGACTCTTCAGTGACAGGCATAAAGGGATTGGTTCTGATGGCCTGATCCTGATCGGGCCTTCCGGGAAGGCGGATTTCAGGATGCAGATATACAACGCAGATGGCTCTGTTGCCGAAATGTGCGGCAATGGAATCCGGTGTCTTGGGAAATATGTCTATGAGCGTGGGATGACGGACAAGACAGAGCTTACCGTAGAGACATTGGCGGGAATCCGCAGGCTGCGGCTTACTGTGGAAGATAAGACGGTGACAGAGGTGGAGGCGGATATGGGGATTCCTATTTTGAAAGCAGATAAGATTCCCATTGTTTCCGAACACAGCATGGTTGTAGATGAACCGATTGTGGTAGATGGAGTTATGCTTCGGATGACGGGCGTATCCCTGGGAAATCCTCATGCGGTCATCTATGTGCAGAGCGTCAGAACAGCAGATATCGGTTGGCTGGGACCGCGCCTTGAGCATCACGGGCGATTTCCCCGGCGCATCAACGTAGAATTTACAGAGATTATAGACAGACATACGATAAGCGTGCGGGTATGGGAGCGCGGCGCGAAAGAGACGTTAAGCTGCGGAACCGGAGCTTGCGCGGCGGTAGTGGCAAGTGTGTTAAATGACTTGACAGAACGCAGAGTTAGAGTAAAATTAACAGGAGGAGATTTAACCGTTGAATGGCGGGAGGCGGATAATACTGTTTATATGACGGGTCCGGCTGCAGCAGTCTTTGACGGAGTAATCAATATTCCGTCTGCCGGTTAAAGGAATGGGACGGATAGAGAAATTTGCAAAAAGGAGATACCTACGATGTTCAAAGTAAATCAGGATTATTTAAAATTACCAGGAAGCTATTTGTTTTCAACAATAGGCAAAAAGGTGGCTGCATTTCAGCAGGCGAACCCGGATAAATCCATTATCCGTCTTGGGATTGGTGATGTAACGCAGCCGCTTGCACCGGCGCTTATTGATGCACTGCACGGAGCGGTAGAAGAGATGGCTCATGCGGAGACATTCCGCGGATATGCGCCGGATCTTGGATATGAATTCCTTAGAAGTGCGATAGCGAAGAACGATTATCAGGACAAAGGCTGCGACATTAAAGCGGATGAGATTTTCATTTCTGACGGGGCAAAATGTGATTCCGGAAACATCCAGGAAATCTTCAGCAAGGACAATAAGATTGCTGTGTGCGACCCCGTGTATCCGGTATATGTGGATACCAATGTTATGGCAGGCCGGACGGGTACTTATGATGCGAAGACGGAGACCTGGAGCGATGTGATCTATATGCCATGTACGAGGGAAACGAATTTTGCGCCGGAGCTTCCAAAAGAGACGCCGGACATCATTTATCTGTGCTTCCCTAATAATCCTACCGGTTCTACAATTACGAAAGCGCAGCTTCAGGAATGGGTAGATTATGCGAATAAAGTGGGAGCGGTTATTATTTATGATGCTGCATATGAGGCATATATTTCAGAAGAAGATGTACCTCACAGTATCTATGAATGTGAAGGGGCGAGAACCTGCGCGATTGAGCTGAGAAGCTTCTCAAAGAACGCGGGATTTACCGGTGTGCGTCTTGGAGCTACAGTTATCCCGAAGGATCTGAAGAGCGGAGATGTGATGCTTCATTCCCTGTGGGCAAGACGCCATGGAACGAAGTACAACGGAGCACCATATATTGTCCAGCGGGCAGGTGAGGCAGTGTACTCTGAGGCAGGAAAGGCACAGCTTAAGGAACAGGTTGCCTACTATATGAAGAATGCGAAGACGATTTACGAAGGTCTGAAGAGCGCAGGCTACAATGTATCCGGTGGTGTGAATGCGCCATATATCTGGCTGGAGACACCGAAGGGAATGACATCATGGGATTTCTTCGATTACCTGCTTGAGAAGGCAAATGTTGTAGGAACACCCGGATCAGGATTCGGACCGAGCGGTGAAGGATATTTCCGGTTGACAGCTTTCGGTTCTTATGAGAATACGGTTGCGGCAATAGAGAGAATCAAGGCATTATAGAGAAATTTATAAAAAAGTGGCTGATGTGCAGAATTAACTGACACAGCGGCCACTTTTTATAGTATAATGAGTCCATGGAAAAGGAGGATTGGTTATGAAGAGAAAGGTGAAGAGAAGTCTTGCGGGAATGTTAGCATTACTCTTGACGTTGGCAGTTGCTTTTCCGGTGCCGGTTCAGGCACGGGAAACAGTGGCAGAAGCTGAAAGAATTCTGCCGCGGGGGCTGGCGGAAGAACCGGAGATTTTGCCGGATCCAAATGCTGCAGAACCGGCAGATGAATTGGAAACACTGGAAGAATATGACGAGGCAGAACTTCTGGTTCTTTTGGAAGCAAGGATGAAGGAGGCGCTGCTGGAAGGAAAGACAGAGCTGAATATAACAGATATGGGAATCAGCCCGGAAAAGTACGATTTGTATAGTTTGTTGTATTTTTCCCCTTATCTTAGTAATGGGATTGATTTTATGCCTTATTACAGTCTAAACACTAATTGTTATACCAATATTAAAATGGAAAATGCTATGTCGGTGGAGGAAACAAAAGCATATTTCCGTGAGGTTGAGAAGAAAGTAGATGAAATTGTAGCACTGGTGTCTGACGATATGACGGAAGAAGAAAAGGCACTTACGATTCATGACTATTTTGTATACACATACGAATATGATTATGATAATTACCTGAACGGTACGGTGCCGGATGATTCTTACCGAAGCGGCGGGCTGTTTATGAATCGAACCGGGGTTTGCCAGGCATATGCATATGGATATATGTATATTATGGAGAAACTGGGGATTGAGTGTTATGTGACAAGCAGCAATGCTATGGGTCATGCATGGAATATTATTGAGATTGACGGTTCTTATTATCATGTAGATGTAACCTGGGACGATCCGGTAAGAGACAGATTCGGGCAGGTAGGCCATTCTAATTTCCTGCTCAGTGACGCGGCGATAAAAGAAACAGAGCATCATGACTGGGATTTGACAAATCTGGTATGCGATAGTACCAAATATGACGATGCATATTGGACTGAGGTGGATTCGCCGATTATTTTACAGGATGAGAATGCTTACTATATAAAAGACCACTCTCTTTATAAGCGGGATTTGGAAGACGAGACAGAAAGCGAATTGAAAAATCTGGGAAGATGGTATGTCTGGGGGGATGCATATTCTTATTGGATGAGTGCATATTCGGGATTGTTTTTCTATGATGATGCGCTTTATTACAATACATCTGCAGAAATAAGAAAGATATCTCTTGACGGGCAGGGAGACAGCTTGGTGTACAAACCGGATGAAGATGTTCTGGCAAAAGGGTATCTTTATGGAATCAGAAGAAAAGGACATCAGATTGAGTATGTTATCAAGCAGAATCCTAATCAGGCAGCCGGGGAGATTTTGTCCACAGAGCTTTATGAAATTATAGAGCCGGATGATATTGCGTTAAATAAGACGTCACTTATTTTGGAAGAGGGAAGCAGTGAAGCTCTTACCTATTCTCTGACGCCGGATGGAGTCGAGACAGAGGTAGAGTGGAAGTCGGGAAATACGGCGGTAGCAACTGTGGACGCTAACGGCAAAGTGACGGCAGTGGCGCCGGGAAGTACGACGGTAACGGTAACAACAAGCAATGGGAAGAGCGCATCCTGCGAAGTGACCGTGACGAAGAAGGAGACTTCGCCGGATCCGACGCCGGATCCAGGACCGATGCCAACACTGGATCCGATACCAACATTTGAAACTGTCGATTTGTCCTGTGTGGGATGTAGTGTTGAGGAGTGGACAGTCCTGTATGGTACAAATAAGATTCGTATGATAAAAGGTCTTCAACCATTGTCTGTTACGGATAAGATGCAGAAGGCGGCGGATGTCAGGGTACAGGAGTTGCAGAATCTCTTTGCTCACACCAGACCAAATGGAAGCAGTTGTTTTACAGCTTTAACAGAAGCGGGAGCTTCCTATGATGCTGCCGGAGAGAATATCGCAGCGGGTTATTCTGATGCAGCAGCTGTGTTAGACGGCTGGTGGAACAGTGAGGGACATCGCGAGAATATGCTGGAGACGAGCTTCAATCATCTCGCAGTGGGACATGGATATAAAGAAAATGATGCGAGCCTCTTACATAATTATTGGGTTCAGATGTTTATTGGAAGCTGCACGCCAACCAGTATATCCATTGAAGAAGAGAATCCGCATACTTATCTGTTAGAGCAGGGAGAGGATATAGATGATCTGGGGCTGGTATTGAAGGTAGGGTGCAAGCACGGAACTTCTTATATGCCGGTTATCAGTGAGATGTGCAGCGCTTATGATGAATCAAAGTTGAATGAAGAGCAGATAGTAACGGTTACTTACGGAGGAAAAACAGCTGCGTTCAGGGTGACGGTGACAGAGAAAGAAACTCCGCCGGATCCAGACCCAACACCGGATCCAGACCCAACGCCGGATCCAGACCCAACGCCGGATCCAGACCCAACGCCAGATCCGACACCAACACCGGATCCAGACCCAACGCCGGATCCAGACCCAACGCCAGATCCGACACCAACACCGGATCCAGACCCAACGCCGGATCCGACGCCAACACCAGATCCGACGCCGACACAGGAGCTTCCATTCAAGGATGTGGCTTCCGGGGATTGGTATTATGAATATGTAAGCTATGTATATCAGCATGATCTGATGAAGGGACTGAATACGGAGACATTCGGCCCGGCGCAGACGCTTGTGCGTGCGCAGTTTGCGATTATTCTTCACCGGCTAAACGGAGAGCCTGCAGTTGCTTATACAGCTAAATTCCCGGATGTGGGAGAAGGTGTATGGTACACAGATGCGATTCTCTGGGCAAACAGTATAGAGGTTGTCACCGGGTATTCCGATACGGGACTTTTTGGCCCGGCTGATAAAATTACCCGGGAGCAGATGGCGGTTATGATGTACCGATATGCAAGATATAAAGGCTATGATATCAGTAAGAAAGCAGATTTTAGTGAATTTGCAGATGCTTCCGGTGTGAGCTCATTTGCAGAAGATGCGATGCAGTGGGCAGTCGGAATGAAAATCATTACCGGAAAGGATAATGGAACAAGGCTTGATCCGCAGGGAAATGCAAGCCGTGCAGAGTGCGCGACGATCATTATGCGGTTTAATGAAGCATATGAGAAGTAAAAGGAGGTAAAGAGTATGAAAAAAAGAACCAGGATTTTGGCGGCAGTTTTGGCGTTTAGCATGATGGCGATGCCAGTGAGTGCTAAGGAGGCAGCGGTGATAGGAGACGCTGCTTCTTGGAAGGGACAGACGGAGGAAGGAATTCAGGTGGCAGAAGATGCAGTGATGCCTGAATTTGCGGCAGAAGATATGGAGGAAGTCTTTGAGACTGCCGATTTGTCTTCTGTAGGATGCAGTATTGAAGAGTGGGCAGTCCTGTATGGTACGAATAAGATTCGTATGATAAATGGTCTTCAGCCTTTGTCTGTTACGGACAAGATGCAGAAGGCGGCGGATGTCAGGGCACAGGAGATACAGACTTTCTTTGATCACACCAGACCAAATGGGAACGACTGTTTTACGGCTTTAACAGAAGCGGGAGCTTCCTATGATGTTGGCGGAGAGAATATCGCAGCAGGTTATGCTGATGCGGCTGAAGTATTAGACGGCTGGTGGAACAGTGAGGGACACCGTGCGAACATGCTGGATACGGATTATAATCATCTTGCGGTAGGGTATGGTTATAATGAAAATGATCCGAATCACTATTATAATTATTGGGTTCAGATGTTTATTGGAAGCTGTACGCCAACCAGTATATCCATTGAGGAAGAGAATGCGTATACTTACCTGTTGGAGCGAGGAGAAGATATAGATGATCTGGGACTGGTATTGAAGGTAGAATGCAAACATGGAACCTCTTATATGCCGGTTATCAGTGAGATGTGCAGCGCTTATGATGAATCAAAATTGAATGAAGAGCAGACAGTAACGGTTACTTACGGAGGGAAAACAACTACATTCCCTATCTATGTCTGCGAACCTATGCCATTTACAGATGTAAATGATACGGACTGGTATTTCGACTATGTGGCGAATGTTTATTATAACAATATCATGACGGGATTGAAGCCTACAGTCTTTGGCCCGGCAGATCCTCTGGTACGAGCACAGTTTGCAGTGATTCTTTATCGGATGAGCGGTGAACCGGCAGTAACATATACGCCAAAATTCCCGGATGTGGCGAATGAACAGTGGTATACGAATGCAATACTCTGGGCAAGTGATGTTGGTGTTGTAACCGGTTATTCTAATACGGGGCTTTTTGGACCTGCTGACAATATTACCCGTGAGCAGATGGCGGTTATGATGTACCGCTATGCACAAGGTTTGGGATATGATGTCAGCGAAAAAGCTGATTTCAGCAAATTTGCAGATGCTTCCAGTGTAAGTTCCTTTGCCCGGGAAGCGATGCAGTGGGCAGTCGGAACCGGAATCATTACCGGAAAGGATAATGAAACAAGAATTGACCCGCAGGGAAATGCAAATCGTGCGGAATGTGCGACGATTATCACAAGATTTCTGCGGAAGTATTAAACAAGACATTAGGTAAAGCGGCTTGAGGCCAGAAGCCGTCTGTTTGGAATAAGGTGCGGGGATTATTCCCCGCACCTTATTTGTAATTCTGTAATATGTTCTTGCTCTTTTTCACTCTGGTGGATATCTGCCCATAGAAGTTCCAGAAAAGGTCCTTCCGGGGAAAGTCCTTGTTCCCGGGCGTAATTCAACATCCGTGGGATATAGTCTGCGTTCTGGGCACAGTCGCCCTGATAGCTTACGGTAAGGTAGGCTCCGCCGGGGATGGTTTCATCCCCATCTTTGTCTATGATAAAGACGTCTGTGTAATGTCTGAAGTGTCCGGCTATAGCGCTTTCAAGAGGGATGACGGAACCAATACGGTTATTGCCGATGATGTAGAGTTTGTCCGGATTCTTATTCAGTAATTGTTTGATTAATATGTCCATCTCCGTGTCGAGCTTATAACCGGAATGGATGGTATAGCAATGACGTTCGGGAATTTCCTTTTTTTCGATGATGCCAAGGGGCTGTTTCCTGGTATCCCGCAGGGTTTCCAGGCGGTCTTCTATATTAGTTTTCAGTGCATCCAGAGACTGCATTTTTTCTTCAATTACAGTCAGCTCTTCCTGAAGAAGCGCTTCCGTACCTGCCAGACTCCGGTTGTTCAGGTATTCCCGGATGCGTTCCATAGAAAAGCCCAGCTCCCGCAGGTCGCGGATGACATTCAGCCGCCAGATATCATGGATATGGTACATCCGATAATTATTTTCTCCGCGCTTTGGTTTTAAAATTCCCAGTTCTTCATAATAACGAAGAGAATCGGAGCTGATATTGTAGAGACTGGAAATTTCACCGATTCGGTAATAATGTTTCACAAAACTTCCTCCTATAAAAATAATAGTAATCTCTTGACCTTAGTATTATACTAAGGTTTATGCTGTAAATGCAAGAGAGAAAAGGAGAGGTTCTGTCATGATGCTGGAAGGAAATTCTTTAAAAAGAGATTTTATGAAATTTATCATACCGTCTATCGTTGCCCAGTGGGTATTTGCGCTTTATACGATGGTAGACGGAATATTTGTGGCAAGAGGTGTGTCGGAGGTGGCGCTGACCGCTGTAAATATCGTGATGCCCTATATTATGGCGCTGTATGCTGTTTCTATTTTATTTGCGGTAGGAACATCCACGGTTGTAGCGATTAAGCTGGGGGAGAAGGATGGCAGGAAAGCGAATGAGATTTTTACTCAGAATATTGTACTGCTTACCATCTTTTCGGTTGTGATTACGGTGGTGGTAATGCTGAATCTTAAGCCCGTTGCGGCGTTTCTCGGAGCTACGGAAGTGAATATGGAATACGTGCTGGAATACCTGGGAAGCATTGTACCGTTTTCGGGATTATTTATCCTATCCTATTCTTTCGAAACATTGATTAAGACGGATGGATATCCGAAGAGAGCGACTGCAATTGTGACAATTGGTTCTGCGGTAAATGTAATCCTTGATTATTTCATGGTAATGAGATGGCATATGGGAATTGGCGGCGCAGCGCTTGCTACAGGCATTGCCCATGTGCTTTTGATTACACTGTATCTGGTACATTTTTGCGGAAAGAAGGGTACGATTAAATTCTGCAGATTTAAGCCGGATATACCGCTTGTCTGGCGAGAGTTTAAGAATGGCCTGCCTTCCGGAATTACAGAATTGTCTACCGGATTGATTATTTTCTTATTTAACCAGGCGATTCTTAAGTTCTTAAATGAAGATGCGCTGGTAAGCTATACCATTATTTCTTATGTGAATTCAATCGCGATCATGACGATGGTAGGGATTGCGCAGGGTTATCAGCCTTTGATTAGTTATTATTATGGACAGAAGCGGATGGATAAATGCAGAAAGCTTTTCCGCTATGGCATTACGGCAGCAGTGGTGGCGTCTGTTCTATTTACCGGTGGATGCCTGCTGGGAGCAAATGGAATCGTGAAGCTGTTCATTGCGCCGGATATGGGGGATTTATATAAGTATTCCTGCGATGTGCTTCGTATCTTTGCTCTGTCATTTTTGCTTGCCGGTTATAATGTAGTCGTTGGCGGTTATTTTACGGCAGTAGAGAAGCCTGCTGAGGCAACTTGCATTTCTCTTTCGAGAACGATTGTGGCATTGGTTCTCAGCCTGGCAGCACTGACGGCACTTTTTGGCGGAGCGGGTATCTGGTGGAGTCCGCTTATGGCAGAGGGAATAACCTTTATATTGACGATGCTCCTGTTTATAGGATACAGAAAACGAACCTTTAGAAAATAATTTCTGCTTTTTTACCATAAATTTACACTTTTCGGCATTTAAAATTGGTGAGAAAAACCAAAAACAAAAAAAACAAAAAAAGGGGTTGATTTTTGAAAAGTTTTTGGTATAATAATATTTGTTCGCTGGACAACACAGAAGAACGAAAACAAAATGATGCGGAATGGTGTAATTGGCAGCACAGCAGACTCTGACTCTGTTAGTAGGGGTTCAAGTCCCTTTTCCGTAGCTTGGAATTTGTAGTAAACAAATTCCTTATTTTATCGGAGTGTGGCTCAGCTTGGTAGAGCGCTACGTTCGGGACGTAGAGGTCGCAGGTTCAAATCCTGTCACTCCGATTTTTACTTATAAATCAAGAGTTTAGTGACTCTTGATTTTTTTGTGATATATTGTTACCATTTTATTGGGAGGCTTTTTTATGTTTGGATTTATGGTTAATGCAGAGGGCGGTCTTACGACAGCCGGTTATGTAGTGTGTGTAATTGTGGGATTGGCAGTTCTTGCGCTGGCGTCTTATTTCGCGGGAAAGAGTTCCGGGAAAAAGAAAATGGGAACGAAACAGTTGGTATTCTGTGCGATGGCGATAGCGCTTGCGTTTCTGACATCTTATATCAGGATTTTTCGGCTGCCGTGGGGCGGAAGCGTAACGCTTTGCAGCATGTTATTTATTGTACTGGTAGCAAATTGGTATGGTGTAAAGACGGGAATGCTGGTTGGACTTGCTTATGGTATTCTTCAGTTTATACAGGAGCCGTACGTGCTGTCCTTTTTCCAGGTATGCTGCGATTATATCCTTGCTTTTGCGGCATTGGGAGTTGCAGGCTTTTTTGCGAAGAGCAAGGGAGGGCTGATAAAAGGATATGTTGTGGCAGTGCTTGCAAGAGGGGCGTTTCATGCCTTGGGCGGATACCTGTACTGGATGTCTTATATGCCGGATAATTTTCCGGCGGCGTTAAAGAGCGTGTATCCGATTGTGTATAATTATAGTTTTCTTCTGGCGGAGGGAATCATTACTCTTATTATTATATCTGTACCATCCGTCGCAAAAGGTCTTGCGCGTGTGAAGCAGTCGGCTGTAGAATAGAAGATAGAGAGTAAGACGGACGGCTTGCGTCATAAAGAGGAGGTTCCGTAAGATGAAGAAACAGGAACTGATGAAATACCGGCTGGCGGATGCAATGAAGCAATGTATGAAGGATACGCCGGTGGAGCGGATTACAGTGAAGGAGATTGCAGATACTTGTGGAACAACAAGGCAGACATTTTATCGGAATTTTCAGGATAAATATGATCTGATTAACTGGTATTTCGATAAAATCCTACTGGAGTCTTTTGAACATATGGGAGAGGGCAGGACAATCTATGAAGGACTGGTGAAGAAGTTTGAATTTATTGATAAGGAAAAAGTGTTTTTCCGTGCAGCCTTTAAATCTGACGAACAGAATTGCCTCAAAGACCATGATTTCTGCCTGATCCTGCAGTTTTATACGGAAAAGATTGAATCGAAGTCAGGGAAGAAGCTGACGGAAAACTTACGTTTCCTCCTGGAAATGTACTGCCAGGGGTCGATTTATATGACGGTGCAGTGGGTGTTAGGCAGGATGGAGCGGGAGCAATCAAAGAAATTGCGGCAGAAGCAAAAGCAAGAGCATTTAAGAAAGCGTTTGTATGTTCAGACCCGGATCTGATTAAATTCGGAGTAACGGCGAAGGTTACGGATGTGCTGGATGAAGCGGGGCTGGCATATGAAGTTTATTCTGACATTAAGGCAAATCCTACCATCCAGAATGTACAGAATGGAGTTGCTGCTTTTAAAAAGGCAGAGGCAGATTATATTATCGCTATCGGCGGCGGTTCTTCTATGGATACGGCAAAGGCTGTGGGAATTATTATTGCCAATCCGGAATTTGAGGATGTAAGAAGCCTGGAGGGTACAGCGCCTACAAAGAATCCATGTGTACCGATTATTGCGGTGCCTACGACAGCAGGAACGGCTGCAGAGGTTACGATTAACTATGTCATTACGGACGTGGAAAAGAAGAGAAAATTTGTATGTGTTGACCCGCACGATATGCCGGTTATTGCTGTTGTAGATTCTGATATGATGTCTTCTATGCCGAAGGGGCTGACAGCTTCTACTGGTATGGACGCTTTGACACACGCAATTGAAGGCTATACAACGAAAGCAGCGTGGGAGATGACAGACATGTTCCATCTTAAAGCAATCGAGATTATCGGAAAGTCTTTAAGAGGGGCTGTGGCAAATGAGAAGGAAGGCCGCGAAGGCATGGCTCTTGGACAGTATATTGCAGGTATGGGCTTTTCTAACGTAGGATTGGGAATCGCTCATTCCATGGCGCATACGCTTGGGGCAGTATATGACACGCCGCACGGTGTGGCATGTGCAATGATGCTTCCAATCGTAATGGAATACAATGCAGAATGTACCGGAGAGAAGTACCGGGAAATCGCAAGAGCAATGGGTGTAAAGGGCGTAGATGAGATGTCAGTAGAAGAATACAGAAAAGCGGCTGTAGATGCAGTACAGCAGCTCTCTATTGATGTAGGAATCCCGGCCAAGCTTGAAGCAATCAAAGAAGAAGACCTGCAGTTCCTTGCAGAATCTGCATATGCAGACGCATGCTGCCCGGGCAATCCGAAGGATACTAATGTAGAAGATCTGAAGGAACTGTTCAGAAAATTGATGTAAATGAGATGATTTCAGAGGAGCTATTGGAGCTGGAGCTTCTCGGCAAATCCGGCGATAATCTTCACGGCGGAGTCGGCATCGTCACCGCTGTGTTTTAAAAATGCATGGAAAGAACCCTGGATAAGGAATGTAAGTAATATTTCTTTTTCAAGGTTCTTTTCATATTCCGGATGTTTTTGAAACACGAATTTCCGGATGGTATCTTCCAGCCGGGTAATCATAATTTCCTGACGGCTTCCGGAAAATAGGGTATGAAGCAGTGTGGTCTGCGACAGCATTGCCTCCGTGAGCTCTAAGGTGGCGCGCCCGGGATTGTCACTTAGGGTGTCCAGATGAGGAATGGAGCGTACGATGTTATTAATCAGCTCGGTTTCCAGCGTCTCGGATAAATCATAAATGTCTTTGTAATGCTGATAGAAGGTTGCTTTATTAATAAATGCAAGTTCTGACAGTTCTTTTATCGTGATTTTTTCAATCGGCTTTCTTGAGCGCAATTCAATAAAAGCATTGGTAATATTGATACGGGTACGTTTTACGCGCAGGTCCATAATGTCTCCTTTTTGACTATTTTTTCAATCCGTCAATTATTTTACGGATGTGTAAAATTGATGATGGTACGTAACTTTGATTTTCGGTAAAATCAGTATAGCAAGAAAAACGACGGCAGTCAATTAAGCGAATGCCATTAAAAAAATAATAAGCAGAGCGGTTTTACCGCTGTGGATACGGAGGAAGATAGTATGGATATGTACGGGTTTTACACAGGGAAAATATTTGACGCACATCATTTCCTTGGATGTCGGATAGAGGGAGGCGGCGCCGTGTTTCGTACATTTGCCCCGGCAGCAGTGAGGATTGAAGTGATTGGGGAATTTAATGAATGGAACGGCACGGAGATGTACCGGATTCATGACCGGAATTTCTGGGAATGCAGAATCGCGGATGCTAAGCCGGGGATGATGTATAAGTATAGGATTTATACAAGGGACGGTTCGTGGACAGACCACTGCGACCCTTACGGCTATGGGATGGAGCTCAGACCCGCCAGTGCGTCCATAATCCGGGATTTGAGCGGGTATGCGTTTGCAGACAGAGAATGGATGGAAAAACGCTGTGACTGCAAGGAGAAGCCATTGAATATTTATGAAGTGCATGCGGGTTCCTGGAAGAAGAACCCGGAAGAAGAAAATGGCTGGTACCGATATCAGGAACTGGCGGATATCCTGATTCCTTATCTGAAGGAATATGGATATAATTATGTGGAATTCATGCCCCTTAGCGAGCATCCCTGCGATGAATCCTGGGGATACCAGAACACCGGGTTTTTCAGCCCTACTTCCCGCTATGGGACGGCGCTGGAAGCAAAAGAGATGGTGGATAAGTTTCATCAGAATGGTATTGGGGTGATTCTGGATTTTGTCCCGGTACATTTTGCGGTGGATGGATATGGGCTGGCAAATTATGACGGCACGCCGCTGTATGAATATCCGCATCGGGATGTGGGGGACAGCGAATGGGGAAGCAAGAATTTCATGCATTCCAGAGGAGAAGTGCGAAGCTTCCTGCAGTCCTGTGCTGCTTATTGGATGGAGGAATACCATATTGACGGGCTTAGAATGGACGCTATTAGCCGGATTATTTATTGGCAGGGGGAGCCTGCCCGGGGTGTGAACCGGAATGCAGTGGAATTTCTGCAATATATGAACCGAGGATTGAAGGAGCGGTATCCGGGTATCCTTCTTGCAGCGGAGGATTCTACTTCCTATCCCGGCGTGACGAAGGATGCAGGGGAAGGCGGTCTTGGATTTGATTATAAATGGGATATGGGCTGGATGAATGATACGTTGAATTATTTCCGTTTGGCACCGGAAT
>ERZ1673736.2950-NODE-2950-length-17201-cov-5.403768_pt1 | contig 17201 bp, 10 predicted proteins | sample MGYA00580212_ERZ1673736 | MGnify/ENA primary metagenome ERZ1673736 (study PRJEB41218, sample SAMN15661752) | gut metagenome | host: Homo sapiens | place: Canada: London | collected 2015-08-20/2019-03-30 | study: EMG produced TPA metagenomics assembly of...
GATATATATCTTAAACTTATTTTCCTGAGGGAGCGCCTCCGTCATTTTGGGATTCAGGCAGTGGATTCCCTCAATAACCAACACATCATTTTCACCCAGTCTTTTCGGTTTCCCGGAAAAATCCTTGTGTCCTGTCTTGAAATTAAAGACCGGCAATACAACTTCCTTACCAGAAAGGAGTTCTGTCATCTGTCTGTTAAACAATGGAACATCGACCGTTTCCAGACACTCAAAATCATATTCTCCGTTTTCATCCCGGGGAGTATCCTCTCGCTCTACAAAATAATTATCTACGGCAATGGGATGGGGTACAAGCCCTTTTGCCTTTAATTGAATAGAAAGCCGGTGGGAAAATGTGGTCTTTCCGGAAGAAGATGGCCCGGCAATCAATATGAACTTCGCTTCCGGCTTTGCTGCGATCCTGTCTGCAATATCAGAGATCTGGCTCTCCTGCATGGCTTCCTGCACCAGCACCATCTCCCGGAAATCCTTCCTGGTTATCTCGTCGTTCAGTGCACCTACCGTCTCAATCCCCTGCATATCTCCCCATTTTGTAGACTCTTTCAATACCTGAAACAGCTTGTTTGCCGGGCAGAACGGCGCCAGCTCTTTCGGTTTTTTTCTTCCGGGCATCTGCACTACAAATCCTTCATCATAAAGATAAAGCTCAAAATATTTCAGATATCCCGCGCTTGGCACCATATAACCATAGTAATAATCTTCAAATTCATTCATACTGTAAATATTAACTTTCGAAACCCGGCGATACTCAAACAGCCTCTCTTTGTCGTGCATCCCATGCTGCCTGAACAACGCTACTGCATCATCTGTGTGGATAGTGCGTTTGTGAATCGGCATATCCATCTCTACCAATTCCCGCATCCGTTTCCTGACTTTCTCTAAAAAGGCTTCATTTACATGAACAGCCCCTTCTACCGTACAATAATATCCGTCCCCCACCGAAAAATGAATTCTCACCTTCTCAATATCAGCATGATTGCATACGTCATAGACTGCTTTTACCAGCAAAAGATTCATACTGCGCTTATACGTCTTATGCCCAATCGGATCCCCTGTCGTAATAAAACGCATAGTACAATCACCCTGTAATGTTTTCTGCAATTCCTGCAGTCTTTCATTTACAATTACCAGTACAATATCATTTTCATAATTCTTCTGGTAATCTGCTGCAATCTCACGGTACGAAGTCCCCGCCGCATACTGCACAACGCGGTCCTCTACCTGCACACTATATTTTTCCATTGGAACATCACTCCTTTTTGCCTATCCATTACAGTACAACGAAGGGCGAACGGATTTTTTCCTTTTCTACCGTCACTCCGGCAATCCTGCTGCCCAGATACCCTGCCACATCTTCGATAAAAATATGTTCAATTCCGTAATGCCCTGCGTCAATAACAGCAAGCCCCTGCGCCACCGCATCAATTCCTGTATGATGGTCGATATCTCCAGTTATCAGTACATCTGCTTTCTTCTCCAGCGCCGCCGGTATCATACTTTTCCCCGAACCGGGAGAAATGGCAATTCGTCTGACGTCTTTCTGAAGATTTCCAAATACCTTTACCGTATCCAGTCCAAATCTTTCCTTCACTAGTTCACAGCATTCCCGCAGTGTCATCGTCTGAGAAATGTCTGCCACTCTTCCAATTCCTTCCGGGATATCTCCATCGCTGGTTACTTCCAGAACTTCCGCATTCTCAAGCGACAGTTTTTCTCCGGAAAGAGCCGCCATCCCCTTTACATCATAATTGGTATGCATCGCATAATAGGATATGTCGTTCTGGATCAGTTTCAGAACCCTTGCTCCAATAAAGTCCTGATTATTCACCCGTTTCATTCCGGAAAAAATCAAAGGATGATGCGTAATCAGCATGTCCGCACCGGAGTGGACCGCATTTTCTACCACTTCATCCGTAGCATCCAGCGCCACATAAATATATTTCACTTCTTTGTCATCCCTGCCTGCAAGAAGCCCTACATTGTCCCACTCCAGCGCATAGCTTCCCGGATATGCGGATTCTATAATTTCTATAATCTTTCTGCATAGCATATATCTCTTCCTCCTTCTGTCAGATACGGTATCGTTCCAGCGCCAGCTCTGTAAGCGCCAGTTCTTCTTCCAACTCCATAAGGCGCTGCCGGCTCCGGCTGCCTCCCTGTGTAAGGAGACCTTCCCGAATCTTCTGCTTCATCCCTTTTTCGCGCATCAGATATCTGTACAATACCGGATGCCTCGCTTCTAAAAGCTTTCGTCCATAAAGAAGCTCTGCTTCATCATGCACACTCTCTTTTCCATGTACCACTTTCATCATAGGATAGAACTTTCCATCTTCCTCCACCATATCTTCCGCAACGGTAAGATAACCATTCCGGCTCAGATATTCCCTGACCTTCCTAATCTCAGACTGGGGCTGCAGAATGAATTCCTTCAGACTCTGTGTCACTTCAGGATTCCCGTCAAGGATCCGGATAACCAGCCCGCCGCCCATACCTGCCGCTATCATAGTGTCCGTTTCCCCAGGCAGCAGGGCAGACAGGCCATCCGACAATCTGGTTTCGATTACTTCTTCCATTCCACGTTCCCGGATATGTATTTTTGCCCGCTTAAGAGGCCCCCGGTTAATATCCATAGCAATGGCTCTGGGGCTGATTCCTTTCTCGATAAGATAAATGGGAATATAACCATGATCAGTTCCAATATCTGCAACAGAGGCGCCCTCTGTCACAAGACTTGCAACTGCATGAAGTCTTTTTGATAGTTCCATAGGCGCCTCTTTCTTAATCTAAATAATCTCTTAATTTTCTGCTGCGGCTCGGATGACGGAGTTTTCTGAGCGCTTTCGCCTCTATCTGGCGGATACGCTCTCTCGTTACATCGAATTCCTTGCCCACTTCTTCCAACGTGCGGGCGCGTCCGTCATTCATTCCGAAGCGAAGACGGAGTACCTTCTGTTCCCTCTCGGTCAGGGTATCCAACACTTCATCCAGCTGTTCTTTTAAAAGCGTTGCCGCTGCCGCCTCTGCCGGTACAGGCACATTATCATCCTGAATAAAATCTCCAAGATGGCTGTCCTCTTCTTCACCAATCGGCGTCTCCAAAGATACCGGCTCCTGGGATATTTTTAAAATCTCTCTTACCCTTTCTACAGGCATGTCCAACTCTTCCGCAATCTCTTCCGGCGTAGGCTCACGCCCTAATTCCTGCAAAAGCTGTCTGGATACACGGATTAACTTGTTGATGGTTTCCACCATGTGAACCGGAATACGGATGGTTCTTGCCTGATCTGCGATAGCACGGGTAATTGCCTGGCGAATCCACCAGGTAGCATACGTACTGAACTTAAATCCTTTGCGGTAATCAAACTTTTCCACTGCCTTAATCAGCCCCAGGTTTCCCTCCTGGATTAAATCCAGAAAGAGCATTCCCCGCCCTACGTAACGCTTAGCAATACTCACCACCAGACGCAGATTGGCCTCTGCAAGACGTTTCTTCGCTTCTTCGTCACCGTCAGCCATCCGCTTAGCAAGCTCTACTTCTTCTTCCGCAGACAAAAGCGGGACCTTGCCGATTTCTTTCAGATACATGCGGACGGGATCTTCAATGCTGATTCCATCCGGGACGGACAGATCAATCTTCTCCATATCCACTTCATCTTCCTCAGAAAGGACGATCTCCATATCGTCATCATCATCGGCTGTATCTGCACTGATGCGGAGCACATCAATATTCTGCGCTTCCAGATACTCAAATACCTTCTCCATCTGCTCTGCATTCAGTTCCATGTCTGAGAAAAAGTCATTAATTTCCTGTATCTCCAGAATACTTTTCTTCTTCTTTCCGAGTGCTACAAGTTCTTTTAACTTTTCCCCGAATTTTACAACATTCTCTTCCATGTAATGTCCATCCTCTCATTGCTTGTTTATATTTTATCCTTAATTAATAGAAATATGCAGTTTCTCAAGGTCCTGCAGCGTCCGCTTCGCTTCCATCAGCTTCTGCAGCCCTCTCATATCTGTAGGTTCCAGTTCCTTTGCCGCCGTCTCTATACTGTATTCCTTTACCTTTATCACCGTTTCCTTCAGCGCTTTCTCCTGCTCCTGTATCGTAGACAGGCTCTGTATCTTCGTGTGGAACAGCTCCGCCACCTTCCGGTGTTCTTCTTCCTCCGTAAAATGATTCATAATCTGCGCCGGGTTCACTGCTTTCGCATCGTACTGCTCATAAAGAAGCCTCGCCACTGTCCGATATAGGTTCTCTGTAAAATCTTCCGGGACGATATACTTCTTTATCTGGGTGAAAATGCTTTCCTTCTCAATCATCCAGGTAAGAAGGATTCTCTGAGACTTAAGCTGGCCGTCTTCTTTATCTTTCTCTCTGTTCACTGTACTTCTGGGACGTTCCACCGGCTTCGCCAGCCCTGTCTGCACTGCCATTCTGCTTACTAATTTGCGCAGGTCAGGCGGATTCACATGATAATTTTTCGCCACTGCTTCTATGTAATTATTTCTTTCGATCTCTTCGTCAAACTGATTCAGCCTCTTTGCTGCCTCACACATAAATGCAGTCTTTCCCTCCGGAGAATTCATATCGTATTCTCTCTCCAGAATTTCCAGCCCGAACATAAATCCATTCCTTGCCTTGCTGATGCGCTCCTCAAATGCCTCTGCTCCCAGGTTCTTTATAAATTCATCCGGATCTTTATAAGGATCCATACGAATCACCCTCGCTGTAATCCCCACCTCTTTCAAAATCGGCATTGCCCGCAAGGCCGCCCGTGTTCCGGCATCATCGCTGTCATAAGTCAGGTACACCTCATCCACATACCGCTTAATCAGTGACGCATGTCCCGATGTAAGCGCCGTCCCGAGGGACGCTACTGCATTAGTAAATCCGGCCTGGTGCAGCGCTATCACATCCATATAACCCTCGCACAGCAGAAAATACGGCTTCCTTGAACTCCTTGCCCGATGAAGGCCATAGAGATTCCGGCTCTTGTCAAATACCGGCGTCTCCGGCGAATTCAGATACTTTGGTTTTCCGTCTCCCATGACTCTTCCGCCAAACCCGATGACCCGGTTATTGGCATCCATAATAGGAAACATCACCCGGTTCCAGAACTTATCATAAGCCCCATGCTTCTCGTCAATGGTAATCAGCCCGGCTTTCATAAGAAGCTGATCCGAATATCCTTTCGCCTTCAGATACTTATACAGATCATCACTGTATTTGTTAGAGTACCCCAGCCCAAAAGCAGTGATTGTTCCATCCGAAAGCTGCCTGTCCTTCAAATATGTATACGCCTTCTCCCCCTGAGGGGATTTTAACTGTGCATAGAAATACTTCGCCGCAAGCTTATTGATTTCCAAAAGCGCAGACTTTAGGTCCGCCCGTTCCCTCGCCTCTTTGGAATATTCCACTTCCGGCAGTTCCACTCCCGCCCGGTCGGCAAGCACCTTCACTGCTTCCGTAAAAGAATAATTTTCATACTCCATCAAGAATGTAAATACATTCCCTCCTTCTCCGCAACCGAAGCAATAATACATCTGCTTCTGCCTGCTGACAGAAAAGGACGGAGACTTTTCATTGTGGAAAGGACAAAGTCCAAAATAGGAGCTTCCCTTTTTCTGCAGCTTCACATAACCGGAAATCACATCTACAATATCATTTTTTAACCGAACCTCTTCAATCAATTCTTCAGAGTAATACATGCTGACTACATCCTTTTTAATAGGAAAGAACTGATTCTTCCTATTTTCTGTGAGGGATAAATCTGCCCTCATTATATTATATTCGACAAAACTTTCTCATTTCCTTTATTTTTGCCAGGATTCTGGAATAAAATATTCCTGGAATTTTTTTACAGCATAAGAATCCGTCATTCCTGCAATATAATCGCAGACTGCCCGTTCCTTACTCTCGCCTCTTCGCTCCACCGTATCAAGATATCCTTTCGGCAGAAGTTTTGGATTCCGGACATAGTATTCATAAAGATTCGTAATCATATGTATTGCTTTTTCTTCTTCTCCCTTTGCCGCCGGATTTCTATACACATTTGCAAACATAAACTGTCTGAGTCCTGTCATTGCCGCTTTCCCCTCTTCTGACATCCTAATATCCGGCTGATTCATACTGTGGGTAATCACATCATGGATTAACGTATTCAGGCGCGTACGGGTAGAGTTGCCAAGCAAAGCCGTATATTCTCCCGGCAGATCTCCTTCTTTCAGTATTCCTCCGCGAATGGCATCGTCAATATCGTGATTGATATAAGCAATTTTATCGGACAGACGTACGATCTTTCCCTCCAATGTATGCGGAGTCCCGCTGGATTTGTGATTCAGAATCCCATCCACCACTTCTTCTGTCAGATTCAATCCTTCTCCTTGCTTTTCTAAAATCTCCACTACCCGGACGCTCTGCTCATTATGCCGGAATCCTTCCGGGCAAATATCATTCAGCGCCCTTTCTCCCGCATGTCCAAAAGGTGTATGTCCCAAATCATGTCCCAATGCAATAGCTTCCGTCAAATCTTCGTTCAGCCTTAACGCCTTCGCAATCGTACGGGCAGTCTGTGCCACCTCCAGCGTATGTGTCATACGGGTACGGTAATGGTCTCCTGTCGGGGACAGGAATACCTGAGTCTTCTGCTTCAGCCTGCGGAAGGACTTGCAATGAAGAATACGGTCTCTGTCCCGCTGGAATACGGGACGGAGATCACATTCCGGCTCTTTTCTCTTCCTTCCTTTTGAATTCTTACTCAAAACCGCATAAGGGCTTAGATAGGCCATTTCCCTAAGCTCAAGTTCTTCCCGTATTGTCATAATAAGAAAGCCCCCTTTATGATTCCTGTTCCTTTTTCAATCTCTCTTCTATCGCTTCAATCACCGACTCAAGAACCCGGATCCTTGCATAATATTTGCAGTTTCCTTCTACTACAATCCACGGAGCCGATGTCGTAGACGTCTTCATAAGCATTTCATTAACCGCCACCTCATATTGATCCCACTTCTCACGGTTGCGCCAGTCCTCATCCGTAATCTTCCACTGCTTCTCAGGATTTTCCTGACGTGCCTTAAACCTGCGCTCCTGCTCATCCTTATCAATCTGCATCCAGAATTTGAGGACAATTGCTCCTGCGTTCGTTAAATCTCTCTCCATATCATTGATTTCCTTGTAAGCTCTCTGCCATTCATCCTTCGTGCAGAAACCTTCAATCCGCTCGACCATCACTCTTCCATACCAGGTGCGGTCGAAGATGGCAACATGCCCTGCCTTCGGCATAGCCGTCCAGAAACGCCACAGATAATGATGCGCCCGTTCAATATCATTGGGTGACGCCGTCGGATGAACGACAAATCCTCTGGGATCCATTTTCGCCGTCAGCCGCTTCACAGCGCCTCCTTTTCCTCCCGCATCCCAGCCTTCAAATCCAAGGACTACCGGGATTCTCCGCCTGTAAAGCTCCCCGTGAAGTTTCTCAATCTTATCCTGCAATTTCTCAATCCGTTCCTTATACTCCTCTCTCGTAACCGTCTTTGTAAGATCCGCCTGCGCAAGGATATTATCTACCAATGTACCCTTTGTCTTCTCAAGAGGTTCCCTTTCTGCAGATTCTTTCGCCTTCTGCACCTCTTTTATCTTCTTGCTCAGAGTTTCTATAATAATCGAATAAATTTTCGCAGTGGCGAATCTTCTGTCGGTTGCCTCTACAATATTCCACGGGGCATAATCCGTATCCGTCCGCACAAGCATCTCTTCATTCATTTGCTCATATTTCTCAAATTCTTTATTTCTTTTCAGATCCCCTTCGCTGACACGCCATGCCGTATCCTCAGAATCCATAAGTTTTCGGAAGCGTTTCTTCTGTTCTTTTTTATCAATAGCAAGAAAAATCTTAATCAAAACCATTCCGCCGTCGGTCAGCTGCTTTTCAAAAGAACAGATCGAATCATACGCTGCCGGAAGCTCTTTCTTCTTCGTCCTCTTATCAAATCGGTCTACCAGGACTTTCCTGTACCAACTACTGTCATAAATAGCAATCCGTCCGTTAGCAGGCATCTTCGTCCAGAAACGCCACATAAACGGATGCATCCTCTCTTCTTCGGTCTCCGTCTTTACGGCATATACCTCAAATCCTCTGGGGTCGAGAGCCTGTATCAGCTTCCCAATCTGTACGCCCTTTCCCGATGCTCCGTAACCTTCAAATGCAATCATGACAGGAATCCCCAACTCCTTACATTCTCGCTGAAGTTTTCCAATCCTGACCTCCAGGACTTCCATTTTCTCCTTGTACTCTTCTTTGTCCATTTTTTTTGTTAAATCCAGCTTCTCAAGCATATGCCTTTCTCCTCTCTGCGGCGATTGCCTTTATTATGTCCATTATATCCTATTTCCGATAATTTTTTTACAAAAACATAAAAAATTGTGCCTTTTATTTCAAAGACACAACTTCTTTTACCATTTCCAGATTTTTTCTGCCCCATTTTTCGTCCGGCTCAAGGTAAGTTCCTTCTGCCCACTCATTCCATGCATTGATAAATGTAACCGGTTCGGGGTTGTAAAGCCTTGCATAAAACTGGTTGCGGATTAGCCATATGCGGAAAAGTTCCGGCGTAAAATCCACATAAATATCCGGGTTGTACTTTCTTCTCGCCGTATTATCCCATTCCAGCATACACCCCGGATACAGAGTGTACGTCCTTTTTACTACAGTCCGCAGTCTCTCCACCATTTTCCGGTAACTGTATAAATGACCCGTAAAATTTTTATGGAGATGACCCACCTCTCCTAAAATCACTTCCATATCCATCATATTCGTCATATGCGGCGGGAATTCCACGGAAAAATCGGCCCCATAGACACGGTTGTCCAATTCTTTAAATGCCTGAACCATTGCAATTTGGATTTCTCCGATTCCTTCCTCCCTGCAGATTCTCCTCCACCTTTCAATGGTCTCCGCCGGATATTCAAACAGTCCGAAACGATAGATAAGAAGCACCGGCTTTCCTTCTATCCGAATATACCTGGGATCCCGGAACATAGGCATCACTTCCCGGATAAAAGCTTCGTCGGTATCTGCATTGTGTACCTGCTGCATCAGGATATCCTTCTCCTGTCCATCCCATCTTCTTGTCCAGTTCTCATTTGCCCAACAGATACAGTAAGGAAGATCTAAGTCTTTCCTTTCCAAATATTGATCCAACGGTTTCCTTAAAAGCCGCTTCCCTTCAAACCAATAATAATAGAAACAGAAACCATATATCCCATACTCTTTTGCAAGGGCAACCTGTCTTCTCTGCATATCCATATCTTCAGTCAGATCATAGTATCCCAGCTCTCCCGGAATCCTCGGCTGATGATGGTTTTCATAGAGGGGTTTCCCATTCTTCACATTCGTCCATTCCGTAAATCCTTCGCCCCACCACTTATTATTTTCTTCCGTAATATGGTACTGCGGCAGATAGAAGGCAATCGGCATCCCTTTCTTTTTTCCCCAGGTATCCGGCACACAGGCATAATGCAGCAGTACTTCATCGTTGTAAATTCCCCTGCTCCCAAGGAGGACATCCCGCATCGCCCCCAATGAACCGCACTCCCTGCAAAGCTCACGGCGGAATATAACTCCGGTCCAGAAAAGCTCCTTATTTTCTGCATCAATATCATAAAGTCGTCTGACCTTTATAAGATACTCTCCTTTATCATTAAAATCATAATCGGAATAGACGAAACCTGCCTTAACATCTCCGTCCAGCAAACGGCTTCCATATCCCGGATACTCCGGCTCCATTTCATCTTCCTGGTCTAAAAATGTTACATAATCACCGGAGGCATACCGGAATCCCTGCAGAAGAAGTTCTTCCTTGCCGCCTTTTCCGGACACGCTCTTACATCCTCCCGGCAGATTCTCTTCCGGCAGATCCTTCCCTGCAAAGATAAGTTCTATATTGTCATGTTTCCAGCTCTGCCTGTCCTGTATAATCTTATCTATCCATTTTTTCTCGTTGACTGCCACAATTACACTCAATTTTGACTTGCTTTCACAAGGAAGTCCTTCCTTTTTCTCAAAATGGTAGCCTGTATTGTTCCACTGTCTCTCCCAGAATGCGGTTTCCACCATCTGTTCCTTATAGGTAATGCCTTTTTCACCATATCTGCGCTCTGCTTCCTCTCTGTCTATTTGCTCAATACGGATATGATAATAAGAAAGAAGCCTGTCTGTGGGCACATGAATTTTATTGTACCCGTGCTCTCTATCTCCGATACACAGATGCAGGATTTTCCCCGGACTGCAGGTCAGGGAAAATCCGGTAAGGATTTCCGGCTGCTCCAGAATGCCCAGACTTTCCACATCTCTTCTCCGGTAAAACTTAAGTTCCTGCTCCCCCTCCGGAGTCCGACAGCAGATCCGGCTGTCTTTGTAAGCAGAAACAAACCACCCCTTCAGTACCCACTGTTTCCGGGTGGTAAGATACGCCGCCTCATCCATATCATAGAAAACCTTTCTTTCCACATTCCCCGACATCATGCAGAGAAGAATGCTTTTATCCAACGTCCACTGTTCAATCTTGACGCCCTTTGCCTTCACTTTTTTCTTTTTCATCCGTCCGTCCTTCTTAATCAGAAGAACAAGCTTTTCTTCCAGAAGCGGCAGGACAACTTCTACTGAAAAAGAAAGCTCCCCCTTCTCCCCATCCGGCACGTATTTCACGGAATAAGGATACATCCCTTCTACACCAATCTCTATCTCACTGTCCCCGATTCCACTCACGGAAACTTCCATACAGAACAGCTTTTCCTTCCCCCTGGCATCTACTGCCAATTTTTTCCCATTAATCCGGCATGTAATCATGCTCAACTTCCTTTCCTGTCATCCCTTCCGGCCCTTCTAAGGCAAAAGGCGAGTTATACCAGCATCCGTTAATCCTCTCCTCCAGCTTCCGGCGTTTTTCAGGGATGTCCCACATCTCTTTGTATTTATCATAATCGTCAGACAAAACATATGCATCCTTCGGGTTCATCAGCCATACTGTCTCCTGCCCTTTCCCATAGACAGCTTCCCAATAACGAAACGTACGATCTGTCACATAAATGCTGTCCGCCGGCAGCGCCGACGGAATCTCCCGCCCGATTTCTTCCGGTACCAGGATGATTTTTCCGGCACAGTATCCGCAGCGTTCCAGGATTTCTTCCGCTTTCTGCCCGGAATAACCGGCAGGAATCCGGCAGATAACCGTTTTTCCCCGGTTTAACAAGCATTCCACAATTTTCCGTATCTCATAACGCGGGAAAATATTTTCCTCCCACTGTGCCTCTGTCACCAAAGTGCCGAACAAATCAAAACAGACGGTCTGATAGGAGCTTAACTTTTCTTGCAGCGTCCGGCAGTCTCCGGAAAGATAATCCCGAAACAGCTTTACGCTCTTACGAAAGCGGAACACACCCTCGTCCGTATCCACAAGTACGCTCCGGCAGCCTCTGCTTCCTGCCATTACCCCGATTCCCCGCTCGATCACATGAAGAAGCGTGCCGTCCACCTGTCCTTCTTCCCGTGGAAATTCCTCAATAGTGTACGCTCGGTCAAAAAGTGGCTGCAGCGCCTTCGTCTTTGCCCAATAGAAACTTCCCACCGGATACTGGAACAGGCTTCCTTCCATGTGCAGGCCATATTCCTCCATAAATGCCCTTCCCTGCATCTCATTGGTCAGCCAGGAAGAATGATACATCGTAAGTTCTTTAAAATATTCCGGGAATACTAAGCCGATGTCTTCTTCCTGCTCCAGCAAATACAGGATTCTCTTTACCATATTCGGACTTCCCAGCAGCGCATTCAAAGACTGTCTCCGCCAGTCCGTCTGTTCCTTCCCGGTAAACAGGGATTTCTTAGAATGGATATGAAGGAAATAATCATAGGACTGTAATTCTCTGCGAAACCAGATATAAACCGGAGCAATATCTCTGCCCCGGTTCGGGATCTGCCGTACTTCCACCTTTCCCACATGAGAGAGTTTCGACAGAACCTTTTTTATCCTGTGTATGTCTGCATTTTCCTGACAAGACACAAACAAATCAAAAGGAAAGGGAATCTGCTTCAGATACCACTTAAACTCTTCCAGAAGATCCTCATAAAAAAGGTGGAGCTGTACCGCCACCGAACCCTGTATCTTTTCCTGACCGGGAATCTCCTGAATCGGCCGCACATTCTCCGTCACCTCTGTCTTACAGGGACCCGGTACAAAAGGAATTCCTCTATATTCCTTTCTGCAGATACCGATAATATTCTTCCAGCCCTTCTTTAAAACTCCGTATTCTTCCATCATAAATCCCCCTGATTTTCCGGTTGTCCAGAACCGTCCTTGGCAGATCCACGCTGCGCTTGTCCAGATACCGGATTTCTGTAGTAAGCCCAAGCTCCCGAATAGCTTCCAGAACCATTTTCTGACTCATTCCCTCACCGGAACTAATATTAAAGACTTCTTCATCTCCTTTGTATTCCAGGAGACTTACCAGCATAGCACAGACATCTTCTATATAAACATAATCCCTTATATTCTCTCCATCTCCCCAGATTTCTATCGGTTCCCCCTCCATTGCCCGCTTCAGCGCCGCATCTACGAACCCGACTCCTTTCGTATAATCCTGCCCCGGGCCATAGGGATTCGATATCCGGGCAATCCGCATTTTCGTGTGGAGCTGTGTATTAAAAGTACGGATTACATTTTCAATACACAGCTTTACATTTCCATAGTGATTAATGGGCAATGGAAAACACTCTTCTGTAATTGGCTGCGCCTCCTGATTCCCATATACAGTCCCGCCGGACGAAAGGAACAGCATCCGCTGCCGATTACAAAGGACCTTCTCACACAGCTTTACAGACTGCACAAAGTCTCTGCCATATCCCTGCATATAGCGTTTATTAGAATTGCCGGGATTAACCGTACTGACAGCATGAATGACTGCATCCTTTCCCTCAAGCGCATCATCCAAATGGTCATCGTCAAAAAAATCTCCCGCTATATATTCTATTCTTCTATCTCTTTTCTCTGGTATGGCTTTATCAAAGCTATAAACCAAATCCCCCCGGTCCGCCAGGGTACCTGCAAGGTTCCTTCCTATGAAACCACCGCCCCCGAATATAAGGATTTTACTTTTCTTCATCTTCCGTTATTCCCTTCAGAAGCGCATCCCTTACCTTTTCAGCCTCCTTATCCCACGAGGTAGACTGCGCAAATGCGATTCCTCTCTCTCTGATCTCTTCCAGCTCTCTTTCATGTGTCAGATAATACTCCAGCTTATCTGCAATATCTTTCACACTATATTCTACAAGAACTGCATTCGTCTCATTCACCAGCCAGGAACTGTTACGTCCCTTTGAACAGACTGCCACCGACCCCGATGCCATTATCTCCAGCGGAAGCAAAGACAGATTCGTATGGGAAAGAACCAGGCACAATTCACAATCCGCATAGACCTCCGACAGCCTGGATACCGGCAGGATTCCCAGATTTTTATGGGGAAATGGAATGACATAATCGCTGACATCCCACCCCGCAAAGATAATTTCTACATCCTTTCTTCTGCTGCAAAGTTCCTGCAGAGCAAGAAAACCAATCTCAAAATCCCGGCGCGGCGTCACCGGCCTTGCATAAAAGAAGACTCGCTTCTTAAGACTTTTTTTCTCTTTCCTCACATACGTATCCCTGTCATAAGAAAAGCCAAAACTGTCCGCCTGCATTCCGTATTTTTCTGTCATCAGTTCTTTCAGCCAATCGCCTGCCGTAATGCCACGGAAACCAAAACGGTAAGTGGCATCTGCCAGTTCATAATCAGAACCCGGCGCATAAAAGGCCGGTTCATAATCCTGGATAAAATAAAACTTAGACAAGGTATTTTCAAACCGCCTCAGATAATACGCCGTCTGCCAGAAGGTAGCTATCGTCCCATGAGCAAATCCCATACTGGACACATCCTGATAAACCTCTACCCTGCTGTCCAGCATCGGGAACTTCTCAGCAAGAAATCCACGAATATGTGCATCGTCCTGATACAGAAGCGACTGGAACAGATACAATCTGCTGTGAAATCCCATATCCTCCAACCTGGATATAAAGCGGAACATATTAATATGCCCGCCGGATCCCTCCCCCATATCCGGAATGATCCAGTTCAAAATCTTGACTGAATCTTCCCTATGAGTCTCGTATTCCTCCCGGTTAAGAGGAATCGGCGTTCTGTTCGTTGCAAATGTATAATACTCTATCAATTTACTCTTTTCCGGCTGTGGCTGCGGGCCACGTAGTTTTTGATATGTTTTGTGATACAATTTGCGGGATACGCCCCGGATGCCTTCCCGCCGAAATAGCCGCGCACCCCGAAGCATCAGGCCTGGCTTTTTCTCTGTATTCGAGCCGCCTTCCGCTCCTTCCGGAATCTGGCTGAAAAATTCCGCATAACACTCCGGAACCGGCAGCTGCTCCAGATAAGACAGAAGCTTCTTACGGTTCTCTATTGTAAGGAAATAAACCGCCTTCTTCTTTAAAAACGGTGAACCCAGAACCGCATATTGATATGCCAGCTCATTCTGGGGCTGTCCTGTCTGGAACCACTGTACCAGATCCCGGCTCTCCGGCAGATACGCGCCATAAGTAAAACCTCCCTGCACCAGCATTGGCGTTAGCTTCGTCTCCCCACGGGCAACCGTCTCTGTAAAATCATCGGAAGGACGATATTCCTTCCAAAAATTCCGAAAAACCTCCGACTGCACTACATTCTGGTTGAATACGACAAAATAGGATTGAATGTGTTCCGGAATGTAAGGTTCGTTAATGAAAGAACCGTCGGCACAATATGGATACAACGTAATCCCCCAGAAATCCTTCTGTTCTCTGCGCATCCTGTCAAAGACCATTTTCAGCCCGTAAATAGGTCCTACGCTGGAATTATTCATAAGAATCACTTGCCCGAACTCTGCCAGATAATCGAACCCCAGCCTCTCCATTCCATACTTCCAGGCGCCAAAATCATAACCTTTGTTCTCCCGAAGCCAAACCCGGTCCGAAACCCCGGCAACCTTCTTTTTCTCCTTTTCCGTAAGCCTGGAATTGGAAATAAATACCAGCTCGTCCACATCGCTGCGCATTGCCTTCAGAGATTCCAGATCCAGATCGGAAACCCGGTCTTCTCTGTCATAATGGGCATACAGCATAATTCGGCTCTGCGGCGCCTCACAAGCTTCTTCCTCTTTCTTCTCTTCTATCGCATTTCGGCAGATCCGATACGTATAGCCCTGCCCTTCGGCAAGGTAAACCCAAATCCGCTCTATCACATGGGCAAGGGTATCGTTCACTTGCCCTGCCTCATCGGGAAAATCCTCCTGGGTGTATCCCAATTCAAAAAGCGGCCGCACCGCTGCTGTTTTCGCCCAGAACATCGTTCCCGCCGGAAATACCGGCTCTTTCGGCAGCAAAACATTTCCTCCGACACGTTTTAAGATAAGCTCTATTTCACTCTTCGTTCCTGCCCACTTGGCTCCCTTTTCAATCACCGGATAAAATGGCGGGATGATAAGCCCCAGCTTATCCTCCCTCTCCATCCGCTCAAACAACGCCAAAAGATACGCTCTTCCGCCGCAGACATTTTCATACAAAAACCGTCTCCACTGATCTCCGAAATCTACCGTCTCAGATTTCTTCGTATGCAGATGGGCGATATATTTATAATCATTTATCACGTCTTTCATCTGCATAAGGAAAGGCGCAACATCTCTTCCTCTATTCGGAAAAATTTCTATCCGGATCTGCCCGGCTGTGCAGTGCGGGACAAATTCTTCCTCAATCCGCTTCTTCTTTTCCGCTGTATCGGTTGAAATATAGCAATCATAAGCATAGGGAATGGCATTCACTGCTTCCAAAAGCTCTCCTATAACCTCTGTAAAAAATACGTGTATCTGAACGGCTATCGCCGGATTCTCCCGCTTCCAATCCAATCTGTCAAGCTGTATCCCCGCTTCTGACACGGCCTCTACCCTCTGTATTCCCTTATCCTGCATCTTCTTCAATTCCCTTCTTCAAAGCATCCCGCACCTTCTTCGCTTCCGCTTCCCAGGAAGTTGTTTTTGCAAATGCAATTCCCTGGTCTTTGATTTTCTCCAGCGCCTCTTCATGCTTCAGATAGTATTCCATCTTATCCGCTATGTCTGCCGGATCATACTCCACCAACACAGCATTCTCTTCACTTACAAGCCAGGTACTGTTCTCTCCTTTTGAACAAACCACCGCCGAGCCGGACGCCATAATTTCAAGAGGCAATAATGACAAGTTTGTATTAGAAAGTACCATACACAAGTCACACTGCCCGTAGATTTCCGACAATTGCCCCATACTTACAATTCCCAGATTCTGATGCCGGAACGGGATCTCAAGATAGGACACATCCCAACCGGCCAAAAGCACCTCTACCTCCGGCATACGGCTGCACAGCTCAGAAAGTGCCAGCATCCCAATCTCAAAATCCCGGCGTTCTGTCACCGGCCGTGCATAAAAAAATACTTTTTTTTCATTTCCCGTCTTCTTATGCTCTCTATACAATTCCTTATCATAAGAAAAACTAAAACTGTCACACTTCATCCCATACCGCTCTTCCAGCATATCCTTCAGCCAATCGCCAGCCGTAATTCCCCGGAACCCGAACCGGTAAGTATCTTCTGCAAACTGATAGAAAGAACCCATTGGGAAAAAGTAAGGCTCATAATCCTGCACAAAGTAGAATTTAGAAATGGTATTATCAAAATTCTTCACAAAATAAGCCGTCTGCCAGGCAGTAGCAATGGTTGCATGAGCAAACTCCGCCTCTCTGATATCCCAGAAAGCTTCCACCCGGCTGTCAAGAATGGGAAACATCTCCGAAAGTCTCTTCCGAAATCCCTTGTTATCATTCCGATAGGTAGGAGACAATACAAGATACAGCCTGCTGTGGAATCCCATATCCTCTAAAAACGAAACAAACCGGAAAATATTAATATGCCCGCCGGATCCTTCCCCCATCTCCGGAATAATCCAGTTCAGAATCTTAACCTCATCATTTTTATGTTTTTCGTATTCTGCCTGATTAAACGGAACACGCTTCTCAGTCGTCAAAAATTCATAATGCTTCAGAAATTCATTTTTCCTGGGGGCAAGAT
>ERZ1673736.2961-NODE-2961-length-17132-cov-6.043743_pt1 | contig 17132 bp, 20 predicted proteins | sample MGYA00580212_ERZ1673736 | MGnify/ENA primary metagenome ERZ1673736 (study PRJEB41218, sample SAMN15661752) | gut metagenome | host: Homo sapiens | place: Canada: London | collected 2015-08-20/2019-03-30 | study: EMG produced TPA metagenomics assembly of...
ACAAATTCCGACTTGGTGGTGTGCCAGCCGGCCTTTGCCACCTTGTCCGCCACCTGGTTGCCGGAGGCGATGCCCACATAGTCGCAGGGCACCGTCTGCTCCGCTGTGGCCATGCTCACAGTGAACGCCTTACGGGCCAGAATGTTGGCGGTGGTCTTGTGCTCAGCACTGATGCACATGCTCAGCTCTGTGTCCTCGCTGATACCGCCCCAGGCCGCGTTCATGGCGTTGGGGGTGCCGTCCTCATTGTAAGTGGCCAGGATAAAGACCGGCTGGGGATAGGTCCAGGGCTTGGCTCCAAAATTCTTGCGCATATCGATCCCTCCTTGTACGGATATGTATGTGCTATTATTATACTACAGATTTTGGTTTTGGAATATGGAAATTGGCTGCCGGGAAAGATGCGTCAAATTGGAAAGTTTTCCTTGACTTTGACGTTCCGTCAACTGATACAGTATCCGTAATAGGAGGGATGTTTATGGAGTATTCCATTCAGGAGCTGTCGCGCCTGTCCGGGGTGACCACTCGCACCCTGCGCTGGTACGACCAGATCGGCCTGCTCAAGCCCAGCCGGGTGGCAGAGAGCGGCTACCGCTACTACGGCGGGGCGGAGGTCAACCGGCTGCAGGACATTCTCTATTACCGGGCCCTCGGGGTGGAGCTGGCCCAGATCAAGGAATGTCTGGACGATCCCGCCTTTGACCGTCTGGCCGCTCTGCGAAACCACCTGGCCGCATTGGAGGCGGAACGGGAGCGGCTGGAACAGCTCATCCGGTCGGTGAAAGACACCATCAGAGCGGAAGAAAGGAACGAGATCATGAGCGACGAGCAGAAATTTGAGGCGTTCAAGCGGCGCACGGTAGCCCATAATGAGGAAGTCCACGGAGCGGAGATCCGGGCCAAGTACGGCGACCAGGAGATGGACGAGGCCAACGCCGCAGTGATGGGGCTGACCCAAGTGCAGTACCAGGAATGGACGGACCTGGGCCGGAAAATCCAGGAGCGGCTGGAGGCCGCCGTCCAGGCCGGGCTGTCCCCGGAGGATCAAGAGGGCAAGGAGATCACCGCCCTCCACCGCCGGTGGCTCACCATCACCGGAAATCGGTACGACCCGGCCAAGCACCGGGGAATCGCGGAGCTCTATGTGATGGATGAGCGATTCACCGCCTACTACGACAAACAGGTGCCCGGCTGTGCCCGCTTCCTGCGGGATGCCGTGGTTCATTGGGTGAAGTAAGAAACAGCCAGAGGCCCCCGGCTTTTCGCCGGGGAGCCTCTGGCTGTCTCATGCTTTTTTCCGCGTCAGGAAAACGCCTGCCAGTTCCGCCGCCAGGCGGCGCGGGAGAGGTCGGTTGCGGTTGGCCACACCCGCTCCACCGGGCAAGGAAAGGGGAAGCAGTCCGCGATACGCTTCCCGTCAGCTCTCCTCGTACACCCGGCTGACAGCGAAGAGATCGTCGCCGGGGCGCAGTTTTCGAATTTCCATGGTCGTCATATCCCCGCCTCGATAAAGTGAACATCTGAGCTGTCCCAGTATTTTTTATAGACCCGGTCTTTCTCTCCGTCCAGATTCAGCTGATACATCCGAAATGTGACCAGGATGTTTTTCGGCTGCCACTGCTCCTCGTAAGAATATTGGTATTTCATGCCCACGTTTCGCATCACACCGCCGCTTCTGGGGTTGTTTCGGTCATGCGTAGCGGTGATATAGGGCAAACCGTCCTTTTTCACCTGCGCGATCACCGCCCGGCCCGCTTCCGTGACGATTCCTTTGTGCCAATATTCCTTGGAAAGCCCATAGCCGAGATCGTGATGTTCGTCCATAGCCACGTTTATGTAGCCGATTGGGGCGTTGCGCTCTTTGAGAGAGATCGCATAGGCATACCCGCAGGGCTGGGCATAGATCGGCACGTACCGTTCTTCGTAAAACTGCTTGGCTTCGTCCATGGTTTTTACCGGATACCAGGGCAGAAACCGATTGACTTCTTCATCCTGGAGGATCAGGAATAGCGCGTCCATGTCCTGCTCTGTGAATTTTCGTAAGATCAACCGCTCCGTTTCCAATGTGGGTGTATTCATCGGCCTTTTCTCCCTTGTGTGCATGGTATGTGTTTGTCACTGCAACACGGCACTTCTCTGACAATGCCTCCCTGCTGCAAGTATAACGGTAAACATCCGGCCCGACAAGGCTTACCGGCCCAGCATCCAGGCAATACCGGCAGCGGTGCGTTCCACGCTCTGGACAAAGTGGTTGCCAGGGTTCAGCTGGAACACTGTGTCGATCCCCCTGCGCTGGTAATAAGCGCATATCTCCTCGGTGTTCTCCTGAACTGTGCGAAGGATCGGATTCCTGGTTTTGCTCTCCTTATCTCCCAAAGAGAAATAGATGCAGTCCGGCCAGCGCTTTGGCTCATGGGAGAAGATGTACTCCTTCATACCAGGAAACCAGAGGGAGCTGGACACACTGCCCACCCGGGAAAACAGATCCGTCTGGTAGATGGCATACAGAGCGAACAGCCCAGCCAGAGAATACCCGGCGATACCCCGCCAACGAGGAACGCCGCCAAGCTCTTTCTCTGCCGCCGGAATGATCTCTTCGGTCAGAAGCCGCAGATAGTCGTCTGCGCCGCCGGTGCAGGAGTCCGCGTTTTTGAAGGTGGGAGGACTATCCCAAGGAGCCATATCGTGGTTCCAGTCCAGATCGCTGATGGCAACCAGCGTGAACGACGGGCAGCCAGTAGTCTGCGCAGCCTCATACACCTTTTGCCCTTCGCCGGAGAAGGTGTTGAGGTAGATAATAGGGGCATTTGCTTCCGAACTTGGGAAAATAGCTACTGTTTTACCGCTTGACGTAAAGGTGTACATAGTGCGCATCACCCGCTTTCTACTGTAACGAAGGGGATAGTCCTGCTCATTGGGCAAAAATTACGTTAAACTGATTTTACCATAATATGAAAATATAAGAAAAAGTTGTGAACAAAACTGGGAAGGTTTGTTGGATATTTGCCGGTAAATTCTTGCCGGCTCCTGAAAATCCAGCTGTACTAAATGCAAAGCACATCTGTAAGGAGAAGACAGAAATTCGATGCGGTGAACAGACGCGGAAAATGCGTCGCATAAACAAAGAATAGCCATCGGCATTTTGACCACGGCTCTTGCCAAGTTGGGCAAGAATGGGCAGTCAATTTGTGGGGCGATTTACTGATTGAGAGTGTCAAAAGCAGACTGCTCTCTAATTATAGAAATACTCATTATTTCTTCAATATCTTCACGTCTTTCTTTAACTATCCTAACAGCTTCGTTTTGTAAATGCTTATCAGAGCAACCTTGAGGACGTGTATAATGAATATTCCTTAACGACTGGTCGGTTTTCATTTTTATCCAAATACAGATAAGGCAGTTTCTGTCAAAGTCTACCGTTATCTTTTTAGATGGATCAAGACTATAAAACTCCATGGGTGAAAAATTATTATATTGCCGCACATATTCAGTGATTAACATTAAAAAGCCTGGCTCTAACAACTTGCTTATATTCAACCTACAGACAATAGGAAACGTGTTGCTGGTATGGATCAATTCGCCCTCTTTATAGAAAAATTGGGTTATATTTGTCCCTTCAAAACACTTGATATCAATTTTGTTTTTGGCATAGGGATTATGGAATAAAAACAATCCGTCGGTCAACAGCTCTGGTTGATTATTGTTTACTTTATGTAACTTATAAGGAATTCGCGCATCTTCATAATCCCGTCTCAAATTATATACCTCGTTTAAAGAGAAATTTCCCTGGGATTTGGACAGTGCTGTCAGTTTGCCAAGCGTTGTTGTACATGAATAAAGAATTGCGGAAATACCGCTATATTTGTCGGATGTAAATAATCCAACAGGAATAGTACAATCGGTGCCTGGCTTTTTTATTTCGGTTACAGGGATATAGCTATCAGTATTAGGCATATAGCTCAAACCATATAGCAACGTCATCATGGGATATATATACTCTCGTCCATAATTAATTTGACTATATGAAGACATTGCGATCATAAATGGGGTATCTTGTTTTACCCAAACACATTTTGAATATTCATTTTCGTACTTTTTTATTTTTGAAATTACTGCATTTGATTGCCTGATAACAGCTTCTTGCTGAACTTGATGAAAATCTTGCTGATTTTTAGGTGGAATAAACATATCCATCAAATCTTCCAAAGCCCTATCTGACTCAGGCCTTCCGTGATCTTTTATATTGGAAACAACAGCCTCAACATTTATTTCATATGGGCCTTTTAGCATAAAATCTGGTCTATTGTGACCCTGATCCAATGCAAACCCTGCTTCTCTAAAACAGGCGTGCAGATAGAACTCCCAAAAACTTGCATGAAATGTTTTCTGGAATTCTTGTATCATTTTATTATCACGATCATCCAGGCCTTCAACCCACTGTTCTAATATTCTTCGTTCATGTTCCAAACAAGGATCATCTCGCAAGAGTCTGAATTTTGCGTGTAGTTGCCTATCTGAGATCTTTTTTATCGGCTTAAATATACTATCCATAACCATCTTTCCTTCGAGCAGCTAAAAGCAGCTGATCAATGATAAATTGCGCTCTTGATTTTACCACTTTTCAAGTAAATCGCCGCTGATCGTGGTCAAAATAGGCTTTCTTGAACCAAGGAGTACCAACTCTATTGTACTGTAAATGACCCGCACGCACAATAGACATAAATAGCATACGCAGACTTTGTTTCCTTGAAACTAATAATCATTCGAATACATTATTTTATTGCGCATTTTTATCGAATATGTTATGATTATATACAACGCTGTCAGGTGTTGGAATAGACCTTGGCGGCATAGCTGCAACTTGAAAAATGCTCTGCCGCATGGCAGAGCATTTTTTATTGAGACGGAGGGATCTTCTTATGGCAGTCAGCTATAAAAAGCTCTGGAAACTGCTTCTTGACAAAGACATGAAGAAGAAAGATCTATGCGCGCAGGCGGGTATTAGTCCAGCTTCTGTTACAAAGATGGGCAGGAATGGTCATGTTACCACAGAAATTCTCTTGAAGATCTGTACGGCATTGAACTGCAGTATTGAAGATATTGTAGAGATTGTACCTGATGACCGATAAAGCGATCGAAGGTTTCGAGGAAATATTATATGAAAAATGATTTTTTTAAGTATATCGGCGCAGAAGACAGCTTAGCGGGGTACTCGCGTTCATACAAGTTGGTTTTGTATAAAGTCTTTTTCACATTGATGGACGGCAACGGAATTGCGTCTGGATATAAAATTGCCGAAGCCTTCAGGAACTTCTATGCTGACAGAGTCCATCGAGGGTTAAAGGCGGATATAAATGTGGATTCTCGGATTGAGAATATTGACCAAAGCTCTGTTCAGGATGTATATGATGTTATTCTGTCAAACCCACTTAAGCACATTGGTGATCGAGGCTATCTGCTTCGTAAAAAAGGGCCAAACGGTAAAGAGATTATTGCTCTCAATCAGGAGTTGCTGACAGAACTAACAAGAGAGGATATTACAAACATTTTGACTATCGTAGATAGAAAGCTCGACCTGTATTATACAAAAGTTGAAGGTAGTGAACACGGCATGAAACTGCGCGATCTGGTATATCGCTGGATGGATGAGTACGCAGAGGTGCTTTCTTCTGTCAAGGAAAAGGAAGACTTTAAGAATCCGTTTCGAGAAATCATTGCGAAAGATATTCCAAGTTTGCTGACAAATATGGTTCCTCTGGCTGAGCCCTATCGGGTTGTTGGAAGTTACGGAAAAGGACGCTGGACGGATGTGCCCTGGATTGCGGTATTTGATTCGAGGATTACCGTCTCAGCGCAAAAAGGCGTCTACATCGTATATTTGCTGAACAAGGACACGAAAACGCTTTATTTGACTCTCAATCAAGGTGCCACTGATGCAGCTCAAAATGGAAGCACTGTTGGAGATCAGAAGAGTTTAGTTTTTACAGGAATCGCTCGTACTCAGAATGAAAAGATGACAGAGTGTCTTCAAAAAAATTCCGAGCACATCCGAGAAATCATTGGCAATACTACACGATTCCATGATTATATCCATAGCGGCTCGCCAGGTTATGATGCAGGAGCGATTTATTGCAAAGAATACAAGCTCAACGACCTTCCAGGTGATTTGCAGCTTATTTCTGATTTGCGGGATTTTATTGCTCTATATAAAGATTACTACAATAAGAGCTCAAACATCAAAGCTGATGAAAATTTTGAAGCTTCAGGAGGCGAGGAAGAATTGTCGATCAAGGAATTGATGATGCAAATCAATAACTATATTTCATCCAAAGGCTTCGCCTACAGTCCTGCTTCCGGAAAATCTCTATATTATCGGCACTGTCAATATGGACGAAACGACTTTCCCCTTTAACCCCGCACTTCCGGGAACGGACTATTATGCCTCTGTCGGCCATATGCCCGGGCCGGAAATCGGGGATATTAACACCATGCATCGATACCGAGACGCCATCGTATATCGAAGCGGCGCATCTCCGTTTGAGCGGACGATGTTCGGCGCATATGTTCTATTTCCGTACAGCAATGAGAACGAGTATCGCGGACATCGTTTTTTTGAGAGTATTGACAAGGTGAATATCGGTGGTCTTCCGTTTTTACCCTCGGCAACCACCATGGTCACGGAGATGCTGGATCAGTTGATCTCGGACTCGCCAAACTCTGCGTTTGAGAGAACAACTTTGCCCAGAGGTATCGAGACCAAACTGGCAAAGGTGGATTGGTCTAAACGCGATGTGCTGATCGGGACTCTCTCCAAAAGGTTGCAACTCGACACGTGCCTAAAATACCGCTTTTATCACATTCCGGCAGAACGCTTGAAAGACGGCGATTTTCCCATCCATTATATTGCACTCTATCAGAGCAAGGCGCTCTTTGGATCGGAATCTGGAGTTCGATATTACGGCGAAGTGACCAAGTGTATCCCGTTGCGCAGAGGGGCTATTAGCGAAATTAAGCCCCGTCCCGGAATGGAGAACGAGCTCTACTACCGTTTTGAGATCAAAGAATGGAAACGGCTGAGCAAGCCGATTGCTGCCAAAGAAATAGGTTTTGTAAGGAGTTTCACCAACCTTTTTTTGCTTGAACACAGTGCAGAAATGCCTGAGCTTTGGCTACGCTCAGAAGAAGAGTACCGTCTCTACTCAGAGTTGAAAAGGGCGGTCAACGATATGACGATCAATGATGCGGATAATAACCTTGGATTTAATTTTGGCAATTTTACGCTCGTATTTGAAGATGGAAACATCTTAATATCTAAAGGGAAGCGGATTTTTGCCAAATATGGAATTTCTGATTTTTCCAGACATCCGAATTCCGTGTTTAGGCAGATACAAAAAGAACTTGCACGAGTTGAAAGAGTATAGGACAGTTTAATGCAAGTCGTTGGGGAGTAATGATGAAACATAGTATCACAGAAGTTGTCGCAGCCCTGATTTGGGATCATGATAAGTTCATGATTTGCCAGCGCCCGGCTCACAAGGCCAGAGGGCTACTGTGGGAGTTTGTGGGCGGCAAGGTAGAGCCAGGAGAAACCAGGGAGCAGGCGCTCATCCGGGAATGTCAGGAGGAACTGGCAGTCACGCTGGATGTGGGCGAGGTATTTATGGATGTGATCCACGAATACCCCGATTTGACGGTTCACCTAACGCTGTTCCATGCCACCATCCGAGAGGGCACACCCCAGAAACTGGAGCACAATGACATCCGATGGATCACGGTGGATGAAATAGACCAGTATGCTTTCTGCCCGGCGGATGAGGAGATTTTGAAAAGGTTGAAACAGACCTATTAGAAGGGGATAAACGATACATGAAAATTGATTCTCTGTGCGTTGCCTGCGAATCTATATTTGATCTCGCGTCTGCAGCGCTGAGTCCGTCATATTATTATGATTCACTGCCCTATTGCATTATAGATGCCGTATTTTCCATTGGAGTAAGGTATACCAGCACCCAAAATGTTGTAAAAAGTTACTGCGCCTATTATGGGCTGCGAGAATACAACACAGAGCAAGATCTCAACGGAGATGCCCATACCGTCTCGCAGATGATCGAACATATTGAATCAGTTGGAATTGAGAAAAGCGCTGATATCATTTTCAAAAACCATCAGCGCACGTCATCTCGCAACGGGATTCTCAAGGCTGACGCAGTGCTTCGATTTGCCAAGATACTGCAAAAGTATGGGATCGAAACACTGGCCGACGTGGCAGCGAAAGCAATCCCGTTTGAAGTGGAACAAGAAATATTGCGGATACCGGGACAGCAAAGCGGGCTATCTCTTCGGTATTTCTATATGCTTTCAGGAGATGATTCACAGGCGAAACCTGACCGCCATGTGCTGCGGTTTCTAAAAGAGCAAACGGGTAATGACTATTCCATCCAGCATGCGCAAGATGTGCTTAGGGATACGGTAGAGCTTCTCAGAGGTAGATACCCCCATTTGACCGTCCGCCTTCTGGACTATTCTATTTGGAACTATATGGCGCATCGCCAGAAAAGCAAAACGACCAAGCAATACCATAAACTTGTGCGCGATCGTATCCCTGAGATCATCGAAGCGGATGGAAAAACCTGCATCTGTGAAACGCTTTCTGATGAGGACTACATATCCCTCCTGGACCAGAAGCTGAACGAAGAACTGGCGGAATATCAGGAGAGCAAATCCTTGGAAGAACTGGCCGACCTTCTGGAGGTCATGCAGGCGGTTGTGAAGGCCCGTGGCTGGATATGGGAAGAACTGGAACGGGTGCGCGAAAGGAAATCAGTTGAACGCGGCGGCTTTGAGAGCAAACTTTTGTTAAAAGAAGTAGTGAGGAGATGAGAAATATCAAGTACGAATTGCCCTGGAATTCCTCAACTCTAATTAGGTCGCTATAAAGTAACTATGCAAAATATAGTCTTCTTACGAATATATGGATATATGGAAATCCAGATCGGCATATCCCAGAGAGCGCGATCGGCCCAAAAGGAAATACTGTTTCTTTAACCTTTTGGTGAAAGACAAATCTAACATGGAGTACAAAATGAAATTTAAAGATATTGACCTTTCAGATGAGGAAGCGTTGCAAGATTTTTTGCTGGACATTGATTGTTTAAACGAACTGCAACCATGGACAGGACACTTTAATCTGTTTGACGTTCTTAAGATCTCTAAAGCAGAAATACGCCACAGCAATATGTTGGGATGGCTGCTTAATCCTAATGAAAACCATGGCATAGGGGATGCTTTCCTTAAAGCTGTCGTTCAGGAAATGGTAGTAAAAGATACTGACGGTCGGTATGATGTTTTTCAAACCCTACTTTTGGACTTTTACAGCTTTACGGTGTATAGAGAATGGAAGAATATAGATATCCTCCTGGTTTCGGATCAAGACAAATTTCTTATTGCGATTGAAAACAAAATTGGGGCTCATGAGCATAGCAATCAGCTTAATCGGTATCGAACAATACTGGAAGCAGATTATCCCGAATATCGGAAGATGTTTATATTTCTTACCCCAGACGGTGATGACCCCAGCGATGTGGAAAATTGGGATGTTCTCAGTTATGCTACTATTGCAGATATCCTTAGTGGAAAGGCGAACGAACTGGAATTGCAGCCGGATATAGAACTGATAATCAGAAATTATCTTGATGTGATAAGGAGGGACATTGTGGAGGATCAGAAACTGATCGAAGTGTGCAATAAGATATACGCAAGGCATAAAAAGGCACTGGATCTAATTTTCGAGTATAGAACAGATGGGCGCTCTCAATTTGCGGATTCCATTCGATCCACACTTTTAGAAATGGCGGCCGAAGGAACAATTGACTTTTCATCTGAAAATAGTTCTGGAAGCTATTTCACATTTCATACGGCGCTTATGAACCAACGCCTGCCCTCTCTATTAACTCCCAATAGTTCTTGGGGAACAAACTTTGTGTACCAGTATTGGATTTTTCTGCGAGACAATCGGATGTGCGGTGTGTTTGAGCTTGGTGGCTGGAATGTGCCAGAAGATACAATGAAAACGATGCAGGAGATGATTGATCTCCTCAAACCCAATGATAAACGCAAAGAAAACTTTAAATATAAGCGGATTTTCCGCACAAAATGGTATGAAATCAAAGAATCGGATCATATGCAGGAGGACATCGCTATTTGTGTCCATAGAACGGTTGAGGATTTGTTGAAACAAGAAAAAGAGCTGTTAGATAAGTTGTATGCCCTGAATAATGGCTGAAACATACAATAAAACTTACAGTATTTCAATGCTTGGCTTTGGATGGGCGGGAGTAGAAAGCGAGAGCGCTTGAAAAAGATGCATTTGGCAGCCGTTCCCGATAATTCATAGAACACCGACACCACTAAGCACCACTAAGAGAAAAGAGTACAACAAATGAACATCATCTGCTTCGGCGACTCCAACACCTACGGCTATGATCCCCGCGGCTATTTCGGTGGACGCTATGGCGCGGACTGCCGGTGGGTGGATATTCTGGCTTCCGAAACCGGCTGGGATATCTACAATATGGGTCAAAACGGCCGAGAGATTCCGTCTGTCGCTCCCGCCTTCCCTGCTGACACCGATCTGCTAATCGTCATGCTGGGAACCAACGACCTGCTCCAGGGACGAAGTCCGGAGCAGGCCATCGAGCGGCTGGAGAGGTTTCTCTCTGGCATTTCCCTGAAACGCAACAAGATCCTGCTGATCAAACCGCCGCCAATGGCTATGGGCGAGTGGATGCCCAACCCGCAGCTCATTGAGGACTCCCGCACCTTTGCACGGCTCTGCCAGGTACTGGCGGAGCGGCTGGGCATCCGCTTTGCCGATGCCGGGAAATGGGACATCCCTCTGGCCTATGACGGCGTACACTTCACAGAGCAGGGCCACAAGGCCTTTGCCGCTGGACTTTTGGAGGAGCTTAAATGAAACGAATCATTCCTTTTCTGCTTGCACTTTTCCTGCTGACCGGATGCGGCGGGACTGCCGCGGGCGATGCCTACCAGCAGATCACCCAAGAAGAGGCCAAAGAGATGATGGATACCCAGGAGGTCATCATCCTGGATGTGCGCGAGCAGGGCGAGTACGACAGCGGCCACATCCCCGGCGCTGTGCTGCTGCCGGTGGGCAGTATTGACGAAACGACCGCCGCCGAGGTGATCCCCGAGAAGGATTCCATGGTGCTGGTCTACTGCCGCAGCGGAAATCGCAGTAAGACCGCTTCCTCCACGCTGGCCGAGCTGGGCTACACCAATATTTACGAATTCGGCGGCATCAACACCTGGCCCTATGAGACAGAGTCGTAAGGCAGGCAGAAGCCGCAAGTGGCACAAGATATGCGCCGCCTAAACAAGGAATACGGGACTGACAGGTTCCGTAGCTTATGGGGACAGATGTGACCTCCGCGGGGCGATAAAGTAGTAGCTATTTTCCTCTTTCTGTGGTATTGTTCGGTTGCCGAAGGGAGGCGACGATATGCAGAAAGGAAACAGCTGCACCGTAGGCCAGTGGTGCGACCGCTGGTTCTGCGAAAACCAGAGCAGATGGAGCGGCAGCACGGTGGGCGGATACCGCAACCTGATCTACCGCCACATCCTCCCCGGAATCGGGAGTATCCCGCTGGCGGAGCTATCGGAAAACACTGTCACCGGCTTCTATGACAGTCTGCGGAGCCAGAGGCTCAGCGCCAGAAGCGTCTGGTGCGTCCACCTGCTCCTGCGGCGCTGCATGGACGAAGCGGCCCGTGACCGGCTTATCCCCTATAACCCGGTGCGGCTCTGCCAGGAACCGCAGGCAGAGGAATATAAAACGGCCCCCTTGCGCCTGGGGCAGCTCCAGCGATATCTGAACGCGGCGGAACAGCTTGGCGTGCTCCCGCTTATCTACACAGGACTCTCCAGCGGCCTGCGGCAATGTGAACTCATCACCTTGTCGTGGGCCGATTTTCATATCCGCTGCCGGTACATTCTCAAGGGTCGGCGCCTGCTGGCCCTCAACCGCAAGGCTGAGCATCTTCTGGAGGGCATACCGGAAACCGGCCACTATGTGTTCCTTAACCCCAAGACCGGAGCGCCGTATCAGCTCCACGAGTTCTATTACCTCCACAAGCGAATACTCAAACAGGCGGGCCTGTCGTGGGTGGCCTTCCGGAACCTGCAGCGCCAATGCATGGAGGTGGGGATATGACGCTGAAAGACTATATCCTCCACTGGCAGGAGGTCTATGACAAGAAACAGAGCCGCCCGACCACCTACGCCGCCCATGGGTATCTCTTCAAGAACCACATCCTCCCCAGGCTGGGCGAGATCCCGCTGGAGGAGCTGACCGCAGAGCAGGTGGGCGATTTTCTGGAGGAGCGAAAGCGGTTTGGTGGTCACCGCCCGGAAAGCCCTGAATACCCAGGTCTGGGCGAACACACCATGAGGCACATCCACCGATTGCTCCAGCAATGCCTGGACCAAGCCATCCGGGACGGCCTGATAACAGATAACTCCGCCCGTGCCTTCCGCTATCCAAGGCCTAAGAAGGTCAGCGCCAATGTGCTGACGCCGACAGAGGTGGAGGACTATCTGGACGCAGCCGAGCGGCTGGGCTACCTCCCCATGTTCCTGCTGGCACTGACGGCGGGGCTTCGGCAAGGTGAACTGATCGCGTTGAAGTGGAGCGACCTGGATGCAAAGGAGAGGACGCTGACCATCTCGGAGAGCCGCACGGTGGAGCGGCGGGAGCTGGTGGAGTACAAAGGCGGCAACAGGACTGTCAGCCTGACCCAAGAAGTTGTAGAGCTCCTGCGCACGGAACACGCCAGGCACCCCCGCAGTCCGCTCATGTTCATGCACCCGGCCACGCAGAGGCCCTACTCGCCCCAGATGGTGCGCCGGCTGCATAATGAGATCATCAGGGAGGCCGGGCTGGATCACATCCGCTTTGTGGACCTCCGGCACACCTGCGCCGTCCTCGCCCTGCAAAATGGGATGGATACCAGAGAAGTATCGCAGATGCTGGGCCATTTCCGCACTTCCATGACGCGGCAGAACTACGCCCCCTACCTGACAAACCCCGCCGCCAAAAGCGAAAACAACCCCAACGAAGCATCTCAGGAGGAACTGCGGCAAGCGGCAGACATTCTGGACAACCTCCTGAAATTTTGATGGCTATTGTGCGGAAAGTGTGGTATATGTTTGGGTCGCAAGGAGATGATGACGATGGAAAATAAACTGCTCAAAGAGCTGTATGATCACTTTTATGTCCGTCCAGAGCTGGACGAACAGGAGAATGAGGTGGAGGAGTGCCACAAAGCGTTGATCGCGGCCTTGGAAAAACCGGAGCGCAAGCTGGTGCTGCGGATCATCGATGCCCAGGACTCTATCAGAGAACAAACCTCCCTCGACAGCTTTATCGCCGGCTTTGAGTTGGCGTGGAGGCTTTCGGCGGAAGTACACAATGACGAAAACGAGCGCTCGTTCTCCTATCGAACCAGGAGAGCGGGCGCTCGTTTTATAGAGGAACCGGAACAATAGGAGCAACCTGGGCAGCCCTCGAAAGGGTGCCCAGGCATTCTGCTTGCAGACTCGGGGTTTAACGCTCCCACACAAGAACTGCGTCCGCTATGGCCTGCTCGAATTCAGTCTGAGCAAGACCGGGGAGCTCCAGATAATCTCCCACCAGATAGTAGACTGCATCCACCTCCCGGCTGACCTGATAGGTGGCTGTCTCAAAATCGGTCAGCAGCCCGTTGCCGATGCACAGATGCCCCTCCCCGTCCGGCAACACATCCGAGCGAAGGGTGTGGTCAAAGTAGAGGAACACCGCAGTCCGTCCATCTACTTCCCGGCTGAAGCCGTGGAAAGAATCGTAGCTCCCTCCGTGATAGTACAGGTCGATCACCTCATCCACCGCAAGATCTGCTGTTACCAGGCCGTCCGTATAGGCCACCGGCTGTGGAGCAACGGCCGCACCTGCAAAGACGACAGAGTCGGTCATTGTGACCGCCATAATGTGCTACTGTGCACTTACATTTATTCTCGACAGATTTCTTGACAGCTTCGTTTAAACGAATATAATGATAGCAGTGAGTTTTGAGTAAAGTTCTTCGATGAGGTGCAACCGTGAACGGATATATAACTGTACAAGAAGCTGCTGAGAAATGGGGAGTTACCCCACGCCAAGTCCAAATTCTATGTAAAGAAAACCGTATTACAGGAGCCATGCGGATGAGTCGCATCTGGATCATCCCTGAAAATGCAGATAAGCCAACTGGAGAAAAGAAAGCGCAGTGTAGGAGGAAAAATGATGCTTCAGAGCACCGTGAATAAAAGAAAAAAGATTGACTTGTCCTCCGCACCTTGGACAATGCATGAGTTTTTTGCTGGGAGCGGATTGGTCGCATATGGTTTGAAAGGGATGTTTGCGCCTGTATGGGCAAATGATATTAGCGCGCAGAAAGCAACTGTATATAAGGCTAATTTCGGGGACGACCATTTTGAACTGGACGATATTAAAAATGTCAAGGGCAATGACTTGCCCTTTGCCAACCTGTCTTGGGCAAGTTTTCCGTGCCAAGATCTTTCTCTGGCCGGCGCTATAGGAGGCATCCACGCTGAAAGAAGCGGTTTGGTCTGGGAATGGCTTCGGGTGTTAGATGAGATGGAACGGAAGCCAAAGATCCTCCTGCTGGAAAATGTAGCGGGCTTACTCTCCACCCATAATGGAGACAACTACCGAGTACTTCACATGGCGTTAGTGGAACGAGGCTATGATTGCGGCGCGATCATGTTGAATGCCTCGCACTTTGTTCCTCAATCAAGACCAAGGGTATTTATTATTGCAGTTACACATGGAGAGCCAATCCCAAAAGAGTTATTTAGCGATAGCCCTTGCTGGCTCCATAACAAAGCTGCTACGGAACTGGGAACTTCTTTACCAAACTGGATTTGGTGGAAAACCGAGAAGCCTGCAAAACGGAAGAGTACGATTAAAGATATTATTGAAACCGGGATTCCTTTTGATAAAGACCATGCCCTCCGGCTTGTTCCTGAGCGTCATCAGGAAAAACTTGATAAGCATGATAATGTGTATGCTACTGGGTACCGCAGAACTCGGTATGGAGAACAGAGATTGGAACTGCGTTTTGATGGTGTTGCTGGTTGCTTGAGAACTCCCGAGGGCGGTAGTAGCAAACAGTATCTCGTAGTCAAAGAAAACGGCCAAACACATGCTCGATTACTAACAGTGCGTGAAGCTGCTCGGCTGATGGGGGCTCCAGATAGCTTTATCCTTCCTGGAAGCTATAACGATGGTTATAAAGCGATGGGTGATGCGGTTGCAATGCCGGTTGCCCAGTTTATCGGAGAAAGATTTTTGACTAAGATTGCGGAGGCGGTGTACAATGGCTGACTTCGAAAGTAAGCTAAAAGAGTTCCAAATAGATAATAACATTTTCAGCAAGGGTAAACTGTCCGTCGTGATTCAGTTTACTCGAATGGTACAAGGAAAAGAGTATCCATTAAATCCAGACGATTTCAAAACGGAGAAAGAGGGACAGGTTGCTGGACTGGGCGGCGGCAATTTGAAGAAAATCCTAAAAGATCATGGCATCACACAACAACTGTCTGCTGAAGGCGGTAGAACCAGTCGTGGCAGCATGGGCTTGATGATTAAATATGTCGATTTTCTAAATACATGGAACACGGAAGAAGCAGTTGATCTCGTTGCCATTGAAGAATTTTGGGCTGAACAGGTGCGAGAATATTTCAGAAATCAGCCCTTTATCCTCACTGCGGATGCATCAAAAACCATTGGCTCAAATCTGGACGATTTGTTCGAGCAAGCAAAAAAGCGACAAAAGCAAAATCCTGGAACGCAGTATCTGGGCACAGTTCTCCAGCATCTGACGGCAGCCAAGCTTTGTTTAATTCTGCCAGAAGGTTCTTTCGAGATTCATGGAGCTTCTGTTGCGGATGCTCCCACTGCGCGTAGTGGTGATTTTGTAATTAACAAGACGATTATCCACTGTACTACTTCCGTAGGAGATTTGCTGATTAACAAGTGCAAAACGAACCTTAATAACGGATATCGTCCTGTAATTATTACGATTTTCGAGCGCGTGCAGACTGCTCTAAATCAAATCGAAGACGCCGGCCTTGCTGGTCGAGTGGAGGTCTGGGATATCCAGCAGTTTCTCTCTTCCAATGTATACGAGCACAGCCTTTTTGAAGAGGACAAGCGTAATGCAAAGCTCGGAGCGATTATTGATAACTATAATCAGATTGTCCTGGAAAAAGAAACTGATCCCAGCTTGCGCATTGAGTTTGAGGCAAGGTGATGTGCTGTGGCAGATATTTTCGACAAAGAAAAACGTTCTGCAATCATGCGACAAGTTAAGTCGAAAAAAAACAAATCAACAGAGCTGCGACTAATTAAAATATTTAAAGAAAATGGTGTTACAGGGTGGAAACGTAATTATCCCGTAAAAGGACATCCTGACTTTGTATTTCTTAAACAGCGAATAGCTGTTTTTGTGGATGGTTGCTTCTGGCATGGGCATGATTGCCGAAATACACGCCCATCAGCAAATGAGGAGTTTTGGCGCAAAAAGCGAGAACGGAATATTAAGCATGATAAGGAAATAACAGAACTCTTTGAAAGCCGTGGATGGACTGTAATACGAATTTGGGAATGTGAACTAAAACAACAAAATTGCGAGAGAACTTTGTTGAAAATCAAAAAATACTTATCCTTATAATTAGGTGAGCTTTTGCAATATAGCAATCGTTATTTATGCAGATTTATTCCTGTAAGAATATATTTCTGGGGTGAGTCTTTTATCAATTTTATAGTATTTAAATCTATATATGAACTACCGGTGATGGTGTTATAGAAGATAGACATCTCATTGAATTTTCCGGCTAATAAACCGAGGAGGTCCGTACCATTTTTGTTCTCGCACAATTCTTCTAATGAGTGAAATTTCGGTAGATTTGCTTTTTTTAGTTTGATCTGTAATAGTTGCTCTTGTCTTAAAGTGGTGATTTTTTCTTGCAAATGCTTAGGAGTTGTTCTTCCATCTATTGCTAAAAATATTTTTTCA
>ERZ1673736.2969-NODE-2969-length-17096-cov-6.881169_pt1 | contig 17096 bp, 9 predicted proteins | sample MGYA00580212_ERZ1673736 | MGnify/ENA primary metagenome ERZ1673736 (study PRJEB41218, sample SAMN15661752) | gut metagenome | host: Homo sapiens | place: Canada: London | collected 2015-08-20/2019-03-30 | study: EMG produced TPA metagenomics assembly of...
CCCTCGTCGTTGCATGCCTGCAGCAAGATGTATCACAAGAAGGGAATCAAAGCATATGCCGCGCCGTTGGCGCTGTATGCGATAGGCGTGGCACTGGTGATGGGCGGCAGGGACCTCGGCACGGCCATGATTCTGGTCTTCATCGGAGGCGTGGCCTTTCTGATCGTCGGGTTCCCCGGCAAATGGATGGGAGTCGGCGTATTGGGCGCGGTGGTTATGGTCGGTGCATTGGCGGTTTCCAGCCCGAACCGCTTGCGTCGTATTCTGGCCACATATGGCGATTGCTCGGCCGCTGACGCGCAGAGCGTATGCTACCAGTCCATTCACGCCAAGTACGCCATCGCCTCCGGAGGTTTTCTGGGATTGGGCATCGGCAATTCGCGGGAGAAATGGAATTACCTGCCGGCCGCCCATAACGATTTCATTTTCGCGATCATCGGCGAGGAGACCGGATTCGTCGGTTGCGCCATCGTATTGCTGTTCTTCGCGATTCTCGCCTGGTGCATGATCGTCATCGCATTGCAGGTCACCGATCGTTATGTTGCCATGGTGCTGATGTGCGTCACCATTTGGATCGTGGGCCAGGCCATGGTCAACATCGGCGTGGTCGTGGGTGTGTTCCCGGTATTGGGCGTGCCTATGCCGTTCGTCTCCGCAGGCGGCTCATCCATGGTTATGTGCTTGACGGCGGCCGGACTGGTTGTGGGACTTATGCGCTCTCAACCGCAGATAAAACAGTCGCGTCAGAGCGCGTAAGTAGACTCGGTAATCATGAATCAAGGCACACCACATATCGTTCTTGCTGGCGGCGGTACCGCCGGACATGTCAATCCGCTGCTCGCGGTCGCCGGGGCGATTCGCGACATCGAACCCACGGCACAGGTCACCGTCATCGGCACTGCGGTGGGTTTGGAGAAGGATTTGGTGCCGGAGGCCGGCTACGAGCTCGACACCATCGAAAAAGTGCCGTTCCCGCGTCGCCCTAACCTGTACATGCTGCGCTTCCCGGCAAAATGGAAGCGAGAAACCGCCAAGGTGCGCTCCATTCTTGAAACGCGGCATGCGGATGTCGTGGCCGGATTCGGCGGGTATGCTTCCGCCCCCGTCTACGCCACCGCACACAAGATGGGCATTCCGATTGCCATCCATGAGCAGAATGCGCGTGCCGGCATGGCCAATAAACTGGGCGCTCGTTGGGCCGATTTCATCGGTACCGTGTACGAAGGCACCGGTCTCAAACCGCGTGCCGGAGCCGACGTCGAGCGTGTCGGTCTGCCGTTGCGCCCGACCATCGCCTCCCTGACCAAACGCATCGGTGACGATCGTGCCGCCGTACGCCGTGAATCGGCCGCGCAGCTTGGCGTCGATCCGAACCGTCCGCTGGTGCTGGTCACTGGCGGATCGCTGGGAGCGCAAAGCCTGAACCGCGCCATCGCCTCCTCCGCCGCAGACCTGTTGGCCCACGCACAAATCATCCACTTGACCGGGCGAGGCAAAATCAGCGAAGTACGCGAACTGGTCACGGCCTCGGCCGGCGCGGACGTGCTTACCGGCATCGGCCCCGAATCGGCCGGACAAGGTGACTACTATACCGCCGAATATCTGGAACGAATCGATCTGGCCTTCGCCTGTGCCGACTTGGTGATTTGCCGCGCCGGAGCCGGATCGGTATCCGAGCTGGCTGCACTGGGTCTGCCGGCCATTTACGTGCCGCTGCCAATCGGCAACGGCGAGCAGCGTTTCAATGCCGAGCCAGTGGTGAACGCCGGCGGCGGCCTTCTGGTCGCAGACAAGGACCTGACCCCGCAGTGGGTGCATGAGCATGTGCCCGATCTGCTCGCCGATCACGAACGACTTGCCGAATTCGGCCGCAAGGCATGGGAATACGGCATCAGAAACGCTGCCGAAATCATGGCCCGGCACGTTCTGCAATTAGCCGAACCATCCAAATAGTATTCAGATATCATCCCGTGCGCGATACAGACCAATCCCGTCCCGCAACACGAGATACGGTCATAATATAGGGTGCTGGAATCCCCAAAGGAGTTTTGAATTGTCTCAAGATCAGCCCATCGTGCTTGACCCCACGTATGCCTCGTTCGATGCTGCGGCCCGCCCCGCGGATCTCGGCGCCACCCATTTCATCGGTATCGGCGGCGCCGGTATGAGCGTTCTGGCCGAAATGCTGCACGCCGAAGGAGTCGCGGTGGACGGCTCCGATCGCGCACACAGCGCCAAAACCGACCGACTTGAAACGCTGGGCATCACCGTTGAATTCGGGCAGCGAGCCGAAAATGTCGCCCAGGCCGAGACCGTGGTCTACTCCAGCGCCATCAAACCGGACAATCCGGAAATCGTCGCAGCGCACGCGGCAGGCAAGCGCATTGTGCATCGCAGTGACATCCTCGCTCTGCTCATGAACGGCAAACGAGCCGTCACCGTGGCCGGAGCGCATGGCAAAACCACCACCAGCTCCATGCTGTCCCACATTCTGGTGAACGCCGGTGCTGATCCAAGCTACGCCATCGGCGGCTTTATCCAAGGCCCGGACGGCACCACGCTGGACGGTGGACACGCGGGCAAAGGCGATATTCTGGTGGCCGAAGCCGACGAATCGGACGGCAGCTTCGCCAAATACCATCCGACCATCGCCATTATCACCAACTGTGAAGCCGATCATCTCGACCATTACGGCGACGAAGCCCACTACCGTGCCGCGTTCGTTGCCCACGCCGGCCGGGCCACCGGTCACGTGATCATCAGTATCGACGACCCCGACGGACTTGCCGTGCTGGAGGCCATGCCCGCCGACGTGAAATCCCATACCGTTGCCTACGGCACTACCGCGCGTGAATCCCTGCCCGATTTGGGCGGTGCCGCGTATGTCTGGATCGCTTCGGAAAGCGAGACCGCAGGCAGCGGCGTCGAACAGCTCACCCTGCATCTGCCGGCCGCGGTGACGGCGGGGGAGCCGGTGTCTCAGAGCGTTGCCCTGAAGGTTCCTGGCGTGCACAATGCGCGCAATGCGGCCGCCGCCATCAGCGCTGCCGTGCTGCTGGGCGTGAGCCCCGCAGACGCGGCCAAGGCGGCCGGCACATTCCTCGGTGCGGCACGCCGCTTCCAGGTGCGCGGCACGGTCAAGCAGGTCACTGTAGTGGACGATTACGCCCACCATCCCACCGAAATCGCGGCCCTGCTGGATGCGGCCCGACGCCGGTACCCCGATTCGACCATTCGTGTGATCTTCCAGCCACACCTGTTCTCCCGCACCAAGTTCTTCGCGCACCAGTTCGCCAAATCCTTGGCCAAAGCCGATGACGTCATTATCACCGGCATCTTCCCGGCCCGTGAAAAGCAGACCGATTTCCCGGACATCAGCCCCTCCACCATCGTGGACGCGGCTGCGGGACTCAAGGACGCTTCCGCAGGCACGTGGATTCAGCCGGTCGAGGATATGTGCCTGGCCGCCAAGATGATGGCCATGCGCGCCCACCACGGCGACGTGATCTTCACCGTGGGCGCGGGCGACATCACCGACATGGATCAGGTGCTGCTCACCGCACTTGAGGCCCATCGGGAAAGCTGCGAGTGATGTCCGGGCGCACGGTCAGATCCGGGGGCAATGACAACGGCTCACGTCGTTCGTCCGGAAGTCCCCGCAAGCCGCGCACCATCGGTTCACGCGGAAACACGGGTCACTCGTCGAAGTCTCGCGCTCCCCGGTCCGTGTCTTCCGGGCATGAGATCGACGAGCCGGAGATCATCGACGATGTGACGGTAGCCAAGGGCCAGGCCGGTGCCTTCGTCGATGCACGACGGTTGCGCAGCGAGGATTACGTTGCCGAAACGCTGCACCAGACCACCGGCTCCCTAGGAGTCGCATCACGCCCGAAAGTGGTGAATTTCACCGAACGCGCCAAAGAACGCAAGCGTGCGAACGTACGCGTCGTCGCGTTACGCGTGTTGATTGCGGTCGTGAGTGTGGCTGTAGTGACGGGGCTAACGTGGCTGTTGCTCTTCTCGTCGGTGTTTCGTCTGGAAACCAGCGAGATCGGCGTATCCGGTGCCAACGAATGGGTGAGCGCGCAGACCATCCATGCCATCGCCGATAAGCAGGCTGGAAAGTCGTTGTTCCTGGTCTCTGCCCATGAGGTCACAGAGCAACTCAAGTCCATTCCCGGCGTCAGCGAGGCCAAGGTCTCCAAACAGTTCCCCAAGTCGATGAGCGTGGAAGTCAAGGCGCAACGGCCTGCGGCCATGCTGAAAAGAGGCGATACCCTGACCGCGGTGGATTCCCAGGCGCGCGTGTTGAACTCGGTGAAGAACGCCAACGTGGATGGCATCCCGGTGATCGAGGTCAAGGATATAGACGCCAGTCTCAAGAACCGTTCGGTGAAGGAGGCGCTGGCGATTCTGGGCGCATTGCCGGAATCGATGCGTAAGTCCATTACCAAGGTCACCGCTGAGACGCAGGATTCGGTGACCACCACGCTTAACGACGGTGACCGCGTAATCATTTGGGGAGACTCCTCGCAACTGAAGCTGAAGCTGGCGGAAGTCGAGGAAATCGACAAGAACATCACCGCTGGCACGGCTGGCTTTGCCGGCAAACATCAGATTGATGTTTCCGCATCCCAGAAGCCCATCATCAAGTGACGGCGATTTCGTTGGCTTCGTTGGTTCCGTTGGTTCCGGGGCGATGTTCGCTGCTGGCGATTTGCGCGAGTAGCGCCGTAGGGTGTATGCTGAAAAGTCCGGCCGAAAAGCCGGAAGCTTGATAACTCAAGATTGGGGGCGATCGGTTTCGACGGTGACCTGTTCGCTGCAGGGAAGCGTGCCGAGAACGCCGGGTCCGCTCGTGGATGACCCCGGCAAAAGAATAAGTGCTAAATCTAACCGCACTGAGTTCGCTCTCGCTGCCTGATTTTTAGTCAGGATTAACCAGTGAGCAGCCGCTCCGTTCACTCCTCCTCGTCTTTGGGAGGATGCTGAGCGTCGTTTAGAAGACTTGCTGATGCAGTTGAGCCTCAGGGCTGCATCGGGACTTTAACTGCGGATATGCTCGCCATCAGTTGTCTGCGACATCGATGGGGGCAGAAAAATCGCCAACTTGGCCAGCAGACTACGCACGTAGAAGACTGTGGGCTCGGTCATCGGACCGGGGTTCAATTCCCCGCGCCTCCACCAATCCGCCTCGGCGGAAACAAGCCGCTTGGCTTTACGAAAGTAAGGCTGAACGGCTTTCTGTTATTGCTCCGTTGATTCCTTGTTTTCCCGCTATTCTCTCGTGTCGGATATGTCAGTTGGACGAACTTGCGGGGAAGAAACGATTTAGACTTAGTTCAGGGCTGCCGATTGCACGATGCGCAGAGGCTATTACGCTACGCCGTAATCAGGGAGGATATATGCCGCTGGAATTGGTCCGACAGGATATTACGAAGATGAAGGTGAACGCCATAGTCAATGCGGCAAACACGCAGCTCGCCATGGGTGGGGGAGTGTGCGGCGCGATATTCCGCGCTGCGGGAGTCTCGCGCATGGCTGCCGCCTGCGATCGGTTTGCTCCCATTCATACCGGTGAGGCGGTTATCACTCCGGGATTCAATTTGCCATCACGCTATGTGATTCATACCGCAGGCCCGATATGGCGAGACGGCAAGCATGATGAAGAACGTCTGCTGCGTTCGTGCTATCGCAATTCGATGGAACTCGCGGCACGGCAGGGGTGTGCCAGCATCGCCTTCCCCTTGATTTCCAGCGGTATCTATGGATATCCGAAAGCCGAGGCCCTTCATGTGGCCCTTGATGAGATTCGCCGATTCCTGGGCGACGCAGCCGACTCCGGACACGATTTCGACGTATACCTATGCGTATTCGACAAAACCGCTTTCGAAATAAGCAGCAGTATTGACAAACGTCTTCGCGCATATATTGATGATTATTATGTAGCGGAGCATGAAGATACGCTAGGAAGCAGAACGTATGAGCTGCTTGCTCTCCAACGGTTTTCGGATAATAAGCCGAAGGCAGATAGGGCCGTACCTTCCGGCGTCTTGGACATGCCGGATTTCCTGGGCGATATGGGTGAAACGCCTGTCTACTCGGCGCCGTCGGCAGCTCCATCGCCGAAATCCGCCGGGCATGTGGATGATGCGGTGCTCTCCAATCTGGATGAACCTTTTAACATCATTCTCTTGAGGCTTATCGACGCCAAAGGATATTCCGACGTGGAGGTATATAAACGAGCGAATATCAATCGTAAACTGTTCTCTAAAATTCGCTGTGGCGATGGCTATATGCCCAGCAAGAAAACGGTTCTGGCCCTGGCCATTGCCTTACGGCTGAATATTGACGAGACGCAAGATATATTGGCGTGCGCCGGGTATGCGCTGTCGCACAGCGTGAAATTCGATGTGATCGTGGAATTCTTCATCGTCCATGAGATGTTTGATGTATTCACTATTAACGAGATGTTGTTCCGATACGATCAGCCGTTGCTTGGGCAATGATGCGGAGCGGTACGCTCGTCTCCTGACCTGCTGCCGATACGCGGCATATTGTCGCTTGCCAAGCGACCTAGGACTGGTCCCATGATGCGAAGCTCATTGATATCGCCGACAATCCGGCTGGCGAATGAGCGAAAGGATCCATCATGGGCAAGAACGACAATGGCAATAACGGCCGTACGGAACTGGTGTTCGTCGTCGACAGAAGCGGATCGATGGGAGGTCTGGAATCAGACGCCATCGGTGGCTTCAACAGCATGCTGTCCAAGCAGCGAACAATTGCCGGCGAGTGCAGGGTAACGACCCTACTGTTCGATCATCGAATCGAAACCTTGCATAATCACCTCGACATCCGCGAAGTGAACGATTTGACGAGCCGGGATTACTGGGTGCGCGGTAGCACTGCGTTGTTGGATGCGATTGGGCTGGCCATTGACCGCATGATCGTGACGCAACGACATACTGCGGCAGCGTACCGTGCTCAACATGTGCTGTTTGTCATCATTACTGACGGGTATGAGAACGCGAGTCGTCGATATTCGTTGCATCAGATCAAGCAGATGATTACCTATGAGCGTGAACGCTATCATTGGGAGTTTGTGTTTCTGGGCGCGAACATCGACGCCGAACAGACGGCTGGCGATTTTGGTATCTCACCGCGATGCGCCACTGATTTTCATGCCGATGGACAGGGAATCAAAGCCTCGTTTGAGGCCGTTGCCTGTGCCGCGACCGCCGTGCGCGGAGGTGCTGACCTTGAGGACCTCAACGCGCCGGACTTTCTTGGTGGTGTTCGTGATGACTATCGGTCTCGTCGTCGAATGAAGCGGTAAACGATGAACTGCAGTGCAGATATTGCCGGTCGCCAGTCGGTCGCGTACGTTACCGGCTGGTGACTGCACACGTTGTACTGTAGGGAACCATGAAAGTCGTATTGCAACGAGTATCCGAAGCGTCCGTGGACGTGGTCAATGAATTGGGCACGCTGGATCCCACGTTCGAGCCGCAGCAGATTGGCCCGGGATTCATGATTCTGGTGGGCGTCACCGATGAGGACGGCGACAAGCAGATCGCCTGGTTGGCCCATAAGATTCTGAATCTCAGGGTGTTCGAGGATGCGCAGGGCAAGATGAACCGTTCGATTCAGGACATCGGCGGCGAGATTCTCTCCATCTCGCAGTTCACGCTGTTCGCCGACGTGCACAAGGGCAATCGCCCGAGCTTCATCAAGGCCGGCAAGCCCGAGCATGCCGATCTCATGTGGATCAAGTTCAACGAGGCGTTGCGCTCCGGGGGAGTGCCGGTGAAGGAAGGTCGTTTCGGCGCGCATATGCGGGTCGGACTGGTCAATGACGGGCCGGTGACCATCGTCATCGACACCGAGCATGACATGCCTGACGGAACACGCTGAATTGCGATAGTGATTTGACATCATATCCCGTTCCCTCCAATATGTTACTAAAGCGCTTTAGTCTCCTGCGGGCGAGGGCGCATGTCGATATGTTTCCCATGAACGGGCAGCACAATGATGTGGCCGCACAAGCGGCAGAGATAAGGGGAGTGAACATCAGATGTTCCTGAAACCTGAACAGCAACTGGAGCGGTGCAAGCGCATAGTGCGCCAGCGCGTGGACCCTCATATCCACCCATCGATCGCACGGCTCGCGGTGGAGTCTTTTGACATTCCCGGAGAGCCGATGCCCACTGACGAGTTCTTCGCGAAGCTCAATCGAGGTGACATCGACTTCAAGCCGTTTACGCTCGGCAGTGAATGGGGCACCACATGGGGCACAGTCTGGTTCCGCCTGACCGGTACCGTGCCGGCCGGCTACCCGAAAGGCAAGCCGCTGGAGCTCATCCTCGACCTCGGCTGGTACCCGCACTCCTGCGGCGGCCATATCGAGGGCCTCGTCTACCGCGCAGACGGCACCGCCATCAAAGCCGTACACCCGCTCAACTATTGGGTGCCGTTCATAGATGCCGAGGGCAACGCGCAAGTGCCGGTCGCCGAAGACGGCAGCTTCACCCTGTACCTCGAAGCCGCCAGCAACCCGCTGCTGCTCGGCGTGCCTCCGTTCATTGAGACCGAACTGGGCGACCATGCCACCGGCAAGCCGGACGAGCCGTACGTATTCAAGTCCGCCGATCTGACCGAATTCGATGCCCGTTTCGAGAACTACTCCGTGGATCTCGACGTGGTGAGCTCCCTGATGGAATTCGCCGACAAACAGTCGCCGCGTTACTGGCAACTCGCCAAAGCGCTGCAGCGCTCGCTGAACGCCTACGACGAGCGCAACCCCGAATCCGTGGAAGCCGCGCGCGCAGCACTCGCCGGCGTACTGGCCAAGCCGGCCAACGCCTCGGCCATGAACGTCAGCGCCATCGGCCACGCACATATCGACTCCGCATGGCTGTGGCCGGTGCGCGAGACCCGCCGCAAGGTGGCCCGCACCGTATCCAACGCATTGGCGCTGATGGACGCCGACCCCGACTTCAAATACGCGATGAGCTCCGCCCAGCAGTACGCCTGGCTGGAAGAGGATCATCCGGACATCTTCAAGCGCATGAAGCGGCGCATTGAAGAAGGCCGGTTCATCCCGGTCGGTGGCATGTGGGTGGAAGCCGATGGCATGCTGCCCGCCGGTGAATCACTGATTCGCCAGATTGCATATGGCCGCAAATACTTCAAGGAACATCTCGGTGTGGAGCCCAAGGGCGTATGGCTGCCGGACAGCTTCGGCTACACCGGCGCATGGCCGCAAATCGCCCGCCGTGCCGGGTACGAATGGTTCCTCACGCAGAAGATCTCGTGGAACGACACCACCAAGTTCCCGCACCACTCGTTCATGTGGGAAGGCATCGACGGCTCGCGCATCTTCACCCACTTCCCGCCGGCGGATACCTATGCTGCTTGGTGCAAGGTTCAGGAACTCGACTACGCCGAGAAGAACTTCCAGGACAAGGATCTCGCCGATCGCTCGCTTCTGCTCTTCGGTTTCGGTGATGGCGGTGGCGGCCCCACGCGCAACATGATGGAGCACCTGCACCGCTACGAGAACCTCGAAGGCGTCTCCAAGGTGAGCGTCGAAGAGCCGAACGACTTCTTCGACAAGGCGCATCGGCAGCTTGCAGAGAACGCCGGCCCGGAAATGCCCGTCTGGAAGGGCGAGCTGTACCTCGAACTGCATCGCGGCACTTTGACCTCGCAACAGGGCATGAAACGCGGCTGCCGCCAAGAGGAATCGCTGCTGCGCACGGTCGAATACCTGGGCGCGGCCGCCACGTTGGCCGACCCGAACTACGCCTATCCGCGCGAAGAGCTGGACCGTATCTGGAAGACCCTGATGCTCAACCAGTTCCATGACGTGCTGCCGGGGTCGTCCATCGCATGGGTGCACCGCGAAGCCCGCGAGGACTATCGCCGCGATCTGAAGCGTCTCGCCGAAATCGCCCAAGACATGTGCGCCGTGCTGCGCAAGGCCAACCCGCAGGCCGACCTGCTCGCCGAAGCCCGCATCAGCCAGTTCCGTAATGACGGCGCGGCTTGGCGTGCCAGCCGCATCAACGAACCGACCAACGCGCTTTCCGTACTGACCCAGACATTGGACAACGGCCGTGTACTGCTGGCCAACGGCGTACTGTCCGTCACCATCGAGGCCGACGGTACAATCTCGTCGCTGCTTGACGAGGAGCATGGCCGTGAACTGGTTCCGGCCGGCACCCGATTGGGCCAATACGAACTGTTGAAGGACGAACCCGCCGTTTGGGATGCCTGGGAGATCGAACGCGAATCCCTGCTCATGGCGAATGCCATGACAGGATCAATCGAATCGGTCGATACCGAAAACGGTGCGGCACGAGTCCGCGTGCGTACCGCCGACGATGACACCGTCATCACCACCACCATCACGCTGCGCCCCGGTTCACACACGCTCGATTTCCACGCCGACATTGACTGGCACGAACGTGAACGCTTCCTCAAAGTCGATCTGCCGCTGGGTATCGTGGCCGACCAAGCAACATACGACTGCCAGTATGGTCTGGTCCGCCGCCCAATCGTCAAAAACACCGCATCCGACGAAGCCAAGTATGAGAGCAGCACGAACCGCTTCGCCATCATCGGCGACGCCGGTTACGCGGCGGCCGTCATCAACGGATCGGTGTACGGGTCCGATGCCACGCCGATCGCCGAGAACGCCGCCGAAGGTCGTGACTCGGGCACCATGTTCCGACTGTCGCTGCTCTCCGCGCCGGCCTTCCCCGACCCGCGCACCGATATCGGTGCGCATGAGTTCGACTGGTCCGTGGTGGCCAACGCCACGGTGGGCCGTGCGCTTGACGCCGCTTGCGCACTCAACGCACCGACGCTTCATGACATGCCCGACTTAGCGCCGCTCGCCTCGATCGAGTCAGCAAACGGCACCGTAGTGTTGGACTGGATAAAGCTGGCCGACGATGGCTCCGGAGACCTGATTGCGCGCGCCTATGAGGCGGCCGGTGGCAGGGCCGATGCCACGCTGCACGTCTGCCCGGCGCTCGCAGGCGCTTCGGTGCATGAGACCAACGTGTTGGAAGGCGACAATCTGGCCGCCGACCTGCCGGTCGCGCTGCAAGACGGCACACAGGACGCCGAAGGCGCCACACTGCACTTCGGCCCGTTCCAGCTCGCCACCCTGCGCATCACGCGCTGAATTTTCGCCTGACGCTTCTGCCTCCTCGCGCCATGAGGGGGCAGAAGTATGTCGTATTGCGGTTTCTCCAATTACCATCACTCCCACCCCTACCACCAGACACAGCAAAGGAGCTGAACTCTCCATGTTTCTTCTGCCCAATCAGCAGTTGGAGCGCTGCGACCGCGTCATGCAGCAGCGCGTCAAACCGCATATCCACACCACGCTCGCCGCATGCACCTTGCGTTCGTTCCACAATCCCGGCGAACCGGTGCCCTCCAGCGAATTTCTAGCCAAAGTGCGCAACGGCCAAGTTCCCTTCGAACCTTTCCGCGTTCCCGGAGTCTGGGGCACCACATGGGGCACCACATGGTTCGAGGTGAACGGCCATATCGACATGGCGGCGGTCAAGGGCCGAAAAGTCGAACTCATGGTAGACCTCGGCTGGCTCGATCACCGCGGCCCCGGATTCCAATCCGAGGGACTTGTCTATCGTGCCGATGGCACCGCCATCAAATCCGCGAACCCACGCAACCACTGGATTCCACTCGTCTACGCGGGCGGCAGCAGCACTGTAGAACTCGATGAACATGGCGACTTCACCGTCTATATCGAAGCCGCCGCCAACCCATTCGTCGAAGGCCCCACCCCGTTCTCACCCACCGAACTCGGCGAAGAGGCCACCGGCACCTGTGACTTCCCATACACACTGAGTCGCATGGATATCACCATCTTCAACGAAGACGTGTTCGCCTATGACATGGACTTGGAAACCGTATCCTCCCTGATTTGCGAACTCAAAGACGACGACCCGCGCTACTGGCAGCTCGCCAAAGCGCTGCAACGCTCCTTGAACATCTACGATGAACGCGACTTGGAAACCGTGCCGGCAGCCCGTGCGGCGCTCGCCGGCGTGCTCGCCGAACCGGCTGCATCCAGCGCAATCAACCACATTGCCATCGGCCATGCGCATATCGACTCCGCATGGCTATGGCCGGTGCGCGAGACCCGCCGCAAAGTGGCCCGTACCGTATCCAACGTGCTGGCTTTAATGGACGAAGACCCGGACTTCACGTATGCGATGAGTTCCGCCCAACAGTACGCATGGCTGGAAGAGGAACATCCCGACCTGTTCGCACGAATGAAGCGGCGCATCGAAGAAGGCCGGTTCATCCCGGTCGGCGGCATGTGGGTGGAATCTGACAACATGATTCCTTCCGGCGAATCATTGGTGCGGCAGATCACGTTCGGCCGCCGATATTTCAAGGAGCATCTCGGCGTCACGCCGCGTGGCATCTGGCTACCGGACAGTTTCGGCTACACCGGCTCTTGGCCGCAGATCGCCCGTCGTGCAGGATTCGACTGGTTCCTCACGCAGAAGATCTCGTGGAACGACACCACCAAGTTCCCGCACCACTCGTTCATGTGGGAGGGCATCGATGGCACGCGTATTCTCACGCACTTCCCGCCCTCGGATACCTACTGCTCGTGGATGAGCATGCATGAGCTGATGTATTCGCAGCGCAACTTCCTGGACAAGGACCTCTCCCGTAACGCGATTCTGCTGTACGGCTTCGGCGATGGCGGTGGCGGTCCCACCCGTGAGATGACCGCGCGCATCCGCCGCGACCATGATCTCGCCGGCGTGCCGAAGATCGAATTCGGTACTCCCGACCAACTGTTCGACCGCGTGCGTAAGGATATCGTCGACGATGCGCAAGGAGAGACCCCGGTGTTCAAGGGCGAACTGTACCTTGAACTGCACCGTGCCACCCTCACCGCCCAGCAGGACATGAAGCGTGGCTGCCGCCAGGAGGAGTCGATGCTGCGCGTCGCTGAATACCTGTGCGCCGCGGCCCGCATCAAGAACCCGGACTATGTCTATCCGCGCGAAGAGCTGGACCGTATTTGGAAAACGCTGCTCCTGAACCAGTTCCACGACATTCTGCCCGGTTCGGCCATCGCATGGGTACACCGTCAGGCGCGGGTCGAATACGCGCGTGACGTCGCTCGGCTGAACGAGATCGCCCTTGAAGCCGGGCGCGCGATCGCAGCCGTGGAACCCGATGACGCAACCATAACCGACGCCGTAATCGCCCCATATTCCCGCCAAGCCTGTGAGGCGTGGGTGGTACGCCCGGCTTCGAGCCGAGCCGAAGCGGGAACCGCATCCATGGCTCGGGTCGCCGTTACCCATGACGGCGATGCGATTGTGCTCGACAACGGCCAACTGCACGTGCGCATTGAAGCCGACGGCACCGTTTCGTCAATCGTCGATCAGCGAACCAATCGTGAACTGGTGCCAGCCGGCACCCGACTGGGCCGCTACGAAATGCTCAAAGACGAACCCTTCCACTGGGACGCCTGGGATATTCAACGCGATGCATTCCTCACCGCCAACGCGCTCAGCGAGGCATCGATTACAAGCGTGGATGAAACCGCCAACGGTGGGGCCGTCGTGCATGCTGTCACTCGCGCGAAGGGCGTTGAAATTCGTACGGGCATTGCCTTAAGGCCGGGCTCCGCCACACTGGACTTCACCGCCGATGTGGACTGGCATGCCGTCGAACAGTTCCTCAAAGTGGATATGCCGGTCACCGTGCAAGCGGTGAACGCGCAATATGAATGCCAATACGGCCTGGTCGAACGCCCGATCAATAAGAACACGCGCAGCGATGATGCCAAATTCGAAAGCTGCACGCATCGCTTCGTGCGTATCGCCGACGCCGACTATGCCGCCGCTGTGGTCAACGCCTCCACCTACGGCTCCGACGTCAGCCCCATCCACGCCGATACGGCACATGGCACCGGCCGCGGCACCATGGTGCGGTTGTCGCTGCTGTCCGCACCGCTGTACCCTGACCCACGCACCGACCAAGGCGCGCACTCCTTCGCATGGTCTCTGGTCGCTGACGCCGATATGAACGCAGTGCTGGACGAGGCGGCGCGACTCAACAGCCCTGTAATAGGGGAGTTGCCTGACTTGGCCCCGCTGGTCTCGCTCACCGACGTCACCGGCACCATCGTATTGGACTGGGTCAAGCTCGCCGATGACGGTTCCGACGATCTGATTGTGCGCCTGTACGAGGCCGCCGGCGGCAATGCCGCGGCCGCACTACGCCTTGACGCCGCTCTCGCCGATGCTAAGGCCAGCGTGCAGGAGGTGAATCTCATGGAGGAGCCGGAACTGGACGCCGAATTGCCGCGCGCGCTCGCCGGCGACGAGCCGATGCCTGCCGACGGTGCGGTCGTCTCGTTGGCGCCGTTCCAGCTCACCACGCTGCGTATTCGCCGATAAGGGATATTGGGCCTAGGCTCGATATTTTGGGTCGCGCCCAACCGTAACGGAACCGGAGTAGACCGGCTCTGCCATACGGTTGGGCGCGGCCCATTGTTGTATGAGAAGAGGGGACGATTTCGTTGGGCAAATATCAATGCGACACGCGCGGATGAATTCGTTGCGTGCATGTTTCGATTGTGTTATATTCTTACTAAACCGATTTAGTTAACAGGTTCATAACTGGCTGGAAACTAAAACGGTTTAGTCTCAGCGATGAGAACTGAATAAAGGTTGTGATACCACGTCAGTCACCGCGACGGGTGACTGTACCGGAACACAACGATTAGGTTTTCTCCGTCCACAGCAGGGCGGGGCGAAAAAGGAACCAAAAGGAAAGGAAAACGTATGTTTTCTATGAAGAAGATCCTCGCCATCGCCGGTGCCGGTGCGATGCTCGTATCGGTGGCTGCCTGTGGTAGCGGAACTGCGGGGGATGACGGCGGCAAGAAGGAGATCTCCTTCCAGACCTGGAACCTCAAGAACGACAAGTACACCCCGTATTTCGAGGCGCTGATCAAGGCCTATGAGAAGGACCACCCGGATGTCACCGTCAAGTGGCTTGACGCCCCGTCCGATGGTTACGAAGACAAGCTGTCCAGCCAGGCTGCGGCCGGCGAACTGCCGGACATCGTCGACGGCGGCAACTCCATCCTGTACGGTCTGGCCAAGGCTGGCGCGCTGCTCGATGTCTCCAAGCAGGCTCCGGATGCGGAAAAGGACTACTACGAAGGCGCATGGAAGTCCGTGACCATGCAGGGCAATGGCGTCGAGAAGGGTGCCTACGGCCTGCCATGGTATGTCAACGATGGCCCGACCTACTGGAACACCGAGCTCATGCAGAAGTGCGGCCTTGATCCGAACAAGATTCCGACCACATGGGATGAATACTTCGCCGCCGGCGACACCATCGTGCAGAACTGCAAGGATGTCTACCTGGGCACCACGATGGGTTACAACGCCGAAGATCTGATGACCGCAGGCGTCAAGTCCTTCATGAATGATGACCACAGCAAGTACACCTTCAATGATGAGGCCGGTGTCAAGCAGATCAGCCGCTTCGTTGAGCTGTACAAGAAGGGCGGCATCCCGCCGGAGGCCCTCGACTCCTCTTGGAGCCAGGCCGCCGATCTCTTCCAGCGCGGCAACTTGGTCTCCATGGCCGGCTCCGCCTACTCCGCTGACGGCTTTAAGCAGAACGCTCCGGACCTCTACAAGAACCTCGCAGTCGGCCCGCGTATCAGCAACGACGGCAAGTCCGCTTCCGTGGCCTACGAGATGCTCGGCATCAGCGCCAACTCGAAGCACCCCGACGTCGCCATCGACTTCGCCCGCTTTGTGACCAACGAGAAGAACCAGATCGAGTTCGACAAGAAGGCCTCCGTGTTCCCGTCCGCTAAGGGTGGTCTGGATGACGACTACTACAAGAGCATTGACGAGAGCACCCTTGAGGGCAAGGCTCTGAAGATCACGCTCGACCAGGTCAAGGACGGCTACGGTTCTCGTCCGGCCGAGTTTACCGACAACAACGGCTACAAGAACTTCCAGCAGCAGATCGCCCTCGCCATGCAGGGCAAGCAGACCGCCAAGGAAGCCCTTGACAAGTCCGTCGAGTTCGCAAACGAGAAGCTCGCACAGTGAGCAACGCGGCACTCGCCGCTGACAGGTCGGAGGCCCGCACGGCCTCCGACCGGCCTGAACCGATGAATACGCGTCACGGCAAGAAGCAGGATCGCAAGTTCGGCACCATCATTGCCCCTTACTTGTTTGTTCTGCCCGCATTCGTGATTGTGTTTGTTTTCATCGTCCTCGCGGCACTCAACACTTTCAGGCTTGCCTTCACCGATTCCACGCTGCTCCGTCCGGGCAAATTCGTCGGATTCGAAAACTTCATCAAACTGTTCCACGACGAGTACTTCCTCACCGCACTGCTCAACTCCACGATCTACGTGATCTGCGTAGTGCCGTTCATGGTGATCCTCCCGTTGATTCTGGCCTATCTGGTCAAGGGCAACTCCCGAATCATGGGCTTCTTCCGCACCGCCTTCTACATGCCGGTGGTTATGTCCGCCGTTGTGGTGGGCATGATCTGGACCAACCTGCTGGATTCCGCCGGTCTGGTCAACTCCGTGCTCAAGGCATTGAAGATCATCTCCAAGCCGATTCCATTCCTCACCGATCGATGGGGCGTGCTCTTCAGCTCGATGTTCGTGACAATCTGGCTGGGCCTCGGCTACTACATGGTCATCTACCTGACCGCCCTCGCCAACATCGATGAATCCCTTTACGAAGCCGCCTCCCTCGACGGCGCTGGCCCTGTCCGCCAGTTCATCTACGTGACAATGCCCGGCGTGCGCTCCACGATGATGCTCATCATGATGCTGTCCACCATCGCCGCATTCCGAGTCTTCAACGAGATCTACGTGTTGACCAACGGCTCCGCAGGCCCCGGCGGCATGGATATGACGATGTCGATGCTTATCAAGCGCGAAGGCACCGGTATCCAGGCCCGCACTGGTTACGCGAGCGCCATCTCCATCGTCGTGCTCGTCATCGTCGGCGTCATGCTCATCGTGCAGCAGA
>ERZ1673736.2993-NODE-2993-length-17013-cov-11.767072_pt1 | contig 17013 bp, 18 predicted proteins | sample MGYA00580212_ERZ1673736 | MGnify/ENA primary metagenome ERZ1673736 (study PRJEB41218, sample SAMN15661752) | gut metagenome | host: Homo sapiens | place: Canada: London | collected 2015-08-20/2019-03-30 | study: EMG produced TPA metagenomics assembly of...
TTGAAATCCTGGACCATGATGGAAACCATCATTGGAATTACAGGTCTGGTCTGTGCTATTGTGATCAGCCTGTTTGCGTAGGAGCGTGAAAGCGATGAAAATAAAAGTAATATTGGGAACTATGCAGAATGCAAGTAAATTGGTCAGTATTGCGGAATCTATTTCCTATGATGTGGATCTTTGTTATGGACGCTATATTGTAGACGCGAAATCCATGCTTGGAGTCTTAAGCCTGCCGGATTTTGCATATGGAGAATTGCAGATTCCAGTTGAGACGGAAGAGAAAAAGAGACAGATTTTGGAAAAGCTGGATGAAGCAGGGCTTTTATACGAGAAAAATAAGGATCAGGAGGAAAAATAATGTTAAGGAAGCAGTTAAATGGAATTCAGCATGTAGGAATTCCCACAAATGATATAGAAGCAACCATTGAATTTTATGGAAAGCTTGGATTTGAGGTCGCTTTGCAAACTGTCAATGAGGAAGCAAATGAGAAAGTTGCATTCCTCAAACTGAATAATCTGGTAATTGAGACCTATGAGAATAAAGCTGCAAAAATGGAATCAGGTGCTATTGATCACGTCGCAATTGATGTAAAAGATATCGAAAAAGTATATGAACTGATCAATCAGGCGGATCTGAATACCACCAGGGATATAATCCATTTTTTACCATTCTGGGAAAATGGTGTCAGATTTTTTACAATTGAGGGACCGAATAAGGAAAAAATAGAGTTTAGCCAGTATCTGTGATTCCCCAGCGGGAACATCAATTACCCATCCGTAAATCAAAATGCCATCACACTTGGAGTATCCGGTGTGATGGCATTTTGAAATTGCACCTTTTCCCCAGGGAACAGAAGCCTTGTCAAGAAGTGCGAATACTTTAGTGAGTTCGGAACCTGGATTAGAGTTTTTTTGATTTCCAAAGGATTCAGTATCCCATCATGTTCCAGAACAATGTCAATTTCTCTGGCATCTTTATCACGGTAGTAATACATATATGGTTCTTGTCCACAGTTCAAATAGGTTTTTGCAATTCTACAGAAAAAACGGCTGATTTTATATTATATGCAAGATTAGCCGAAACATTCTTTTGAAAATAGAAGTGGAAATGTTAATCATATTAGTTATTGACGAAAAGCATAGCTGAATATATTATGAAAATAATGATGAAATATGTGATTTTACAGATGACATAAAGGAAATAAATTAAAATGAATGATATGTACATTAGCAGTTGTAATACTACACAGCAAAATAGAAATGAATAAAAGTGGGTGACAAAAGTTATGATTGACGATCCTTTTTCAGATTTACTGAAAACAAACAAGCGCAAAGAAAATACCTCCAAATTAAACGATGATCTTGCCTATGAGATTCTTTCCGTGGTGGAGGAAATTCCGGCGGGGAGAGTGGCAACCTATGGACAGATCGCAAAGCTGATCGGGCGGGAGAAGAATTCCAGATTGGTGGCGAGGGTGCTGTCTCATGTAGGAAATTATGGGGAGTTTCCATGTTATCGGGTGGTGAATCATATGGGAAGACTGGCGCCTGGTTGGGCGGAGCAGGAGTGGCTGCTGAAAGGGGAAGGAGTTACTCTGAAAGAAAATGGTTGTGTAGATTTGAAGAAATATTTGTGGGAATGTTGATTTTAGAAAGGGTGTATAGCGATAAAGAAAAATCTAAAACGAATAAGGAATATACTTCTATGGTTTCTGCTTATCGTAGTGCTGGTAAATGTTTTTGCACCGCTGTATTGCAGGAAGCCAGATGAAAAATTTGCGGAAACGCTGAAACAGACAGAATTTACTTCCGATACGCCAGGAGGCGAACGGATTCGCTGTATTGATGACAATGAAGAGGCACTTTTGTGGAGACTGCGGATGATTGGAGCAGCGAAGAAGAGTATTGTTCTGGCAACCTTTGATCTGCGGGCAGATGAAAGCGGAACAGATCTTCTTGCAGCATTGGATCACGCTGCAGAAAAAGGTGTGGAAATCAAGCTCTTAATTGACGGAATTTACCAGCAGTTGTTCTTGAATGGAAGCAAGGAATTTCAGGCACTTGCGTCGCGGGAAAATGTGGAGGTAGGTGTTTACAACCCGGTGAGCCCGGTTGGCTTATTTAAGCTCAATTACCGTATGCATGATAAATATGTGATTGTGGATGACAAAATGTATCTGCTGGGTGGCCGCAACAGCAATGATATTTTCCTTGGAGATTATACCTCAGATATCAATGTGGATCGGGATATTCTGGTATGCGATACAACAAATGGCAAGGGTGAATCCCTGCAGGAACTGGAAGCATATTTTCAGCAGATTTGGAATGAAGATTGCGTGAAATTAAAGGGTGGAAGAAAAAAGAATAGTTCGGAAATTTCTGTGTTAGAAGAAGCTGCAGACGACAGTGAGGGTTCAGAAAGTAATTTGAAAAACTCTGATATTGTGAATGGAAAATCGAATGCTGAAAATGAAATAACAGACGAGACACAGGAAAAGCTTTCAAAGTACGAAAAACAGTACCAGTCTTTAGAAATGCGTTACGCTTCCCTGAAAGAAAAATACACCGATATTGAAGATTACAGCTCCTGGCAGGAGGATACCATTCCGGCGAATAAAATTACGCTTGTCAACAACGGAACCTATGCAGGCCCCAAAACGCCTCTGGTACTTCAGACAATCCGCTATCTGGCGCAGAACGCAGACAATGTAACGATCCAGACCCCATATGTGATCTGCAACGGATACATGTACCACACTTTAAATGAAATCGCGTCCCATGCCCGGTTAAAGATCATTCTTAACGCAGTAGAAAAAGGCTCCAACCCCTGGGGCTGTACCGACTACCTGAATCAGAAAAAGAAAATCCTGAATACCGGTGCCGATGTATATGAGCTGATGAACGAGGTTCCAGTTCACACCAAAGCAGTCCTGCTTGACGACCGACTCTCTGTCGTCGGATCCTATAACCTGGACATGAGAAGTACTTATCTGGATACGGAATTAATGCTTGTTATCGACAGCAAAGAACTGAATCAGCAGATTCAGTCCACGGAAGGTACTTACATAGAAAAAAGTAAAGAAGTTCTGTCAAACGGACAGGAGACCGAAGGGGCACAGTACGAAACGAAAGTGCTGAACTGGCAGAAAAAGCTGTTCTATGGAGTATTAAGAATTATAATAAGACCATTGCGCCAGTTGCTGTAATTTATAGCGTGTTGATTCTTTTGAGACGGCTTTTGCCGTCTCTCTTTTTCTATTTGCCCACAGGAAAATGACAGCTATGTAAAGAAATGGAAAGAAACTTGAAAAAAACAGGTGAAAAATCAGGTAAATAGCAAAATAGGAATTGATTTTTTGTATAAAAGCAGTTAGAATGACCTGTGGGGATAAAATATATTCCCATAAAATCTAAGAACAAAGGCAGGTGAACAGAATGGATAGTTGCGATTCTCATGGGCGAAGTAGTTGCATAGGATGGAAAAACGAAATGACAGATGAGCATCGTGCACATTCTGTTCTTCTTTTCATGTAAAAGGCGCATTGCGCTTAAGAACACTGTTTCATTTCTTTTTTCTATCCTATGAGTTCTTCAGAAGAATCCAATATTCCCTAGAACCTGTTTGAAAAAGCATTCCCGCAATCTGCACGCTCCACTTTGCAGTATATTTTACCCGAATTCGGTTGCCGCAGCTCGCTATGGTGTCCTCATCCGGGCAAAATCCCCCACAAATTGTGACGTACATCTTGCAGAAAACCTTTTTCAAACACGCTCAAAGAACAGAAAAGCTACACGCTAGAATTCTGTTTAAATACGGATTTTACTGTCCGTAAAAACGGACTTTGTATAAGTCTGTCAAAAATACATAAGATAAACACCTGGAAATGGTGAACTGTCTTATTGTCAGATTGGAGAAAGTAGGATGGAGAAAAGAGTGCAGGACTACACCCAGGACATTCTGGCTGTAGTAAGAAGTAATACCTCTCCGGCAGCTATGAGCGATAAGCTGGGAGATTTTCATGCCAATGACATTGCAGATGCAATGCCGAGGCTGACTGTTCAGGAACGCTGCAAACTGTACCGTATTCTGGAACTGGATATGCTGTCCGATATTTTTGAGTATACGGACTCAGATAATGCAGCAGAATATGTGAAAGAGATGGATGTAAAAAAAGGTGCAGCCATTCTTTCACGCATGGAGACTGATGCCCTTGTAGAGGTTCTTCATAAGATTGATAAAGCCAAAAAGAAATTGCTGTTCGAATTAATGGATGATGATGTCCGCCATGATATTGAGATGATCGCTTCCTTTGATGAGGATGAAATCGGTAGCCGTATGACGACTAACTGCATTATCATTCGTGAGAACCTGACTGTGAAGCAGGCTATGAACAGCCTTGTAGAGCAGGCTGCTAAGAACGATAATATTTCCACAATCTTTGTGGTAACCGAGTCGCAGAAATTTTACGGAGCCATTGATCTGAAAGACCTGATCATTGCAAGACAGGATAAATCCCTGGAAGATCTGGTGGCAACCTCTTACCCATATGTATATGCCGAAGAGGATATTGACGACTGTATCGAAGAACTGAAAGCGTATTCCGAGGATTCCATCCCCGTGCTGGATAATGACAACCGCCTTTTAGGTGTTATCACATCTTCCAATATCATCGACCTGGTTGATGATGAAATGGGAGAGGATTATGCCATGCTGGCAGGTCTTACCGCAGAGGAGGATCTGAAGGAGCCGCTGAAAGAGAGTATGAAGAAACGTATGCCATGGCTGATCGTTCTTCTTGGTCTTGGAATGGTTGTATCCTCTGTAGTAGGTGTCTTTGAGAACGTAGTAACCCAGCTTCCCATTATAATGGCTTTCCAGTCCCTTATATTGGACATGGCCGGAAACGTTGGTACACAGTCTCTGGCTGTTACCATCCGTGTTCTGATGGATGAGTCCCTCACCGGCAAGCAGAAGCTGGAACTTGTATTTAAAGAAATGCGGATTGGTCTTTGCAATGGTGCGTTGCTTGGTATACTGTCCTTTGTACTCATTGGACTTTACATTTACTTATTTAAAGGAAAGACTTTGGTATTTGCATACGCCGTATCCGGCTGCATCGGAGTCGCCCTGCTCCTTGCAATGCTGATCTCCAGTGCCGTAGGTACCTGTATCCCTCTGTTTTTCAAAAAAGTAGGCGTAGACCCCGCTGTAGCCTCTGGTCCATTGATCACCACCGTCAACGACCTTGTTGCTGTTGTGACATATTATGGACTTGGATGGGTATTCCTCATAGGAATTCTTCACCTGGCAGGTTAATAAGATTGTATATTGAAAGCTCTTTGGGAAGTTAATAAAAATTCCTAGGGGGCTTTTCTTATTGCTATTTAGTGTGTTGGTCGTTATTCCGGACGCGAATATACATTGCAAAATCGCTGTTTACTGGAAAGGGTAGAAAGAAACAGTAACGACAACAACGGGGGGACGTAGTTGGTATCCCGCAACTATCTTATAAAGTTCCGGATGTGCCTTTACTTCATTTGTTTGTTTTCTGGTTAACAGCAGATGCATCGTGTGGTCGAATTCTTCTTTCTCTGGAAGCCGAAAACTTCCTGCCATGCTTCACGGTAGCCATTTCACCAATCAAAGACAATAATTGTTTTTTCACCTGTTCTGCAAATATCATAGACGTTACCTCCTAGAATGTATTACATACAAGGGGCTTCGCCACAAATTTTTAGATATTTGTCAAGTGTTTTTTAGAGAAACAAAAAATGAAACGAATCGACTTTGAAAACGGAACCGTAACCAGAAATATTTTTAGTGCCGCCATCCCCATGCTGGTGGCGCAGATCCTCAGTCTTTTGTACAACATTGTGGACTGGAGCTACATCGCCAGAATTCCAAATGTTGGAACAACGGCCCTTGGCGCAGTAGGAATCTGTTTCCCGCTGATCCTAGACTCACTATTCATTTTTGTGTTTGGATTTGGTATCCTGGGAGCTGCCATTGCAACTGTAATCTCCCAGTTTTTATCCGCAGCCTTCATTTTCATGGATCTGCAATACATGGGCCAGACCGTTTTCAAGTCCCTGAACAAGAAGAAACAGGCGATTTTTTTCTCCCTTTTGCGCAAGGTTTCCAACGTGATCGGCGGAAGTTTATGCTTTGTTACAATGCTGCTGACGGTGCTGTCAGAGCTGAAAAGAATGGAAAATTAAAACAACCGATTTTGGGCCTCCTGTTTTCGATAAGCAGAAGGCGTCATCCCAGTATGTTTTTTAAACTGGCGGATATAATGTTCTGTGGTATCATATCCGATTGCTTCCGCAATATTTGCCACAGTCATAGTTGTATTCGCCAGGAAATCCTGGGACCGTTCGATTCGAACGGTACGGACCACTTCTGTATAGGTCATTCCCATCAGATCTTTAATTAAACGGGAAGTGTATTCATTGGAATAATGAAAACGCTTTGCCACAGTCGAAAGTGTCACATCCCTGTAATTATCCTGGATATACTGAATAATCGCATAACGCTGCACATCAATCTTGCTGTTGAAAAGAGGCATCTGCACAGATTCCGAGTAATTTCGTACCAATAGATAGAAATCCAGAAGCAGCACATTGGTAATGCACTGATAAGAGTATTCCTGTTTATTCATACTTTCACATAACATCCAACAAAAAGATTCCCGGATGTAAGAATCCATTCCTGAATGAAAAAGAATATAATCATTTGCTCTTTTTGCATAAATATTATTCAAAAAGAAAGAAGAGAGCTTATTTGGCGTATTCAAAAAATTATAAAACATACTATGCAGAGTGTTGCGGCGGAGCATGATGTTGATAATAATACTATCATCATAAACAGAAATAGAGTGCTCTACAGAAGGGGGGATTACGCAGAAATCTCCTGTTTTCATGAAAATGGTCTGTCCGGAAATCTCCTGTGTACACTTCCCGTCGTAAACATATACCAGCTCAAAAAATGTGTGGGAGTGAATCAGCGCCGGGCTATAGCGGTTATGCTTCTGTACCACAATGCTATCTTTGTCCGCCATATCAAAAAAGAAAGAGTCTTTAAATTCCGGTGGAATGGTTTCTTTCACTTCCGGAATCAGTAAGTGGCGGCGGATCACCTCCTGAATATCCTGTTTTGCGATATAAGCATAAATCTGCCCGGCTTCCCGGGCTTCATACTGTTCTTTATAAAACAATTCTTCATCATTAAACTGATAAATCTGATGTTTCAGTTCTTCAACATCCATAAAAATCCCCCTTTTACAAAATCTATTCACACAATCCAAAATATTAAAATAAAGCTATTTATATGATGTATTTTAACATCTTAGATCAAATACATCAATAAAACTGAGCTAAATTGTGAATTTGAAATTTTAGGGGGAAGAATATAATAATCTCATAAACAGTTTTCAAGTGAACGGAGGGTAAACATGAGTGAACCGATTCTTGAAATGAAAAATATTTCCAAGAATTTTGGAAGCGTAATAGCACTGAAAAATGTAGATCTGGAGGTATATCCAGGGGAAATAAGAGGTTTGATCGGTGAAAATGGTTCTGGAAAGTCTACCATATCTTCTATTGCAGCTGGCATGCAGAAAGCCACCAGTGGAAGAATGACTTTCAAAAAGCAGAGCTGGGAACCAGCGAGTATGATAGATGCGCTACAAAATGGAATCGGAATGGTTGTGCAGGAGAGCGGAACCATTTCGGGGGTAACCGTTGCAGAAAATATTTTTCTGGCAGAGCTTTCCCAGTTTCGGAACAAGCTGGGGATGATCAATAAAAAGGCAATGAACCAGAAAGCGACAGAGGCAATGAGAGCCATTGGAGTAGAACATGTAACCGGCGATATGCCTATTGCTTCACTGGATTTTCAGACCAGAAAGCTGGTAGAAATCGCTAAGGTTATGCTGAAAAATCCAGACATTCTGGTAATTGATGAGACAAGCACAGCACTTTCACAGGATGGACGTGAGATCATGTATTCCCTGATCAGAAAGCTGCGGGACAGTGGAAAAGCAATAATCTTTATTTCCCATGACCTGGAAGAGATTATGGAAGTTTGTGATACACTCACTGTTCTCCGTGATGGAAACCTGATCCGTACGTTTAAAAAAGAAGAATTCAATGCGGATGAAATCCGTACAAGTATGATCGGCCGCGAGCTTCAGGGAGATTATTACAGAAGTGATTTTACCCCAAGCAGCCAGAAAGAAGCTGCCATAACAGCCACGAATCTGAAGTACAAAGAGGAGTTAAAATCTGTAAGCATTACTTTGAAAAAAGGCGAAATCTTAGGCATTGGCGGACTTGCCGCCTGCGGAATGCACACTTTGGGAAAAGCCATGTTCGGCGCACTTGCCCTGGAAGAGGGAGAAGTAACCACTTACGATGGAACGAAGATCAACAGTCCCCACATCGCAGTTGCAAACAAGATTGGTTATGTGTCAAAGGACAGGGATGTGGAATCCCTTTGCCTGTCCGCAAGTATCCAGGACAACATTGCAGTTGGCGGAATGGAAAAATATGCCGTAAACGGATTCCTTATAACAAATAAAAAGGAAAAAGAATATGTGGCAAAACAGATAAAAGATCTTTCTATCAAATGTTCTGACGGCAACCAGCTGACAAGCCAGCTGTCCGGCGGAAATAAGCAGAAGGTTGTATTTGGAAAATGGATCGGCTGTGGAAGTGAGATCCTGATCCTGGATTGCCCCACCAGAGGTGTTGACATTGGCGTCAAACAGTCCATGTATCAGCTGATGATGGAGCTGAAAAAAGAGGGAAAAGCAATCCTGCTGATCAGCGAGGAGCTTCCGGAACTGCTGGGAATGAGCGACAGACTTCTGATTATGAAAGACGGAAGCATTACCGGTGAATTTATGCGAAGTGAAAGCCTGACAGACGCAGATGTAATTGGATATATGATTTAAGGGGGAACATCAGATTATGAAAAATAATATGAATAAATATAAAGCAGCCCAAACTGCGATAAAGGTTCTTCCATTTGCGGCTCTGGTGCTTTTATTCGGAATCTTCCTGGCAGTAGTCAGTGCAAAAGGCTATCGGCTGGATATGTATCTGCAGATTGTTTTTAACGAAGGTGTTGTGTTGGCGGTGGTTGCTACAGGAGCAATTTTTATTTACACATTGGGAACTTTTGATATCAGTCTTGGCGCTGCAACCTTGTTTTCTGCAACCATGGGTGTGGTTACTTACAATACTACACAGAATGTAGTGTTAATGATCCTGGTAATCTTTGTAAGCGGAGTTGCATGTTCCCTTGTAAATTCCCTGCTGGCTTCGGTATTTCATATTCCAGCATTTGTTACTACAGTTGCCATGATGTCTGTACTTTCTGCGATTGCCTCACAGATCATTACCACAAAGGGTGGTGCACTTGGCGGGATCAGTATTCCGGGAGTAGTGGTAAAGCCGTTTGACAATATGGTTTTTAAAATCGTAGTATTGGCAGTCTTCTTTATTATCAGTTATTTTGTTTTCAATCTTACAAAAGTGGGAAGAAGACAGAAATTTATCGGAGGAAATCCGGTGTGCGCAGCTCTTACCGGAATTGAATCCAACAAATATACCATTATTGCTTTCGTAATGGCAGGCCTGGGCGTAGGGCTTGGAGCGTTTCTTACTCTGGTTTATACACCATCTGTAACAACCACTACGGCCTCCAGCATTGGTATGAATATTTTTATTGCAATTGTATTTGGCGGAATGCCTATTTCAGGCGGAGCACGTTCCAGAATTTATGCGGCACTGATTGGCGGTTTTTCCTTTATCCTGCTCAATGACATTCTGGAGCTGGTGATTGACGGAAGTGCGGCTTATGGAATCACCCAGGTGATCAGTGCAGTATTTTTCCTGATCGTTGTATATGTAACAAGCATGAATTATAAGACAAATATACTTCCAAGATAATGGAGAATAAGAAATAACTGTCCGATATATGGGATTTTTAATGGTGAATTAGCGTATAACGCTGCAAATAAAAAGGAGGAAATTCTAATGAAACGAACAATGAAAAAAATGGTAAGCATGGCATTAACAGGAACTATGGCTGTAGCAGTTCTTGCAGGAGCAGGAACAAGTGAAGTAAAGGCTGCTGACAAGGCAAAGATTGGTGTGCTGGTTGCAGACGTAAGTGGCGAGGAAGCACAGGGCTTCCGTTCTTATTATGAGAATTATATCGCTGGTAACTATGACGTAGAATTTAACTACACAGATGCGCTGCAAAGTGCAGAAGATGAGAAAACAGCAATTGAGAAGTTTGCTTCCCAGGGGTGTCAGGCAATCATCTCTTTTTCCAGCAACGATCGTGTACAGCAGATTGAGACTTGTGAAAAATATGGAGTTTACTATGCGGTAGCTTCCGGTGTGCTGGATGACGCACAGTATGAAACTTACAAAACTTATGAATATTTTGCTGGTCAGGTAGGACCTGGAAATGATACAGAGTTTGAAGCTGGAAAAGATATGGGAGCTTACTACAAAGAGCAGGGTGTTTCCAAAGTAGCAATCTATGGAGCTTTTATTCCGAACCCAATGCATGTTTACCGTGTTGCTGGTGTCCTTAACGGACTGGGCTGCACCTATGGCGGAGAAAGCGATATGAACGCTATCGCTGGACAGATTTTCCAGGATCAGACAGTTGATTTATCTAAAGTAGAAGGCGATGTAGAGGTTGTTTCCTATCTTCAGGGATATGGTGACACCACAACGGATGAGTTAAACGCAGCAATCCAGAAAACACCGGATGCATTTATTTCTGTAGGTATGGCAACCACATTCTTTGCACAGTCCTTAAGTGAGGCAGGAATCTCCTTCTCAGATATTGATTCCTTTACTGAGACAAACGGAAATTCTATGAAAAATGGTACCCTTACTTATCTTGCTGGAAAATATTCTTCTTCTATCGGACCGGTTTTTGCACTGGTAATGAATGCAATCAATGGAAATGTGATCAGAGACGAGGACGGAAACGCTCCATCTATCAGCCAGGGATATCTGGTAGCAACTGACAGCGACACATTTGATAAATACTCTGTTTCTGACAGTGGTGATGCACCAATCTATGACAAAGAAACTCTGGACAGTATTATTGGCGATAACGTTACATTTGAGGATGTAAAAACATTAGTAGAATCTAAGTAATTGTTTTGCAGGTAACTGTGAAGACATTAAACAGTTACGAATTTAAATAACTGGAAATTAATTTATGAAAGCTCTGACCGATAACCCTGGATGCCCATATCCAGGAAATCGGACAGGCTGGATGGAGGCTGGAATTTATGAGCACCCCTAAGAAAATAGCGGGAACATTTACGATCCCTGTACTGACCTTACTTATTTTGGAAGTGATCTGTCTGTCACATGGAGAAAACATCATAACAAATCAGAAGGGCTTTGATAATTTTGTGGTCTATACTGCAATTGTTATGATTACCACAATTGCCCTGTCCATTAACCTGAACAGCGGAAGATTTGATTTTTCACTTGGAGCCATGGCTTCTCTGTCTGCTGTAGTGGGAGCGAAGATAAGCTATGCAGTATTAGGCGGCGGCTCAGGAAGTGCAGCACTTATGCTGGTAATCACTATTGCGGCCGGCGCTGTGCTGGGAATGGTATCTGGTCTTATTTATGTGACTCTCAGGATTCCGCCCATCATAACATCTTTGGGTGTAACCCTGATCTATGAAGGTGTTTTGTACACCATTACAAGCGGAAAATATGTAATGACAGAGGTGCAGAATTCTTCCATGTCAGGCTTTGTAGGAACCTGGATTTATGCGGCGATTATTATTGCTGTGGTACTGGTCCTTTCCATTCTTCTGTTTGATTATACAAGGTTTGGTTATGACTATAATGCATTGAAAAATGGGCAGAAGGTAGCAGTAAATACAGGAATCAAAGAGATTCCAAATGCCATTGGCTGTTATGTGATCTGCGGTGCGTTGATGGGAATTGTTGGATTTTTGAATGCGGCAAGAAGTACGACCATCAATGGAGGCCAGCTGAACTTTGGCTCTATTTCCATTATGTTTACAGCATTTTTGCCAATGTTTATTGGTTCTTACATAAGCAGGTATAGCAATGAGAAACTTGGATTTTTGCTGGCTGCGGTTTGCATGTCTTTGCTGAATTCCACATTTGCAGTTCTCTCAAATGTGGTGACCGCTTCCATGCAGTCTATTATCAATGCAGTATTGCTGATGGCATTCCTGATTTATCTGAATAATGAAAAATTACTGGTAAGAATTTTCACGGAAAAAATCAGACAATAACTTGAGCCTGTTTGAAAAATCATTCCTGCAATCTGCACGCCCCACTTTGCGGTATATTTCACCCGAATTCGGTTGTCGTAGCCCGCTACGACGCCCTCATCCGGGCAAAATCTCCCACAAATTGTGACGCACATCTTGCAGAAAGCCTTTTTCAAACACGCTCTGAGATTGCAGCGGCCCTGCCGGAAAACTCCGTAGGGTCGCATTTTTATAACAATTTTGACAAAATTCTATGTGACAAGAGGTTTTTATGGCTGAAATGAAAAATCAGAAATTGTTGAATAAAGCATTAAATCTGCTTCCGGATCTGGTTGAGACAAAAGTAGATGCAGTGCAGACAGTAGAACTTTATAAAAATGATAACAGTATTGTCATTGAGCAGGCAGTTGATTACAGAAAGAGAGTTTTGAAAAAGGGAAGCCGGGTATGCCTGGATTTTGGAAATCATCAGGTTGGGTATCTGACTTTAAATCTGAATTACAGGGGGAGTCATCCAGACGCGCCTGTGTGGCTGAAGCTTCACTTTGCAGAAAATGCGACGGAGCTTTTTGAAGATGGAAAAAGCTATCAGGGCTGGATCTGTTCCTCGTGGATTGAAGAGGAACAGATCCATGTGGATGTGGTTCCTTCCCAGCTGCGCCTGCCAAGGAGATATGCGTTCAGGTATGTGATGATCGAGGTTCTGGATATTAGTTCCAAGTTTGATCTTGTTGTGGAAGATGCTTTTTGTACCGCTGTTTCTTCTGCGAAAGACCAGGAGCTTTCCGCTTTTAAGGCGCAGAATCATAAGCTGGCAAAAATGGATCAGATCGCATGCAGAACCCTTCACAATTGTATGCAGCAGGTGTTTGAGGACGGTCCGAAGAGAGACCGCAGACTGTGGATGGGAGATCTTCGTATCCAGGCACTGACCAATTATGAAACTTATAACAATAATGATATGGTGAAAGCCTGCCTGTATCTGTTTGCAGCACTTCCTATGGAAAAAGGAAGGATGGGGGCGTGCCTGTTTCTTTCTCCGGAACCGGAAGTGGATGATACCCAGATGTTTGATTATTCCCTGTTTTTCATAAACACACTTTGGGACTATTACGAAGCTACAAAGGATATGGAAACTTTGCAGGAGTTATGGCCTGTAGCATTAAGACAGATCGAACTGGCAGAAGAGCAGCTGGATGAGGAAATGCTGGTAAGAGATTCAGATGTGCTGGGCTGGTGTTTTGTGGATTGGAATCTGAATCTGAATAAACAGGCGTCTGCCCAGGGGATTTTTCTTTATGCGCTTAGTGCAGCTATCCGGATTGCCCAGGTGCTAGGAGATGTTATGGCGGAGGAAAAACTGGCGGAGCTTTACTGTGAGTGCAGAAATGCGGCGAATTTATATCTCTGGGATGGAGAAAAACAGTGCTACATCAGTGGAAAAGAAAGACAGGTTTCAGTTGCTTCCCAGGTGTGGATGATTTTGGGAGAGGCGATTGAAGACCAGGCAGCAGTAAATCTTCTGCGCAGGGTGGAGACCATTTCGGAAGCTGAAAAAATGGTGACGCCATACATGTATCACAATTATATTGCGGCGCTGCTTCTTGTGGGGGAGAAAAACATGGCTCTGCAGAAATTGGAAGCATACTGGGGCGGCATGACCGATCTGGGAGCGGATACATTCTGGGAATTATATAATCCGGAAAACCCTTCAGAATCACCATATGGCGGCACCATCGTGAACAGCTACTGCCATGCCTGGAGCTGTGGCCCGGCGTATTTTCTTAGAAAGTATTTTACAGCAGACGGCTCATTGAAAGGGGAAAAATAATGACAGAGATCGATATGAAAGGAAATCCTTTTTTTCTGGATGAAGAAGGAGAAAATTGGGTTTTGGATACCTGGAAAAATATGAGTCTGGAGCAGAAATGCGGACAGGTATTTTGCCCCATGGGGTTCAGCGGAGAGGAAGAAACGCTGAAGCATTTTACCCAGGAGATTCAGGTGGGTGGTCTGATGTATCGTGCAGACAGCGCGGAAAATATCCAGGATATTTATAGAAAGCTGCAGGCGTTTTCCAATATTCCGCTGCTACTTGCGGCTAATACGGAAGCAGGCGGAGACGGACTTGCCTATGAGGGAACTTCCTTCGGAAAACCTATGGCAGTGGCGGCTACAGATGATCCGGAAAATGGATACCGAATGGGATATACCGCCTGCAAAGAGGGTGCAGCTTTGGGGCTGAACTGGTCTTTTGCACCTATTGTGGATATTAATTATGATTTTCACAATCCCATTACCAATGTAAGAACTTTTGGAAGTGATCCAAAGAAGGTGCTGGATTTTGCCCTGGAATATATGAAGGGAGCAGATGAATGCGGTGTGGCTGTTGCTATCAAACATTTTCCAGGAGATGGTGTGGATGAAAGAGATCAGCATATTCTTACAAGTGTTAATTCTTTTTCTACAGAAAAATGGGATGAAACCTATGGATATGTTTATGGGAATCTGATAAAGAAAGGTGCGAAGACCGTGATGGTAGGGCATATTGCCCAGCCTGCTTATGTGAAGGCGCTCAATCCCCAGGCAACCAGGGAAGAGATGCTGCGTCCGGCTTCTTTATCCAATGAGCTTCTTACTGGGCTTCTCAGAGGAAAGCTGGGATTTAACGGGCTGATCAGCACAGACGCAACACCTATGGTTGGGTTTACCGCAGCTATGAAGCGCAGCGAGGCGATTGTTCAGGCAATCAATGCAGGCTGTGACATGATTTTGTTCAACAAAAGTCTGGAAGAGGATTTTGGATATCTTCTGGCTGGTGTGAAAACTGGAAATTTGAGTATGGATAGACTGGATGAGGCAGTTCTCAGAATTCTGGCCACAAAAGCGTCACTGGGGCTTCATAAGAAGAAAGCGGAGGGCACTCTGGTTCCAGGAAAAGAGGCGTTGGAAATTGTGGGCTGTGAGAAGCACAAAAGCTGGGCGAAAAAGGTGGCAGACCAGGCAATAACTCTGGTAAGGGATGAGCAGGAACTGCTTCCTATTTCCCCTAAGAAATACAAGCGGGTTTATCTGAATGTAATCCAGAAAGATCTGGATCCAGAGAATGCTTTTGTGCAGTCATGGAAAGAGAAGTTTGAGCAGGAAGGCTTCCAGGTGACGGTCCGTGACCGCCGGGTATCTATCTCTGTGGAAGATTTCATGAATCCGGCAGGTATGACACCGGAAAAAGGAAAACTGATGCACGAAATGTACCGAAGTGTGGAGGAGATGAAGCAGGATTACGACTTGTATGTTTATATCTGTAACATGGAAAATGCTTCCAATAATACCACTCTTCGCTTGAATTGGAATGTGTGCTTCGGGCTTGGAGATGATGCACCCTGGTTTGCTTCGGAGATTCCGGCGCTGATGATTTCTACAGCTTATCCATTCCATCTGTTTGATGCACCGATGGTGAAAACTTACATTAATACATACAGTGGGAACCCAGAATTTATTCAGGCAGCAATGGATAAGATTATGGGACGCTCGGAATTTACAGGGGTAAGTCCGGCGGATCCTTTGTGTGGGAAAAATTATATTTAAGATGATTGCTGGCAGGTTTATTTGCAGTTGTTGACGGAATGGAGAAATATATGAAAGCTTTTATATTTGATTTAGATGGTGTTATCGTTTTCACTGACAAATTTCACTATCAGGCGTGGAAAAAGATGGCGGATGAAATGGGAATTTATTTTGATGAGACCATAAATAACCGTCTTCGCGGTGTGAGCAGATCGGAGAGCCTGGAAATTATTCTGGAGAGATATGAAGGACCGGCTCTTTCCAAGGAGAAAAAAGCAGAACTGATGGAGAGTAAGAACAATACTTACAGAGAGCTTCTGGTATCCATGACACCGGCTGATGTGACGGAAGATGTAAGAAGAACTCTTGCGGAATTACATAACAGGGGGTATAAGCTGGCACTTGGCTCTTCCAGTAAGAACGCAAAATTTATCCTGGAAAAGGTTCAACTGTTGGATGCATTTGATGCGATCTCCGATGGAACGAATATTACCAAGTCCAAACCGGATCCGGAAGTATTTTTGAGAGCAGCAGAGTTCCTTGGAGAAAAGCCTGAGGATTGTTATGTGGTGGAAGATGCTTATGCTGGAATTGACGCAGCGAAGAGCGCGGGAATGCAGGCTGTGGGAATTGGGATTGCAGCTGGATATGCGGCTGCTGATGTGAAGATTCAGAGTTTTGGAGAGCTCCTGACACTGGGAGCCTGAAAATGAATGAGAAAACCTCCATTTTTGGAAATGCTGATGTTTCCAGAATTGGAGGTTTTTTGCTAAACCGCGTTTCCCAGTTTTTGAAAAAAAGCTGGTTTTTCCCACTTTTCGTCTATGATATTTGCAGAACAGGTGAAAAAACAATTATTGTCTTTGATTGGTGAAATGACTACCGTTCCATGGCTGTTTTCCAAAAATCCTTCAACAGATATTTCGCGTATCAGAAAACTTGATTTTGCATCTACAATTCAACTGATTCTATCTATGGAAAGTGGATCTATTAAAAAAGAGTTGTTGGATTTCAATGCTTCTTTTACGCTTGAGAAAAAATACAATGGCTATCAATTATTAGCTTGTGATGGCTCAGATTTAAACATCGGTTACTGTTCACTCCGTTCACAGTAACGCGCTTCGCGATGCACAGAAATCATGCA
>ERZ1673736.3004-NODE-3004-length-16936-cov-4.705112_pt1 | contig 16936 bp, 13 predicted proteins | sample MGYA00580212_ERZ1673736 | MGnify/ENA primary metagenome ERZ1673736 (study PRJEB41218, sample SAMN15661752) | gut metagenome | host: Homo sapiens | place: Canada: London | collected 2015-08-20/2019-03-30 | study: EMG produced TPA metagenomics assembly of...
GGTTTACACCATTGATTTCTTTTGCTAAGTCTGATATTGTATACAAAAGCGAAGAGCTATTTCCAGCCTTTTCAAGTAGATTGCCAGATAGAAAAAGAAAAGATATTAATAAAATCTTAAAGAGATATGGTTTAGATAAATATGATGCTTACGAACTTTTAAAGAGAAGTGGAGCAAAGTTACCGATTGATAATTTACAGTTTGTTGATCCAATTTTAAATTTTCAGGAAAGTTTTGAGAAGATTTTTTATGTGGCTGGGGTTCGGCATTATTTAGGATGTGAAGGAGATAATTGTTCTGAGGCAGTAGAAGTAATTCCAGGAGAAAAAATAATTTTAAAAACAGAAGCAAATAATAAATATGACAAATATGCAGTGCAGATATATAATTTAAGAGAACAGCTACTAGGTTATGTTCCGCGATATTATTCACAGGCATTTACAAAATTTATTGTAGAAAATCGAATTAAAGCGGGAAAAGTTTTAAGTATTGATAAAAATGAAAATTGTGATGAATGTATTAAAGCTGAAATACACATTTTAGAATCAAAACAGTGATTACAAGAGGTGCTAGGAACGGTGACACAAATGGATTAGGTTCTTTTAATTTCTATACTGGTATTAAAAAGCTTATTCAGTTATTTGCTTATTTAAATGAAATGGTTGAAGGTGGAATCGTATTCATTGATGAATTCGATTCGAATATTCATGATGTATATTTGTATGCATTATTGGTATATTTGGTTCGGGAGAGGAGGACGAATAGTGGGAGTTCAGTTAATATTCGTTGTTGAAGCAAATAAGTCATGTAAAGTTTCACATTAGCTAATTAAGGATGTAGAATCAGTGCCCTACATCCTTAAATTAGCTAATGAAATACATAACCTATTACACGTTATAAAACTCCTTATACCATTCCGCAAAATGTCGAAGTCCTGTTCTTAAGCTCGTATCTGGTTTAAATCCATAATCTTTTTCAAGTGCGCTTGTATCTGCAAAGGTTACAGGTACGTCACCTGGCTGCATAGCAACGAGTTCTTTATGTGCTTCGAAGTCATAATCGGCAGGGAGTACTTCTGCGCGGATTAATTCTTCCTGAAGGATTGTGACAAAGTCTAAGAGGTTTTCTGGATTACTGTTTCCGATGTTGTATACAGCGTAAGGTGGGATTGGCAGGCCGTCTTCTCCGTTTTTCTTTTCAGGTGCGCCCTGCATGACGCGTTTTACACCTTCTACGATATCATCAACGTAAGTGAAGTCACGTTTACAGTTTCCGTAGTTGAAGATTTGGATGGTTTCTCCTTTAAGAAGTTTGTTTGTGAATCCGAAGTATGCCATGTCTGGTCTGCCGGCTGGTCCATATACGGTGAAGAAGCGGAGGCCGGTAGATGGAATGTTGTAAAGTTTGCTGTATGCGTGAGCCATCAGTTCGTTTGATTTCTTTGTGGCTGCGTAGAGGGATACAGGATTGTCTACTTTGTCTTCTGTGCTGTATGGAACTTTTTTGTTTGTTCCATAGACAGAGGAAGAAGATGCGTATACGAGATGATCTACACCTTTTTCTCCGTTATCATAGGAATGGCGGCAGGCTTCGAGAATATTGTAGAAGCCGATCATGTTGGACTGAATATATGCATCTGGATTTGTGATGGAGTAGCGTACGCCAGCCTGTGCTCCGAGGTTTACTACGATATCTGGCTTATGTTCAGCAAAGATTTTATCGATAATTGCTTTGTTGGCAAGGTCATCTTTGTAGAAGACGTAAGTAGAATCGTTATGTTCAGCAGCGCATTTTTCAATTTCTTTTAAACGCCATTCTTTAATGTTGACATCATAGTAGTTATTCATGTTGTCCAGTCCGATGATGTGGATTGGAGATTGTGTTCTTAAAAGTTCAAGAACAAGGTTGCTGCCGATGAATCCAGCAGAACCTGTAACGAAAACTGTTTTATTTTTTAAATCAATGTGATTCATTTTGTTTTTCTCCGTTTATTATTATTTCTTCTTATTATTTCTTCATTTTCTTGCTACTTTTTATTAATCTCTCTTGAAAATATCTCTTGTGTATACTTTGTCTTTTACGTCATCAAGACAGGAATCGTAACGGTTTGCAATGATCGCCTGGCTGTTCTTTTTGAATTTCTTTAAGTCATTTACTACTTCAGAACCATAGAATGTTTCGCCATTCTTTAAAGTTGGTTCATAGATGATTACTTTGGCACCTTTTGCCTTGATTCGTTTCATAACGCCCTGAATAGAAGACTGACGGAAGTTATCGGAATTACTCTTCATGGTAAGACGGAATACACCGATGACTTTTTCGCCTTCTTTACTCGGATCCCAGGAGCTGTTTGCTTCGTATGCACCCGCCATATTCAGTACCTGGTCAGCAATAAAGTCTTTTCTTGTGCGGTTACTTTCTACGATGGCAGAAATCATATTCTGTGGTACATCATTGAAGTTCGCTAAAAGCTGCTTGGTATCTTTTGGTAAACAATATCCGCCGTATCCAAAGCTTGGGTTGTTGTAGTGAGTACCGATTCGTGGGTCAAGACATACACCATTAATGATTTCCTGTGTATTTAAGCCTTTTGATTCTGAATATGTATCAAGTTCGTTGAAGTAAGATACACGAAGTGCAAGATAAGTGTTGGCAAAAAGTTTAACGGCTTCTGCTTCTGTGAATCCCATGAAAAGAGTGTCGATGTTTTCTTTGATGGCACCCTGCTGAAGAAGTTTGGCAAATGTTTCAGCCTTTTCTCTTGATTCCTCATCACAGGATACGATGATTCTTGATGGATAGAGGTTATCGTAAAGTGCTTTTGATTCGCGTAAGAATTCTGGGCTGAAGATGATGTTCTTTGTGTTATATTTTTCTCTTACAGATGCAGTGTATCCAACTGGAATTGTTGATTTAATAATCATAGTTGCATTTGGATTCACTTTTAATACAAGTTCAATAACAGCTTCTACAGCAGAACAGTCAAAGAAGTTTTTCTTGCTGTCATAGTTGGTCGGTGCAGCAATGACAACAAAGTCAGCATTTTTGTATGCTTCTTCACCATCAAGTGTAGCAGTAAGGTCAAGATCTTTTTCTGCGAGATACATTTCAATATAATCGTCCTGGATAGGAGACTTTCTGTTATTGATAAGGTCTACTTTTTCAGGAATGATATCGACTGCTGTTACGTGGTTATGCTGTGAAAGAAGAGTAGCAATGGAAAGACCTACATAACCGGTACCGGCAACAGCGATATTGTATTTTTTATCAACAACAGGCTTGCTGGATACTGCTTTGTCATTTTCGAACAAATCAACTACTTCAAAATTAAGTACTTCAGCAATAGATTGAAGCTGGTCGATAGATGGTGTGTAGTCACAGCTTTCTAAACGGCTGATCATGCCTCTGTTGATGCCGGTCATTTCTGCAAGCTGTGCCTGAGTAAGTTTTTGTTCTTTTCTCTTGGCGATAATGGTATCTGCCATTTTGGTAATAGATAATTTTTTCATGTTTTTCTCCTAACAATATTAATGTGCCCACAAAATCAGGAATAGAAAGACTTTGAGAGTATATATTTTAAATACTAGCTGCTTTTGGTTTATAATTAAAACGATTAATATGATAGCAGTTATAATCGGAAATGTCAATTAAAATGAAAAAAATAACAAAAAAATGGGTTTAAATTTTAAAAATGTAATTTAAAATAGAATTTTTGCCTTTATTTCTATTAAATAATTAACTCTTTTAAAACAAAATGTAATTTACAGGGAAAATAAATAAAAAATGGTTGAAATAAGAAGGGGAAAATGATAAGATAAGATGAAAAGTAATTTGGTGTACAGATTGGATAGAATTAGTTATTGAGGACACAATGGATTTATATCAGATTTTTATAGAACACAACCGGCCATGGAGCAGTTTTGAGATTATATGCTATTTCATCATGTTAATATTATTATTTTTTGTTTATATTTTTTTATATAAATGTGGGAAAGTAAATAAGATCCAGATTATTGCGGGACTTTTATTATTTACTTATTATTGTATTGTTTTAGAATCAACAGTATTTACAAGAAAAAATCAAGGATATCATGCATATGAATTAGAAGTATTCTGGTCATGGAAAGATGTGATTCGCTATCATAGCAGGGAAATGCTTAAAGAGAATCTTTTGAATATTGCATTGCTTTTCACATTTGGTTTATTGCTTCCATTTTCTTTTTATAAAAGATTAAGATGGTGGCAGGGACTTGTCATGGGTTTGATAGCATCAGCAGTTATAGAAGTTTTGCAGCTTGTATTATGTCGGGGACTTTTTGAGTTTGATGATATGATACACAATGGATTTGGATGTATGCTGGGGAGTATGCTTGTGGGGTTATTTTTTCAGAGAGTAATAAATGGTAACTTACAAATAAGGCAAAAATGAAAATGTACTTAGGTTATTAGTTAGTACATGAAAATACTTGGGGGAGTTAAAAATGGCAGGAATACCAAAAAAGAAACCAGAATATAATCCAGAATTTCAATTTAATAATTTTCTTCAAGAGTTAAGTCTAGATGTGGACCGATGCCGGATATATAAGATTAGACAGGAGCAGGTTCGGCTTCTACAGGAAATGCCATCAGAAGAAAATCTCTGGCAGGCAGTTATTGTATTTCAGGATTATCCATTTAAAACGGCAACAGGATTACCGTTTCGGTATAAATTAAAGGTTGGCAAAAATGGAGAGTATAACAGAGAACTGCTGATAGACCGGAGAGAGAAAAGTAAGAGTCTTGCTTGGAGTAGTGTGGTGCTGGCATTTGAAAATAGTAAGAGGATTTCAGAAGAAGTGAAGAAGCCGAAAGCACTTGGAGATATTAGAGGAGTTTCATACATTTATCCGATACTATGGCGATTTGGTTTGATCCGAGTTCCGGAAGCAATAGAGAAGAAAATGGGAAAGCAGAGATAAATCCCCACTTTGCGGAAACTTCAGGGTTTGCATGAGAAAATAAAATTAATTTAAACGACAGGTAGGAATGCTGTTTCTGTGAGTATAAGAGTCTCATAAAACAGCATTCTTTTTATTTGTAATAAGCTAAACAGATATGGTATACTTATGCTTACAAAGTGATATGTGGGGAATAATACATGAGAAAAGTAGATAAGAACACGCAGGATATAGATTTTGTTATTACCTGGGTAGATGGAAATGACCTGGAATGGAAGAGAGAAAAGGCTGCAAGGCTGGGACACACAGATATGGATATATCTGTAAATGCGGATGATAGAAAAGAACGGTACAGAGATTGGGATAATCTCCGGTACTGGTTTCGCGGGATGGAGAAATATGCGCCATGGGTGAGAAAGGTTCATTTTGTCACATGGGGACATATTCCTCAATGGCTGAATACAAAACATCCGAAATTGAATATTGTCTGCCATGAAGATTTTATCCCTCAAAAATTTCTCCCTACATTTAATTCACATACGATTGAATGGAATTTCCATCGAATTCCAGGGTTAACAGAACAGTTTGTCTATTTTAATGATGATATGTTTCTGTTGAAACCCGTTTATATGGAAGATTTTTTTAAAGATGAAAAACCGATAGATATGTTAGCACTTCAGCCGGATGTAGCAAATGTGGATGATCCGACAATGCCATACATTTACTTAAATAATACAATGTTGCTGGCGAAGTATTTTGATAAACGCAGTAATATAAAGAAGCAGCCATGGGCATATTTTCATATAGGATATCCTCCGATGTATTTTCTGTACAATGTATTAGAACTGGCTTTTCAACGATTTACCGGGTTTTATACGGTACATGGACCGTCTCCTCTTAAGAAAAGTACTTATCAGAAATTATGGGAGCTGGAACCGGAATTATTGTCTGATGTATGCAGTCATCCGTTCAGACATAGGGAAGATGTGAGCCAGTATGTATTGCGGGAATATCAGAAACTGAGTGGAGAATTTGTTCCGGAGAATGTACAGAAAATATGCGGATATTATGATGCAGAGCAGACGAATGACAGATTAGTGCGAAGTATTCTCAGACAGAAAAAGAAAATAATCTGTATTAACGACAGTAATCATGAGATTGATTTTGAGAAAGTAAAAAAAGAAATTAATCAGGCTTTTGAACAGGTTTTTTCGGAAAAATCATCTTTTGAAAATAGTATCTGAGAGATACTTGAGTTACGGAATTAAGATAAGAAAGGTATAAAAATGAATATTCTGCTGGTCGGAGGCTCCTGCAGTCTGATAAACAGTATGATCCTGAAACTAAGAAAAGAGGGACACAGAGTTTTTCTGCTGACGGGAGATAAATATAGACATAATAAATATGAAAGAGTATTTGAAAAATATGAGTTTTCTTATGATTGCGAGAATCTGAATGACATTTTGGAAAGTGTAAATGCAGATGTAACAATTCTTATGGGTGCGTTTGATACAAATTACCGTTGGGATGGGGAGGAAAGAGAGATAGTTCTTTTTATTTCTCATCTTGTCAATATTCTGGTTGCTTATTCAGTAAAAAACAAAAAAAGATTGATTTTTCTTTCTTCAGATGAAATTTATAATGGAAACTACACGGAAGATATAAAGGAAGAAGAACCCTTTTCCGGAGTGGGAATCAGAGCGGATGCACTGTCACAGGCAGAAGAGATCTGCGATAATTTCAGAATCAACAGAAGTCTGGATATTATAACTTTGCGTCTGGATCATCTCTACAATATTCCGAAAGAGAGAAAAGACGTAAATAATATTTGTGCAGATATGTGTCTGAACTGCATGTGTGACGGGCATATTAAGGCAAAAACAGACCATACATTTTCACTTCTCTATGAAAATGATGCAGTAGAGTATATTTACCAGTTTATAAAAACCAGCAACCACAAATATAGTCTTTATAATTTATCTTCTAATGATGTAGTAAGTGAAGTAAAACTTGCAGCTATGATTCAGAAAGCTATGGAAATCGAATCGAATATTGTCGCTTTTTCCGACAGTAATGGAAGATGTGTTTTGTCGGGCAATCGTTTTGAAAGAGAATTTGGAGTTCATGCATTTGGTAATCTTGAGAAGAATATAAAAGACATGGTTTCTTATATGAAGAAACATGAATCAGTTTTCCTGAAGGGGGATGACTTAAAGCTTTCATGGTGGAAAATGCTTTATGAAAAATGGAAATGGCTGATCAGGACACTGTTTCCGTTTTTCGAGAATCTGGTATGTTTTATTCCGTTTTTCATGATGAATAACAGGACTGTGGGCAGTGAATATTTTGCAAATCTGGATCCGTTTCTTTTGTATGTGCTGCTATTTGCAATTGTATATGGGCAGCAGCAGGCGACGTTTTCTGCAATATTGGCAGTTGCAGGTTATATGTTCCGGCAGATGTATACCAGAAGTAGTTTTGAGGTACTGATAGATTATAACACTTATGTCTGGATCGCACAGCTTTTTATCCTGGGGCTTGTAGTAGGATATATGAGAGACCAGATACGTATCATGCGCCTGGAGAGTCAGGAATTGGAAGAACATTTGCACAGACAGATTGTGGATATCCGGGATATCAATGAAAGTAATGTCCGTGTAAAAGGGGTTATGGAGCAGCAGCTGATCGACCATAAGGACAGTATCGGTAAAATTTACAGCATTACAGCAGGACTAGAACAGCGTATGCCGGATGAGGTTATTTTCTATGCAGTGGAAATGCTGGGAAAACTTATGAAGACAAAGGATGTAGCCCTCTATAATGTGGTCAGTAAAGATTATGCCCGTATCTTTTCTGCAAGTTCCCAAAAGGCGAGAAGTCTTGGAAATTCAATCCGTTACAGGGAGATGACGGACATTTATGATGCATTAAAAGAGCAGAAGGTATATATTAATAAGAAAATGGATGAGCAGTATCCACTTATGGCAAGAGGAATCTACGAAGGTGAAGAGGTACAGATGATCGTTATGATGTGGGGACTAAGCTGGGAAAAAATGACCCTTGGACAAGCCAATTTTCTTACAGTCGTCAGCTATCTGATTCAGAATGCAGTCCTCAGGGCACAGAGATATATGCAGGCACTGGAAGAGAAGCGTTATAGCCAGAATTCCAGAATCCTGGAACCGGAAGCATTTAAGTCCCTGGTTCAGGCATATATGAAGGCAAAACTGAAAAATCTTGTAGAATGTGTATTAATTAAAGTAGATGTTCAGAACTCGGAATATCAAAAAACGGATGAGCAGATGTCCGGATATATGAGGGACAGTGATTACATGGGAATGCTGCCTGATGGAAATCTGTATGTCCTGCTTACCAACACAACCAGAGAGGGTGCTGTTATTGTACAGGACAGATTTGAGAAGAATGGCTATAAAACAGAATACGTGGAGATGATGTCAGTATGTCACAGAGAATGAAGCTGTTTATTTTCCTGCTGATCATAAATCTGATCGTGGTTGTGTTCTATCTGATCTGGAATTATATCCGCAGAAAAGAAAAAATCGGAAGTGTATGGATGAAGGCAGTTATGATGCTTTTATGTCCGGTGACAGGTCCTGCGTTTGTATTCCTGTCATTCCTGCTTTTTAAGTTATTTTCTTCCCAGGGTATGGATTTGTCGGACGTTGTATTTAGCAAAGACAGGAAAGAGAATTTCCTCCGTCCCGATGAGGAAATGGAGAGAAATATGGTCTCTTTGGAAGAAGCCCTGGAAGTTACAGATAAGAAGAACCTTCGTACTTTGATGCTGAATGTGATCAGAGGAGATTACCGCAATTCTCTTGCGGCGATTAATCTGGCATTAAACAGCGAGGATTCAGAGACTGCCCATTATGCAGCATCTGTTCTTCAGGATGTATTGAATGATTTTCGAAGTAAAGTACAGACAGATTATCTTTTATGCCAGGAAGAAAATGAACAGCAGGTGGAAAATTGTATAAAACTTGTTGAATATATGAATCCGATTCTGGAACAGCAGGTACTTACAAGTCTGGAACAGCGTTCCATGGCAGAGAGGATGCAGGAGGTGTTGCAAAAAGCCTGGGAACTTGATAAGATAAAAATCAGCAGTACTGTCTATGAAAAGGTCTGCCAGCGCCTGTTGGAAGTAAAGGATTATGAGAAATGCACACTGTGGTGTGACCGGGCAATGGAACAATATCCGGGAGTTTTGTCCAGCTATACCTGTCAGATGAAACTCTATTTCTCATGTGGAAAGAAAGAGAAGTTCTTTCAGGTTATGCAGGAACTTCGAGATTCGGATATTGCGATTGATAATGAAACCCTTGAACTGATCAGAACATTTATGTAGAGTAAAAGGATGAACAGATATGTCAATGACAACTCTGGTTATATTAAGATTTGCAGGTATATTTGCTGCTTATACAGGTTTAACAGTTTTGTTACCTGCGATTATGTTTCGTCGGATACTGGCAGGCAGAGGACTGTCAGAGCAGTTTCTGATGTGTTATACATTTGGAAATTTTTATATTATAAATATTGTGTTTGCAGTCCAGCTTTTGCATATTTCAGGTTTCTGGGCACTTGTATTGTTTACTGCTGTACCAGGGATTCTGATCTGGAGCAGGGTGAACAGGGTTTCTCTAAGAGAACTCTGCATAAAGACAGGAATTATCTGTAAGAAAATACTTCAGGGAAGTATGGGAATGAGGGGGGCTTTATACAGAGTCTGTAACAGGATTAGTGCAGTATTAAAACGCTTAGTCCGTCTGTTTTATTACAAAGTAATCTGTAATACGCTTCAGTGGATTCTGGTAGGGGCAGTTATTATAGCTTTGTTCTGGATTTATGGAAGAAACCTGTTGCTCACTTATGGATATTGTGCTTCAGATATACCGGTACATTTGAACTGGATTAATGAGATGGTCAGAGGAAATCTTTTTTCCGATGGTGTATATCCGTTTGGATTTCACTGTATGATATATTATCTTCATACAGTTTTTAGGGTTGATACGTATGCGATTCTGTGTGTGTTCTATCTTGTACAGGTATTCTTTATTCATATGGTACTTCTTGCTGTGATGAAATTGTTATGCAGATCATTGTATCTGCCATATGCAGGAGTGCTTGTATATATATTGGGAAATCTCTGGGCAAAACAGACATATAGTCGTTTTGGGGCATCACAGCCCCAGGAATTCGGAATGATTTTTGTGATTCCGTCTGTTTACTTCCTGATCAGTTTTTTTCAGACAGAGAAGGAGAAACTGAAAACCAGAGAAACAAAGCTGCTCTCAGGATGCTTTGCACTGGCTTTTGCGCTGACTCTGGCGATTCATTTTTATGGAACTATGATTGCAGGGCTTTGCTGTATTGGAATTGCTGTCGGTTTTTGTCCGCGCTTCCTGAATAAAGAGTATTTTAAACGAATTATGATGACTGGTATTATCAGTGTATTTCTGGCTGTGCTTCCTATGGGGATTGCATTTGCAGGAGGAACACCTCTGCAGGGCTCACTTGGCTGGGGATTAAGCGTCATCAATGGTGGCAAATCAGATACTGAGGATGAAGAAGCTTCTTCAGAGGATATAACCATGGAAGAGATGGCAGCGCGTCTGAATGAAAACTCGAAGAATAATATTAAAAGTAATAATGCGAAATCAATGCAGACAAAAAGGATTCCTGCTATGACGGAAACTCCTGAATCCACTTTTGCAGATAAAGTCAGAGAAATTCCGGAGAAAATAAAAAACACCTGGAATATGATGGCTCAGCGTATCGGGGAATTTATCATAAACTTGCCGGAACAATGGTGTGCATATGCGGTACTTATCGGAATTGCAGTTGTCATTCTGCTTGGTCTGATATTTATTATCCTGCGAAAGACTACTTATGGTGAGATGCTTATGTCAGCAGGATTCTGTATGGGAATTCTCACATTGCTGCTCTGTGCATCAGGGCTCGGACTTCCGATGCTGATGGATCCTGCCAGATGTAGTATTTATTATGTGTATCTTCTGATATTAACGCTGACAGTTCTGATGGATGGAATTCTTTATCTGATTTTTATGCATCGTTTATTTACAATTCCGCGAAATGTGTTATCTTTTATCTTGACTGTGTTCATTGTTGGGAGTATGCTCCATCAGGGAATGATCAAAATGCCGGGATTTGGTTCAGATTATGTATCTAATGGAGCATTGACGTGTCTGTCGAATATTATTAAAGAAAATGAAGACAAGACATGGACGATTGTATCAGCAAATGATGAGACACAGATGGGGCTTGATCATGGCTGGCATTACGAGACAATTACCTTCCTTCGAAATATGGAGTATATGAATAAAGACACTAAATTGATTATTCCGACAAAGAATGTATACTTTTTTATAGAAAAAATCCCGCTGAATTATGCGGTACTTTACTCAGGCAGTGGTCAGTCCATTTCGAAAAAGGCAGCCAGCCAGTCATTACCAAATTCAGGTGGAATAACTATGTATCAGGGGGAGGGAAGATGGATTCTGATGTCCCGGATGTATTACTGGGCACAGGCATTTAAGGAGAGATATCCCAATGATATGAAGGTATATTATGAATCAGAAGATTTTGTGTGTTATGTAATGCCACAAAATATGTATCATCAGTATAATTTTGCAATAGATTACGGTTATAATCAGTTCCGGACACAGGAGGATAAAAATTAATATAATGGTTTCCAAAAGAAAATTTTTCAGTATTACAATCATGATGTTTGTTCTTTTGTTTTTGTTTCAGTTTTCTATGGTTATCAGAGACAGACAGAACACATATGATGTAAATTCAAATTTCACGACAAGGCAGAAAGATGGTAAAAATGTCTGGAAAATTAAACAGATAGATCCTGTGGCTGTCAGAACAACAGACAGAAGCTATGCTCTTTTTGTGGGAGACAGTTCATCGGATATGGCTACAGCCGTAAGCAGATGGTGCATTTATGCAAAGTGGGATATGGCACAGTGCAGAAATCTGGAGGATTACCAGGAGAATGATAAGGCATTGCCGGGGATGCTGATACTGGAATCAGAGAAATATGCACTTGGTGATAATCTGGAAAAATTAGAGAAACTGGAACAAAAAGGTGTGATCATTGTTTTTGGATGTCTGGAAAATCCAAAGAATATTGAAAAAAATCAGGAACTGATGGATTTTCTGGGGATTTATAAGGTTGTGTCTGAGAAAACAAAACTGACAGGTGTGAAACTTTTTGAAGGTCTTCTGCTGGGCGGAGAAGTAGTCTATGAAACTCCGAAGGAAAAAGAAGAGAAAGAACGTCAGGATCTGCAGCTGGAGATACCATGGTATCAGGTAGGAAGCGGTACGAAAACATATATGGTCGGACTTTTGGATCATAGTAAACAAAAAACTCAGGTGGAGAATGAAGATCTTCCTACGATTTTGTGGAGAAATGGAATCAAGGGTGGAAGTGTTTTTTGTATAGTGGGAGACTATATGAAGGACAGCACAGCACTGGGACTGTTGAATGGTATGATAACAGAGGCTTCTGAGTATTATATTTATCCGGTAGTAAATGCCCAGAATCTCTCAATGATCAATTTTCCGGCATTTGCAGATGAGAATGATGAAGAAATGATGAAACTGTACAGTCAGTCTGTGACAGGTATGACCAGAGATATTATGTGGCCATCACTGGTATCCATTGTAGAAAAAGGAAAGCTGAAAATGACCTGCTTTATGCAGCCACAGGCAGATTATGAAGATGGTATAGAGCCGGATACAAAAGATATGATATTTTACCTGAAGCAGATGAAAGAGCAGGAAGCGGAAGTAGGACTTTCTCTTGAGTATAAAAATGCAGGTTCTTTGCGGGAAAAACTGGATCAGGATGCAGACTTTTTTCAGAAATCGGACAGCAGTTATAAATATGGAGCTGCTTTTGCGGAAGAAAGGGATTTGGATACGATAACAGGATTGATGAATACTGAATTGTTGAAAAATGTAAGTACACTGGTATGTGAATATACAGAGAAAGAGCCGGTGGTTTCTTATTGTACGGATTCTGTAACTTTACAGTCTGTGACAAGTGATGGGATGAATTACAGTTATAGTGATGATATTCGGATGAGAAGTATCCAGAGTTCGCTGGCATATACGAATGTTATGTTAAATATGCATGATATTTTCTGGCCGCAGCAGAAAACTGACAGATGGCAGATTATGCAGAAGCATTTTTCCAGTAATATCCTTACCTATTGGAAAAACTTTACAGGTTTTGACAGTGTGACTCTTTCAGAAAGCAACACTAGAATCAGAGCTTTTCTGAATCTGGATTTCTCAGAGTCCAGAACAGAGAATGAGATTACGTTGGAAACTTCTGAGAAAGGAAGCTGGTTTCTTCTCAGGACGCATGGAGAAGAAATCGCAGAAATAGAAGGCGGTACAGAAAAGGAAATAGAAGATGGAACTTATCTGATCCAGGCGCAGGATACTACTGTGAAGATTCAGATAAAAACATCAGGACTTCATTATGACAGATAGCTGTTATGACAGAGAGGAAATGAGCAGAAAAGTATGAAAGTTTGTATTGTGGCAGAGGGCTGTTACCCATATGTGGTCGGAGGTGTTTCCGGTTGGATCAACAGTCTGATCAGATCTTTTCCGAATGTAGAATTTATATTGCTGGCAATTGTGGCGAACAGATCCTTCAGGGGGAAATTTGTCTATGAGCTGCCGGAAAACCTTACACAGGTTTATGAAGTATATCTGGATGACTGTGAATGGGAAAGCGGAAACAGAAAAAGAAAATCTTTAAGGCAAGTCCATCTCTCTCATAAAGAATATGACGAAATGCTGAATATGGTGCTGAACCGGAGGACAGACTGGGGTGTGATTTTTGACCTGTTTCACAGAAAGCATCTTTCTATAGATGATTTTCTTATGGGAGAGGATTTCTTCAGGATTGCCAGGGAGTGCTATGACCGTAATTATTCAAATATTAATTTCTCGGATTTCCTCTGGACGCTGCGCTCCATTTATCTGCCGATGTTCTGGGCACTGAGAATGGATGTACCGAAGGCGGATTTGTATCATTGTGTGGCCACCGGTTATTCTGGAATTCTTGGAAGTATGGCAAAACATTTTCATGGAAGTTCATTACTGATCTCCGAGCATGGGATTTATACCAGAGAAAGGGAGGAAGAACTGATCAAAGCTTCCTGGGTAAGGGGAGTATATAAGAATATCTGGATTGAACAGTTTAAGAAGATGTCACTTCTTGCATATGAAAAGGCAGATATGGTAACCTGTCTGTATGACCATGCAAAGGACCTGCAGATGGAATTGGGATGTCCGCCTGAGAAGATCAGGGTGACACCAAATGGGATCAATACACAGACGCTTGCAGATCTTCCCGGCAAGACAGAAGAAGAGAAGCAGTTTATCAATGCCGGGGCTGTACTTCGTGTAACTCCTATCAAAGATGTTAAAACCATGATACAGGCATTTGCTTTTGCCAAAAAAAAAGTAAAAAATATGAAGCTCTGGATTATGGGACCGGCAGATGAAGATAAAAAATATGCAAAAGAATGTTATGATCTGGTAGAATCCCTTGGGGTTCAGGATGTGGAATTCACAGGAAGGGTTAATGTAAAGGATTATCTGGGCAAGATGGATTTCACACTGCTTACTAGTATCAGTGAAGGACAGCCTTTGACAATCCTTGAGAGTTATGCGGCTCACAAACCTGTAATTGCCACAGATGTGGGAAATTGCAGGGAACTGATCTATGGAAATAATGACGGATTTGGGGAAGCGGGAATCCTCACACACATTATGAATATAGAAGAGATCGCCCATGCAATGGTTACCATGTCTGTAAATGAGAAAGACAGAAGGCGTATGGGAGAAGCAGGATACAGACGTGTAAATGCACTTTACAGGATTGATCAGATGAAGGAAGTATACAGAGAAATATACAAAGGATTTTCAGATAGACAGAATCTTTCGTGGACAGAGGAACCCTTTCAGATCAGTGTGTATGAAAAGATGATGTAAATGAAAGCATAATGTGACTGAGATCGGGATAACAAACATAAGATAAGCAATTACGGGATGGAGAGGATATATGGCAGGAATAGGTGTAAAACTTACAAATATCTATAAAAAGAATACGCTGACTACTGATATCATAGGTGTGGGATACAGTATGGTCGTTACAATCGCCCCCATGCTGCTGGTGATCGGTGCGCTTATGATCATGGAGTATTTTCTGGATTTCTCTTCAGTAGGTTATGCTACAAGAGAACTGTTTTCCTGTACGGTTCTGTATATATTTATTTTTTCCCTGCTTACGGCGTCTCCATTTAACTCTGTATTATCCAAATATATGTCAGATGTGATCTATGAAGAGACATATGAAGATATTTTGCCGTGCTATTATGTGGGCATGCTTTTGAATATTTCACTGAGTGCTCTTGTGGGAATTCCATTCTGTATCCGGGAGTATCTGGTTGGAAAAGTGGATATTATTTATGTTTTTACAGGTTATTGCGGATACATTGCCCTGGTTCTTGTGTTCTATTCTATGTTGTACCTGTCTATCTGTAAGGATTACAAAAAAATATCATTCTTCTTTGCCGTTGGTATGACAGTGACAGTGTTTTTATCTTTTCTGCTTGTAAAAGTATTTCATTGGGGTATTACGTATGGAATGCTGTTTTCGCTGACAATTGGATTTTGGCTGATCGCCTGTCTGGAAATGTCGGTAGTCCGGAGTTATTTTAAGGAAAACAGTGGAAAATACAGACAGGTTCTGGTCTATTTTAAGGAATATTGGCCGTTGGTGGTTACAAATTTTCTTTACACTTTAGGACTTTATGTACACAATTTTGTTTTCTGGACAACAGATCTTCACATGATAGTAGTAAAATCTTTTGTATGTGTGACAACATATGATATGGCAACCTGTCTTGCAATGTTTACAAATATCTCTGCAAGTGTTATCTTTATCAGTAGAGTTGAGATGTATTTTCATGGCAGATATAAAGCATACTCAGAAGCCGTTATCGGTGGAAGAGGAGCTGATATTGATATTACAAAGAAGGGGATGTTCCGTGCTCTTTCCGAAGAGCTTATGAGTCTTGCCAGAGTGCAGTTTATTATTACGCTGGTGATCTTTCTGATCTGTATGATTTTTCTTCCGCAGCTTGGTTTTGGAGGAATGACAATGAGGATATATCCCTGTCTGGCGTCAGGATATTTTATCTTGTTTCTGATGTATGCGGAGATTATTTTCATGTATTATTTTAATGACATGAAGGGTTGCGTATTGACGGGACTGGTGTTTTGCCTTATCACACTGGTGGGAAGTATAATATCTTCTCATTTTACAGAGATATGGTATGGGGCGGGGCTTGTTGTCGGGAGCTTTGCCGGATGGACAGTGGCTTATGGAAGACTTCGGTGGATGGAGAAACATCTGGATGTCCATATATTTTGTAATGGTCATCTGCTGAAGAAGAAAAAAGGTGATTGTCCGTCACCAAAAGTATTTGACAGATATGAATAGTAAGAAAGGAACGAAAGAAAAAAATGGAAGTGGGAGATATACTGAGGTTATTTGTGATCGTATCAGGAGTGTTTATGGTTGTGAGGGCAATTCTGTCACTTGCAAAGAGAAGGATGACAGAACCATTTTGTCTTTCATGGGTGTTTTTGTCTGCATTAATGATTCTTTCAGGTGCACTTTTAAATCCATCTCAGATGAAGCGTTATGTCAGTACACGCGGACTGATTCTGACTATAATAATTGTGTCAGGTGTTCTGTGGGGATTATGGTTTATCAGTACGCAGGTTTCTATCCTGAAAAGAAAAAATCAGGAGCTTGCCATGCAGATTTCGTTATTAAACAATGATTGTGAAAAGATACTCAGAGAGCTGGAGAAACTAAAGAGAGAAAAATAAAAATATGAAAAAAGTATTGTTTG
>ERZ1673736.3023-NODE-3023-length-16845-cov-6.521620_pt1 | contig 16845 bp, 16 predicted proteins | sample MGYA00580212_ERZ1673736 | MGnify/ENA primary metagenome ERZ1673736 (study PRJEB41218, sample SAMN15661752) | gut metagenome | host: Homo sapiens | place: Canada: London | collected 2015-08-20/2019-03-30 | study: EMG produced TPA metagenomics assembly of...
CGTTCAAGTATCCGCAGGTCCTTTGGTCTTTTGGACCGCCGCCCCCGCGAACGAAAAAGATAATACGATGCAACCTTGGGGGCTGTCAACGAAAACCTCTAGATACACGGTGCCGGGCGTATCTATATAGCTGTGACCTGCGGTTTTGTTGAGTTTGGATATGAAGGACGGTGGTTTTGGATACTGAGGTGACGTTTCCCGAGGTAACACTTTGGTGTAGTGGAGTACACCTTCAGGATCGAACTTCGATAATGGCTTATTTGCACCTATATATAGGTCGAGATCGGGGCTTCCCAGACAGAATCGAACGTGGATAATCTCCCACTTTTGGCGTGGCTTCGAGTCCAAAGTGGGAGATTATCCACCCTCGTATGTCCGGAAATCCTCACTCGACCAGGATGACTGGGACCGGTCCGGCCTTTGTCTCGATCTGTAACAGTAAGAGGGTTATTCCTCCCCCATCTGTTACAGATCGAGATATTACGCAGAGACACCAGCTTACGTCTCATTCTGTAACAGTAAGAACGGTTTCAGCCTCTTCGTGTTACAGATCGAGATATTATCGGCCAACCCTTGGCATTGTCTCAATCTGTAACTATAAGGAGGGTTTTCAGCCCACCCGTGTTACAGATCGAGACAAACCTGAAGCTTGGTGGGAGTCAAACCCGCTTACATGTCGACATAAATAGAAACGGGCCCGGTCCCAATTGGAGACAGAGCCCGAAACTCTCATGGAGCCAGTGACAGGAATCGAACCTGCAACCCACTGATTACATCGCTTTCCATTCTGGTTAATAGCGTCCATCTGCGACTATAGCGACCGTAACCTCGCCTTTTTCTTTCGTTTTCCGCTTATAGTCTCACTTGAGACGTCTCCGAAACAGTCAAATTGCACACTCATTGCACACGCGATTGCACACGGAGGGACAATGGAAGAGAAATACACCACCTCGTCTATTTATAAGTTTAAGGACGATCGCTGGCGCGCACAGTTCCCCTATTTGGAGAACGGCATCTGGCATAAGAAGACTCAGCTCTTGGAACATCGAGGGCGCGATAAAGGCAGAAGCCATAAGCATCGCGATGCCGCCATGCTCGAGGCCGAATCCATCCGCGCATCTCTCAATGAGAAGGCCACCGCAGAAGCAGCTAAACCCAAGGGGCTTGGTATCACCGTTTCAAAGCTCGTGACATGCTATATCGATATCGAGTGCGCGGACGTCGCGCGCTCCACGGCGACCGGATACCACGGCATGCTCCGCCGGAATATCGAGCCGTATCTCGGTGATGTCCCATTGGAAGACCTTACGGAAGAGGATGTTCAGGAATGGATAACGGCGATCGCCTCAACCCACGCACGGTCCACCGCCTGCAATTCCCTACGGTTGTTACGAGGCTCGCTCAAATATGGAATGCGAAAGAAATGGATTGACGAAAACGTGGCCTCTTGGGCAAAAGTCCCCAAAAATGAAGACGCGAACTACGGTCTACCGAATTCGCTTACAACCAAAGAGCGAACCAGGGTCTTGAACACTCTGAACGCCTCCATAGATATCCCAGCGATGCTTGCAGCCAAGATGGCGCTCTACACGGGATTGCGGCGCGGCGAGCTCTGCGCCCTGAAATGGAAAAACGTGGACTTTAAATCCGCAACGATCCGAGTCGAGGCCGCGATTGGGCACACAGATAACGAGTTCTATATCAAGGGCCCCAAGAGCATTAGCAGCCGGCGCGCTATCCCCAACTGCCCGAAAGACCTTATGAAAGACCTTGCGAAGCGCGAGGCCGACATGAAGTTCGAATGCGCGAATCTGGGCGTTGAGTTCAGCGACGAACTGTTTGTCCTCGGCTTTCCGGACGGTTCCTTCTTGAAACCGCCCAGGATCAACGACGCTTGGCGGGCCCTGGCAAAGGCCTTGAAGCTCCATGGTGTCTTGAACAAGAACACCGTCACCTTCCACGACCTCAGGCACAGTTTTGCAACGTACGCCGTTTCCAACGGAATCGACCCGAGGACTCTCGCAAGCCTCATGGGGCACTCGAAGGCGTCGATGACACTCGACAGATACGCCAGTGCCGACCCAGCAGCCACCGCATCGGCTATGAGAACTCTTGGACGCTTATATAAAGAGTGATTTGCTTCGTCGCAAGCAAAGAAGTCAACAGTGGCTCGGAGGCCCGGCTTTAACCGGGCCTTTTCTTGTTGCCTCGACCCTTCAACGTCTTTTTTGTCCATAGCGTCCGCCCTGCCCGTACTTTGACGAATGCCGGCGGCGGCGTGTCAGACTGCGAAATAAGAGAAATCGGCAAATTCCAGAAAGGAGACCGAAATGAAATTCAAAGAAAAGCGTATCGGAGTCGACGACTTCCGCAGTATGCCGGATATCGTCGATCCGCTGCCGGTCGCGTACCTGCTCGGCATCAGCGACCGCTCTGTCTACCGCCTCTGCCAGAACGGGACGTTCAAAGCCGTGAAGTGCGGCAAGTTATGGCGAATCAACCGCGATAGCGTTCTCAAGTATATCGGCGCATCAAATTAACCAAAGGTTACGGGAAACCAACCAATACAAAGCCCTGGAGGATTATATGTTTGAATTCGATAAAGCCAACGGCGTCATTGAACGCAGCGAGCTGCTGTACTCCGTCCCGCATGACTCCGAAATCGTTCTTGATACCGGCGTTCCCGCCTACTCGGGCCCGGCACTTCTGAAGTTCAAATATCCGGTGAAGCATGCACCGAGCGCACTTATCGTTACTCAGACCGTTGCTGAGAAACTGAACGAAAAACGTGCGTCGATCGTAGTTGAAATCATTAGGCGTTGGAAGGACATCCCCAAGGCCGACCTCGCACGCATCATTTTGGGAGCGGGTGCTTATTCCGGCGGTTTCAGCCTCAGTCCCATTGAGAAAATCGAGGAATCAATTGACCTCGACAGTCTTGAACTCTCTAACAAACTTATCGCTTATATGCCATTACCAGCTGATAAGGCACCAGAGAACTATCCGATCACCTTCACAGTATCTTGCTAAAAACGGGGGCCATTTGGCCCCCGTTTGTTAAGGAGTCTAGATGACAAAAACTAAAACCGTCAGCGTGAAGCTCGACTCAAAGCTCTACACCGCCCTCAAGACGCGGGCCGAACTCGACGAGTCCAACGTCAGCGACGAGATCCGCTCGCTCCTGCGCTCGGCGCTCGCCGCGGAGGGGCTCGACCTCTACGGCAACGAGGTCGCGGGCTTCATCCGCGGCGTCGTCGACGCGCGGATGGACGTCGCCGCGCTCGACATCGAGCGCAGGCTCGACGCCGCCGAGGACCGCATCGCCGCGGTCCTCTCGCGCCCCATGACCGCCGCCATCATGGCCGGCCTCATGTCGGCCGACGTCCTCAAGGCCTCCTACGCCTCGCTCGACGACGTCCCCGTCGCGGACATCTGGAAGAACTACCTCGCGCAGGCCGGCGAGCTCAGCCGCGCGGGCCTCGGCAAGATCGACGAGGTGAAGCTCCACGCGCGCGAGCGCGCCGATGGCTAGCCCGCCCGTCATCGTCAACCACTCCGTCGTCCGCGCGGGAGCGTCCGCGAGGGCGACCGCCACAGGCCTGGCGGCATACGCCGGCACCCGCTGCGGCGTCGTCATCGAGGTAAGCGAGGCGGACGGCAGGAGGCTCGGCGTGGACGGCCTGGCCGCCTACGCCGCGAACAGGACCGGCTCGACGGGCGGCCTCTGGGACGCGGACGGCCCGGTCGCCGTGGCGGAGGCCAGGCGTGCCATCGCCCAAAACGGCGGTGCGGTGCTCACCACCGTCGTCACGGTCCCGAACGACATCGCCCCAGCTGCCGGCCTCGACCGCCTGGACGCCTGGCAGGCGCTGGTGCGCTCCGAGTGGCCGAGGCTCTTCTCCGAGATGACCGGTGTGCCCGAGAGCCGCGTGGAGTTCTACGCGGCGATGCATGTCAACGGCACGAGCCACCACGTCCACATCCTCACGGTCGACCACGCGGGCGAGTGGGACGCGCTGCTCCCCAAGCGGAAGATGGAGGCGGCGCGGCTCGAGATCTCCTCGAGGGCAATGGCGCCGCTGCTGCGGGAGGCCTACATCGAGCGCGACCTCGCGAGGGAGGCCGCGCTGGACGCCGTCTCCCGCATCGACCGGAACCGTTTCGATATCGAGCTGCCGCCGGACGGAAGGATTGAGGCCGCCCACCTCAGGCGGTTCCACCCGGAGACGTCCGCCGCGCTGAGGGAGGCCCTCGACCGGGCGGCCTCCGACTTCCCCGAGCTCGCCGGCGCACTGGACCGCTATAAGAAGGCCGTCGAGAGGTGCGCCGACCTCAAGTGCCTGACCGAGGAGGCCCGAGACGCCTATGTTCGCAGGGCCGCCGACGACTTCGGCCTCCGCTGCGAGAACGCCGCCCTGCGCGTCATGGTCCCCGACAGGGCGCCAGCGCGCGAGCAGACGCCGATGCGACGCGCCACGCCCGGAACCGGCCCGGCGACGGAGAGGCGGCGGGAGGCCGGCCTCGCCACCGAGGCCCGGGCCTGTATCCCGAAAAGGCGCCTTGAGGCAATCGGCCGAAAGGTCGCCCGCGGCCAGTCGATCGAACGCAACGACTTAAAGGGGTGCCCCACGGCGGAGCGGATCTTCCGGCAGGTGCCGTCGGCCGGCCCGGCCCTCGGACGCGCGGCCGCGATGACGGCCTTCATCGCAAGGGAGGCCACGCGGGACGCCGGTGGCCGCGACATGGGGGACGAGGCCGGAGAGAGGGTCCTGCGGCTCATCGCCTCGGCCCTGCGGATCCTGGCATCCGGCGGCACCGGGCCGTCGAGTGCCCCGACCGTGAAGATTGCGAACAGGATAGAAAGGACAATGAGAAGATGAAACCCAAATCCTTCAACCGCAACATGAGGAGGGAGCTCGCCGACACGCTGGCGGCCCACGGTATAGTCGCCGTCGTCGCCGCCATCGCGACCGTCAGCGCGTGGGACTACGCGAGCTGGTGGATGGCATCGCTCGCCTCCGACCTCTCCACCCTGTTGCACTTGCAGGTTGGCGACCCGGGGGCCGAGCCCGACACCGTCCTCCGCAACCCGTTGGATACGCTCGCCGACACGTTGGCAACCGGGAAAGTGGGCGGGCTGCTGGCCGCGGTCGCAGCCGTCGCAGTCACCATCATGGTCCTCGGCCTCGTCTCGTGGGCACGTTCGTGGCTGAGGCTCCACGACGGGACGTTCGCCGGCGACCGCGCGCCCACGCGCACGCACGGGGACGCCTGGCTCGAGTCGAGGCCGTCCAGGGTCGCAAGGCGCTGCCCGCCGTGGGACGGGAAGGAGGCCGCGAGGGGGCTCGTTGCGGCCGGCTGCGTCGGCGGCGGGATCGCGATGGTCCCGGCCATCCACTGTCTCATAAGGGCGGGCAGCGGCGCAGGCAAGACGAGAAGGTCTCTTGCCGTCAGCGTGGCCGCCGCGATCGACCGCAACGCCCACGGGATCCCGACCTCCGTCATCGTCCACGACCCGAAGTCCGAGATCCGCGCATGGACCGAGCCGCTCGCCAGGAGGGCCGGGATGGAGGTCGTCGCCATCCGACTCGACGAGCCCGTCAAGTCAGCGAGGTTCAACCCCCTCGACCGCGCCATCGCGGCGCTCGGGACCGAGGGCGTCGCCGGTGCCGTGGCCGAGCTCCGCGAGCTGTCGTCCGCCATCGTGCCCGATGCCTTCTCCTCGGGCCAGAGGTTCTTCACGGACGCCAGCCGCAACCTGCTGACCGGCCTCTGCCTGCTCGCGATTACGGACGATCGGATCCCCGACGGCGCGCGGAACCTCTCGACCGTGCTCGCACTCCTGGAGCCCCGCGACGGGAAGAGCGCGGTCAAGTCGCTGGAGGAGCTCGCCGCGGACCTGCCGGCGGGAAACCCGGCGCGCCAGTTCCTCCTCGTCGCCTCGTCGAACGGCGGTGGAGGCGAGGCCCTCGTCTCCACCGCGCGCAACTACCTCATGTCCTTCTGCGACGACGACGTCAGCCGAATGCTCTGGGACGGCGAGGTCGACCTCGCATCGGTCGGGCGCAAGCCCACCATCCTCTACATCGCCAGCGCGACGGACCGAGGGGACCGCGGCGCGCTCGTCTCGTGCATCTTCTCCCAGGCGCTGTCGGCGCTGTGCGAGACCGCGCGCCTGTCGGGCGGCAGGCTGCCGGCCGAGACCCTGCTCGCCATCGACGAGGGGTCCGGGATCCCCAAGATCCCCCGCCTCCTCGGCGACCTCGCGGAGGTCCGCAGCATCGGCCTGCACGTCGTCTTCGTGCTCCAGAACACCCGCCTGCTCGAGGCCCGGTGCGGCTACTCCAGGGCAGAGTCGGACGCGCTGCTGGCGCTGCTCGGCACCCAGGTCGTCCTCTCGGTAGAGTCCGTCGGCGAGGCGGAGGAGATCAGCAAGCGACTCGGCGACTACAGCGTCAAGACGACCGGGCAGAGCTCCACCAAGGGGACGCAGAGCTCCTCGTCCGGCAAGTCGTTCTCCGTGGCGCGCCGTCCGCTGATCACCCCGTCGGAGCTCATGGCCTGGAGCGCGCGCGAGAACGGCGCGCTCGTGATCGACGCGGAGGGACCGATGGCGCTCGCCAGCCGCGACATCACCGAGACGTTCTTGGGGCCGCTGCTGGGCATGACGTCGCCGGAGGCCGAGGGCGCGCTGCTCGCGCGGGCGCTCGAGGGGGAGGCCCGCAACGACGCCCCGGCACCGGTCTGGCGTATCCCGGAGAAGCCGAAAAAGCCCAAGGGGTCGCCGTCCGGCGGCAGGAAGCGCAAGGTGTCCGCGGCGCCCGACGGGTTCTGACACGTCATACGGCCCTGCCCGCGCAAACGGCCCTCCGTCATACGGCGCTCGGGGCGCGTATGACGGAGGGCCGCCGTCGCCTTTCCGGCTTGACCGGCAACGCTACCAGCGGAAACGAACTCGGCCCGCCGAGTTGCGCCGCAAAATCCCGGGCGCCCGTAGTGCGCCCTTATCCTGCTCCTCCCACCGTCCAAGGCACTTGGGCGGCGGGAGTTCCGCATCCCCGGGAAAAGAAAAGCGCGGCCCATCCGGACCGCGCTTGCGCTCTCCTCCTATTTCACCCCGCGACGTAGACCGTCCGGCCCGTCTCGCAGTCGATGGTCTCGGCATCCCCGAAACCGACCCGGACGGCCGCCCATCCGCCGGCGGCCGCCAACGCGTCGGCCTCGGACCTCGCGGCGGCGATGAGGCGCTCGAGCTCGGCCGAGCCCGCCGGCGCGGTCCCCGCCTCGAACGCGCCGCCGTCGCCGCCTGACTCGTACTCGACGACGACCGTCGAGCCGAGCGCCTCCTCGAGGGTCTCGGTCAGGCCGCCCATGCCGTCGAGGGCGTGCCCGGCGACCGTGGCCAGCGGGTAGCGGGCCATCCCGGACGCAGCCGAGCGGCCGGCCATCCGGAGTATGCCGGCGGCCACGAGTGCCTTGAGGAGTGCCGCGGGGACCGCGGCGTCGATGGCGATGTTGCCGTGCCCGCGGCACCACTCGGCCGCAGCCGGCACGTTCGCCGTAAGCACGCCCCACTCGGCCATGTAGCCGTCGGAGCGCGGGTCCGTGGCGTCGAGGAGGAGGACGGCCAGGCCGCCGCCCACGTACTCCCCGGCCACGAGGGCGAGGCGGGGCGCCTCGCCCATGGAGTCGAACTCGACCGTGACCATGCGGCTACCTCCTCCTGACGGCGCTGAGCGGCTTCGGGGAGAAGTGCTCGTCGCGCTCGACGGCGGCGAACCCCATCTGGCGGTTCAGCTCCTCCATCTCCTTGATGCTGAAGTAGCCGAGCTCGTCGTCGTAGCCCTCGACGAGGCCGAACGCCTCGTCCGTGCCGTCGAACTCGAGCAGCCACCAGTCCCATCCGTTCATGCACGAGAAGTAGTGGGCATAGACCGTGGGGTCCTCTGCTCCGTCCTGCTCGTAGAGCCTTGGAGCCGTCTTGGCGATTTCCCTCGTCATCAGCTGCTGCATCTCTTCCTCCGTTCCGGGCACCCTGCCCTCAACATCTCGCCCCTGCGGGCAAAGCCGAATGGCGACGCCGCGCGTCGTCGTCGGCTTTGCTCCCTGCAAAGCCGCACCGGAGCGAAGGCGGGTCAAGGGAGGTCCATGACGACCTCCACCAACCGGAGCGGAGCGGAGGTTTGTGCGGGGTCTCATGGGCCCCCTTGACGCGGCGTAGCGGAGGTGCCACCCGGCCGCGGAGCCGTGGCCATACGGCGGCGCATGCCGGATACCGGCGGCAGCAAAAGGGCCCGCCGGCGGCGGGCCCGAAGGGGAGAATATGGATTACGCATCGTTTCCGGAAAGGGGCATCCATGACAGAAGCCGAGCAGAACCAGATCTTCGATATCAGCTACGAGATGCGCGGGCTCGCGGCGACGCTCCTCGCGGCATCCCGCGGCGACCTACAGGATCCGGACAGAATCGTCGAATATGCCGCAGGCCAAATCGACCGATTTGCCGACAATCTCGCGTCATGCATTACAGGAAAACCTTTCGACTCCGACGAGCGCCTTGATGGCCTTACGCCTAGCGGACGTTTTTGACGTTTGGCGGTTGCTCTGTGACATGATAAAAGACCCCCAAGTAGCCCGGAAAGCACGCAAAGAGGTCTTAAAGCGAAAGGGCACCGCGTATGCGTTGCCCGCCACTTCGCATTGTAGCCGATTGCTTGAGCGATTTTGATATGCAGCATTTTGACCCTGACGAGCGCTCGTCACTTTTTTGAACGGGACATTCGGAGGACAGAGGCCTTTTGACGTACGACGTTTACGTTCCGGCGACGGGTCTACACCCCCACGTCGTTCTTGGTGAGGGTGTTGTCGAACGCCCAGACCCACCAGCGCAGGTGGTCCTCAGCCCCGTGGATGTCGTCCTCCTTGTGGTAGTGCTCGAGCATGAGCTGGGTGCGCCACTGGCCGAAGCGAACGGTGTAGGTGGCCGTCTGGGCGTTCTGCACGATAGCCCCGAAGGGCTCGATCTCGAGGATCTGATCGATGGTGAAGCAGCGCCCGTCCGGCCAGCAGACGCGGATGGGGACCATGGTCCCGTCGGCGTTTGCGCGGGCGTAGACGTCGACGTACTGCTTGTGGACGCGCCGACCTGGCCTGTCGCCGCGGGCGCGCACCGTGATGCCGCCGCCGAAGTCCTTGGTGTGATCTGTCACGCGGGCGTCACCGCCATGCCGCTGCCACGCTCGACGAACCAGTCGCCGTGCTCCCACCAGACCGTCTTGCGCTGCTTTGCGATGCAGACGTCGTAGCGCACGCAGAGATTGCCGAAGAGGGCGCGGCCGAACTCGGAGCGGAAGTAGATGGACTCGACCTGCCAGGAGCGGCCGTCGGGCCAGTGGATGGTGACCGGGTCGGACGGGCCACGGTCGGGGTCGTCGGTCCCGTTGACGTCCACCGGGATGTAGATGCGGCGGTCCTCCGTGGGGATGCCGCAGGTGCCCGCGAGGGAGTGCTTCTTCATGATCATATGCCTTACCTCCCGTACACGTGTTCGTGTTTTGCTTCTACCAGTATCGGCCGGGCGTTTGGTTTTGTAAAGCGAACATGGTGTGGGGGTTGCGTGGTTGTGTCTGGGCGGGGTGGTAAAAGGGCGAGTGCTTGCGTTGGTCTATCATCTGATGCCAATACGAGCGAATGGGAGCCATCTTGTTTACTTACTATCATGTCGATAAATGGGGAAATCTCGTCGCCGTCGATCTGCTTCCCTACATCGTTGCGGCCGTTGTCTCGATTGTTCTCATCTGCTGCGTCGTCTCTCTGGTGCGAAGAGTCCTGGCGAATCCCTTTCACTACCCATACTTCGTCGAGCGGTTCGATGTCTCCGGCAGGCGCAACGTGAAGATCGACGACCTAATAGATCGCTTTATGCTCGAGCCCGCCAACTGGGAAAAGATAGTCGCGGAGCGCTCCTACATCCAGGAGTGGAAGGCACAGCAGGAGGAATACCTGAAGACCTGCAGCCTGCGGAAGCGCCGGGAGCGGCAATACGCCGAGACACTCGACGACGCGCACGCGTTCCAGTTTGTCACGTGCCGTGAGCAGACACGCTACAGGCAGAGGAACTACGTGAAGACGTCCTACAAGGTGTCCGTGGACGATAGCGTGATGGCCGTGAGCTGGGACTGGGTTGTGAACAGGCGAAACCGCCTCGCCGCCATTAACGACGAAGCGACGCTCAGGGATTACCATGCTCGCAACCAGCGGAAGCTGATGACTAAACAGCTGCGCGAGCAGATAGCGCGAAGGGACAACTACACCTGCCAGATGTGCGGGAAGTACATGCCCGATGGTGTTGGATTGCACATCGACCATATCGTGCCGGTCGCTAGGGGCGGTAAGACCGTGCCGTCTAATCTGCAGGTGCTCTGCTCGAAGTGCAACGGGCGGAAGGGCGCGAGGTAGCCGCTTGCTCGCTATTCTTCGAAGAAGTCCGTGTCCACGGCCTTGATTTCGTAAACCTGCCTTGTGCTCACGCCGACACCGTAGTCGATCATGAGGTCGGCGAGCGCGGGGCCGTCGACGAGCACGACCGTCTGGCCGAGTAGACCTTCTGCATAGCGTCGTGCCTCCTTCGAGAACCGGGCAGTTGTGATAACCATCCGTCCCGCGGCGACACGCTATCGGGCGATGTTCATCAACCCCAATATGCAACGTCGCTATCCGCGAATCATGAATCCCCTTCAGCTGTTACTTCACCTTCCATGCGGCGGGCCAGTCGGCAGGCTGGGCCTTCTCGTTCAGGGCTGGCAACTCGTTAACGATAGCGATGGTCTCCATCGACACGGTCACGACGCGCTCGACCAGGTCGACGATATAGCGCGGGTCGTCGCTGTAGTCGTTGGGGTCGTTGACGATGCCCGACGCCTTGTCCTTGCGGACCTGATAGCGATCCATGAGCCAGCCGATGGCCGAGCGCCCATTAACGACGTACTCGTATGCCCCAAGCGGGATACCGCGCAGCGTCATGTTCTCGGCGACCTTGAGGACGGTCATGTCCTGGCCCTTGGGATGCCCCTCGTCCTTCTTGCACTTGCCGAATGCCATCTTGACCGTACGGCCAGGGTTCACCGAGTCACCGTCCTCGACAATCGATGCCCATGGGTCAATTTCCTCGTAATCGAGATGAAGATGGGCGAGTTTTCGTCCCGCCTCCGAAAACCTGGCAAAGTCCGCAGCGAGCGGGATGCGCGGCAGCTCTTTCTTGAGATTCGACTCGAAGCGTTTGCGATACTCAGGAGAGTGCAGGATGCCGTAGACGTAATAAAAGATATCGGTCTTGTTGAGCTCGATGCCTCCGTCCTTCTTGTAGCGGTTCGGAAACGCGTGCGGATAAGCATCACGGAAAACCTTAAGGGTTTCATCGGTGATGGCATCGTGGCGCGTATAGGACCGTTCGACACAAGGCGCCTCATTACCATAAAGAGACGTCTGGTCACCAGAAGCAGCACGGCCATTTCCGCTGAAGAGATTCATCCCAACTTGCTTTTCTTCATACCAGAACAGAGGGAAACACTGATTTCCGCCATGAGCGGTCAGACTGGGAATCGAATCATAAATCAATGCGTAAAACGGCACCGCTTCATTTCCTTGAACCGTAATGACCAAATTATCCAAGCAACGGAAGGAGTCCTGCTGGTAGGTCATTTCGGCCCCGCCTTTTCCCGTTATCTTTGAGAGGATATCGGGCTGCTGGTAGGTCCTTTCGGCCTTTTCCCTCCCGCTTACCGCGAGAGGGAAAAGGCGGGGCTGCTGGTAGGTCATTTCGTTCATCACACGGTCGTAGTAAACCCATTGCTTACAGAACGGCCTATACGACCCCATTACGACCTCGTCACAGTTATAGACCAGCCGCTCTCCCTTCCTAGCAGCATCCTCCATACGCCGCGTCCAGCTGAAGCGGGTCGGATCATATTCAATTGCGCGCCCTTCGCCCTTCGCGGTTTGAATCTCAGCGTCCATGTTCGATAGCAGGCGCTCCATTTGTTCCTGCACTTTTGAACGAGAAAATCCCCACGCCCAAGGGTCGCGCTGCGTTTTAAGGCCCGCAGACCAGATGGTAAATAGACCGTAGGGGGGGCTTCCTCTTCGTTACTCCCAGCGGTGCGAATTCATAAAACGAATCGTCTCGCTGATTCAGCCAGTCACCGTATCTGTCAGGCCTGATAATCGACCATTCCATGTCGCCATTGACCGCAAAATCGCGAATCAGATTCAACTTGTCCTCGCGGCTTAGATAGTCGCCAATATCGTGGTAGTGGATAACGCCACGCTCTTTAGAATCTGGATTCTTGACCAGCATGGTTATAGCGACACCGATTTTCGCGCCAGCATCAAACACCTTGCCACCCTCGCGCTTCCAATCTGAAGTGTTCTGGTTCCCCTTAAGGTTGAAGACATAGATGCTATTAAACTCCTCGACGAGCGAGCGACGAAACCCGTTGGACGAGGACCCGTCGACCCAGCCCCCGTTGCTAACGAAACAGACGATGCCCTTATCCTTGATTCGGTCACTCGCCCACCTGAACGCTCGGATGTAAGAATCGTACAGGGAGTTTTTATTGGTCGCGGTTGTCTTCGCAACGTACGTCTGCGCGATGCGACTGTCGAGCGTCGGATACTTCTCGTTCTGGTTGTTGTCGTTGGCGCTCGTCTGGCCCACCGAGTATGGGGGGGTTGCCCACAATCACCCGGATCGGGAGCGCGTTCTGGATGCGCACGCGGTCCGTGTTGTCGTAGAACACCTCATCGTCGAGCGTGTTCGACTCCTCGGTCATCTGGAACGTGTCGGTGAGCACCGCGCCCTCGAATGGCTGATAGCCGCCGCCCATGCGGGCATGGTAGGCGTACTCGATATTCACCGTCATGATGTAGTACGCGAGCAGCAGGATCTCGTTGGAGTGGATCTCGCGGGTGTACTTGCGCTTGAGCTTCTCGTCGGGGATGAGGTCGCTCTCGATGAGGTGCGCCATGAACGAGCCCGTGCCCGCGAAGGGGTCCAGGATATGCACGCGGTCGTCGGCAAGCGACTGGCCGAACTCGCGCTTGAGAACGCGGTCGGTCTCGCGAAGGATGTAGTCGATGATCTCGGTCGGGGTGTAGACGACGCCCATCTTGTCCGAGGTCGCCTTGAACGCGACCTTGAAGAACTTCTCGTAGAGGTCGCGGATGAGCTGCTGGCGCGCCGCATCCGACTGGATGGCGGCCGCGCGGCGGCGCACGCTCGCATACACGTCGTCGAGGACCTCGGAATCCGACGCCTCCTCGATCTTATGCTCTTCGAGCACACCAAGGAAACGTTCGATGGCGACGGACACGGGGTTCGACTTCGCAAACTCAAAGTCTCCGAATAGGGCGTCGAACACCGGGACGGTGATGATGTGCTGGGCGATCATCTCGACCGCATCCTGCTCGGTGATGCTGGGATTTAGCGAGTCCTGAAGGCCGTGCAGGAACGTCTTGAAGCTGCCGGACACCTCGTCGTTCTCGCGGACGAGTTTGCCGATGCGCTCGATGTGGCGCTGGGCGATCTTCGCCACGTCCTCGGCCCACTCGTCCCAGTAGATACGCGTGCCGCACTTCTTGACCAGCGTGGTCTTGACGGCCTTCTCCCAGCGCTCGACCGGGAAGAACGTGAGCCTCATCTGCACGCCCTGCGTGATCTCCGCCGCCTTCTGGCTCTCCTCCTCCTGCTTGAGCTTGAGGTCGCCGGCGTCCCACCCCTTCTGGTTGGCAGATCCGGCAACCTTGTTCTTCTCGGCCTCCTGCTGGAGGGCGAGCGCGTTGACCTTGGCCTCGATTCGCTCGTCGTGCGAGCGGAGGGCCTGGAGGATGCTCCAGACGTTCGCGAACACCTTGCTGTCGTCGAGCGCCTCCTCCGGCGTCATGCCGGCGGGGACGAAAATGGGCAGGATGATATAGCCGAAGTCCTTGCCCTCGGCGCGCCTCATGACGCGGCCGACGGCCTGGACGACGTCAACGGTCGAGTTCTTGGCATTGAAGAAGATGACGGCGTCGAGGTTGGGCACGTCGATGCCCTCGGCGAGGCAGCGCGCGTTGGTGAGGATGCGGCACTCGTCCTCGGCGACGTCCCCTCCGAGCCAGGTGATGTTTCTCGTGCGTTGGTCGGACGGCATGTTGCCGTCGACATGGCGCAGCTCGCACTTGAGCGGGAGCTCCTCGTGCTCGTCTTCGGCAAACTTCTCGACGATTTGCGAGAAGGCCTCCGTGATGGTCTTCGATGCATTGATGGTCGAGCAGAAGCCGACGGCGCGGTGCAGCGGCTTGCAGTCGGTCACCATGGTCTCGACGTCATCGACGACGAGCATGCCACCGAGGCCGGTCGCGTCGTCGGGCGCGCCCTCGCCGTGATCGACGAGGCCCTTCCAGCAGCCGATAATCTTGCCGATGTCCGAGGGCTCCAGGCTCATTGCGTTGACGCCCTGGTCGCTCTCCAGGGAGGGCAGGCGGTCCCCGATGGCATCCTCCTGGACGGTGAGGACGACGACCTTGTAGTCGGTGAGCAGCTTCTGCTCCACGGCCTCGCCGAACTTGATCTGGTAGGCGGTGGGGCCATAGATGGACTCGTCGTCCATGGAGGCGATGGTGTAGTCCTCCTCGGCGCCTTTGCGTTTGGCGGTCTCGCCGTAGATGCGCGGGGTCGCCGTCATGTACAGGCGCTTCTTGGCGGCAACGTTCTCATTGAAGTGGATCTTCATGAAGGCCGAAGCCTCAGTCTTGGAGACGCCGGGGAGGGCGTTGCCGGTCGTGCGGTGGGCCTCGTCGCACACGACGATATCAAACTCGGGCATGCCGAGCGCCTGCGCGTCATGGATGACGCCGATAGATTGATAGGTCGAGAAAATGACGACCAGCCCGTCGGGGTTCGAGCGTCTGCAACGCTTGAACGAGCGGTACAGGCTCTCGGGATTCGTCGTTGCGGGATACTCGAATGAATCGAGCGTCATCGGGATGACGTCGTCCTTGCGCGACGCCTTCGAGTCCGAGCAGACGACGAGCGAAGACATGGGCACGCGGCTCTGGCCCATCCACTCGCGCATGGACTGTCCGACGAGGGAGATCGACGGCGCGCAGAAGAGAATCGTGCCGGCGGCGGGGCCGATCCAGTCCTCGACGAGGCGGAGGGACATGAGCGTCTTTCCCGTGCCGCACGCCATGATCGCCTTGCAACGGTCGAACTCCGCCCACTTCTCCTCGATCGCCGCGACCGCACGCTCCTGATGCGAGCGGAGGTCATAGGTCACACGCTCGCCGGCGGGGACGCCCTCGATAAACGGAGTCCAGTCGATATTGGAGGCCGCCATCTTGGCGGTATCGATGTACATGGACCCGCTGGCGTCGATTTGCTTCTGGAGGTTCTTTCCCGGACCCTTCGCCGTCGTCATGACCATCAGGGAGTCGACGCCGTCGATAAATGCCGCATGGGCGAAGAACGAATCGCAGATGCCCTTGGGAAGGTCCTTCTCGCCGTCATAGCACTTGCATTGGATCGCCCACCATTCCCCCGCCTCGGCGGTCTGGGCCATGAGGTCGATTCCGTTGTCTTGGGTGTCGTGGACGAGACAATCGTCCCATTCGAGTGCCTGGGCTATCGTCCCGACACGGGAGAAGAACAGTGCGTAGAAGGGGTCGTTCTTGAGATAATAAACGCAGGCCGCCTCATACTTGTCGCCCTTCTCCTTGGTCGTTGCCGACCCGTTGACGATAGGGTCAAGGGCATCGTAGACGGTCTTCATATAGCGACTCCTTCGTTACAGCTCAGATGTCATCATTTTAGATAAAGTCATTTATCGGTTAATGCTCATTTGAAGGCGAATCGGCGAAGAGAAATACAGTATTAGCAACCTCTTATCAAAAAGCCCGGCATAGCCGGGCTCAACTATATTCGAATGTCGATGATGATCATTACGCAGTCGTGCAAACCGTTTTCTTTAAACAGTCAAACAGCTTGTCGACTTCTTCCGCTTTAGCGCCGAGACGCAGATAGTAGCTACGCAGCTCCTTTCCTGAATAAATCGACGACAGAATGGTCGCAAGTTTATTTAGACGACGCTCGTCGAGAAGCTCGTACAGCATGCTGACTTCTGTCTTGTCCCTCGAATAACCCAGATACGACACTAGCAGGTTCTGAACCGAGCGATACTTATCCAAAGTCCTGTCTTTGTTGTTCGAGCCGTACAAATCAGCGCTATTCCAGGCTGACACCATTTGTTTCGCCGAAGCGAACTCGAACTCAGATCCCGTTGCAATCGCCTTCAACGTCGCTTCAACTGCAGCTTCATCTTGATCCTTGCCGGTAACCCAGAGCCATTTCCCCTTCACGAACCAATCGTCATCAATTGCTTCTTGGCTCCTCGCTATCTTCTCAAGTCTTTTAGAGCTCTCCTCTTCAATCAGTTTCGGAGTATTCCTCACCCCCACACCCCGTCCCTCATTCCTCGAGCCCTCTTTCTTGCAGAGCAACAACCACTCTTCAGGGGTGACAGTCGTCTTGATATGGATGATGGGGGTGGGGGCATTGGCACCATCCATGGAGTCCATCTTGTACGCTGAGCCAGTATTATCGACAAGCGCAGGACCGTTGGCGGTACGCTCGGCAGCGCCACACGCGTCGGCGACGTGCGCGGCGACGCCGCGCGTACCGCCAACGGGCAGCGCGGCGTCGAGGCATGCGGCGACCGGCTTAGCAGGCATGGTTGCTGCTCTCCAGAGATGCCAGGTACTCAACCAGGTCGGCCTTATCGACACGCCAGGCTCGACCAATCTTGACCCC
>ERZ1673736.3025-NODE-3025-length-16843-cov-5.841196_pt1 | contig 16843 bp, 16 predicted proteins | sample MGYA00580212_ERZ1673736 | MGnify/ENA primary metagenome ERZ1673736 (study PRJEB41218, sample SAMN15661752) | gut metagenome | host: Homo sapiens | place: Canada: London | collected 2015-08-20/2019-03-30 | study: EMG produced TPA metagenomics assembly of...
GGATATTACAGATTATTATGCAGTGCTCCCGGCATCCGCTGAGAAAATTACGGTTAATGCACATTTTACAAATGAGCAGTCTGCGACAGAATATGACGGCGGATACTATGCTGTGGCTGACGGAGTGAGATATGAAGATCTTTCAGAGTTAGAATTCAGCCTGGATACATCAAAAGAGGAAGAAACGAAAGAAATCCGAATCTGTCATACGAATGAGGATACAGAATCTTCGGTATACCGTCTTGTTTTAAAGAAACAGAATCCTGTGGACGTAACATTCCGGGTAGATTTTGATGATGCCGCGGATGAGACGGCGGAGAAGCCGGAGCCGATTTTTTTTGTTGTCAGCCAGTTAAATAATGAACCGGTTTTTGCGGAAAATGGGGTATTCAGGCTGATGCCGGGAGTGCCGTATACCTATACGGTGACAGCAAATGGCTATGTGTCACAGAAAGTGACGGATTACAAGGTAGAAGCGGGCAGCGGTCCGGTACAGATTTCTGTGACGATGGCTGCGACTGCAGCCCAAAAGCCGGAAGAGTTGGAGGCGGTATGGCCGTCTCTGCGAGATGAGAATAATAATGGAATTATTAGTGCCAATACTCCGATCCAGGCAGAGGATACCGTACTGTATTGGGCAAACAAAACGGCATTTACCGGATATTGCGGGAATCCGATTCTGGTGGACGGGTATCTGTACACTTATGATAATGAACACATTTACAAGATGGATACCCTTACCGGAGAAGTGGTTCTTACCAGTCCGGATAAGCTGGTGGCAAAATCTTCTTTTTCCATCCAGCCTCCAACCTATGGCGGCGGCATGGTATTCGTAGGTCTGTCAGGCGGAAAAGTGCAGGCATTTGACGCAAAGACGCTGGAATCTCTGTGGGTATATACGGATGATTTGGGAGGACAGCCGAATAGTACGATTACTTATAAGGATGGATATGTTTATACTGGTTTCTGGAACAATGAAACAAAGGATGCTAATTATGTGTGTCTTTCTGTGGCGGACGAAGATCCGGAAGATGGATTTGAGGAAAAGACAGCTTCCTGGACGCACACACAGGCCGGAGGCTATTATTGGGCAGGCTCCTATAATTCGGATGAATTTATGCTGGTGGGAACGGACGATGGCGAGAGTGGTTACACCATCGGTTATGCCCATGTGCTTTCCATCCACCCAAAGACAGGAAAGGTGCTGGATGACATACAGCTTCCTCATGTGGGAGATTTAAGAAGCAACATTACTTATGACTGCGAAGGAGAGAATCCGACTTACGATTACTATTTCACAACAAAGGGCGGATATTTCTATCGTATTTCTGTAAATGAAGACGGAACTTTTAAAGAAGATTCTCTGAAGTATGTGAAGCTTGAGAATGGAACTTCTACTGCGTCCATGAGTACCTCCACTCCAACGGTATACAATGGAAGAGCTTATGTGGGCGTTGCCGGAAGCAGCCAGTTCGGTGCATATAGCGGCCATAATATAGCAGTTATCGATCTTGCTTCCATGGAGACTGCTTACTCGGTTCCTACACAGGGCTATCCGCAGACAAGCGGCCTGCTGACCACTGCATATGATACGGAAGGAACCGGAAAGGTATATGTTTACTTCTTTGACAATTATACGCCTGGAAAGCTCCGTGTGATTTCCGATCAGCCGGGACAGACCGAGGCGGCAGAGGTAACGCAGGAAACCAACAAGGATATCACCTATGACACAGCCTATGTGTTATTTACCCCTTCCGGGGCGCAGGCGCAATACGCGCTGTGTACACCGATTGCGGATGAGTATGGAACGCTGTATTTCCGAAATGACTCGAATCACATGATGGCGCTGGGAGCAACAATCCAGAAAATTGAAGTGACAAAGCTGCCGGATAAAACAGCGTATAAAATCGGAGATGCTTTTGATCCGACAGGAATGCAGGTAACCGCGACCTATACGAATGGAACAACGAGGGATATTACAAGAGCGGTTTCTTATTCTGAGGAAGCGCTTCAGGAGACAGATACAGACTTCCCGATTACATATGAACATGTTCTGTATCAGAATAAAGACGGAGAGACAGGAGTCGAGTATACGGCGCCGATGACAGCGATTCAGTTACAGATTGTGTCGGAGGAAGAAGCGGCCGTTATTGACAAGATTGAAGCAATCGGGGAAGTAACGCTGGACAGCGAAGCGGCAATCAAAGAGGCAAGGGCGGCTTATGATGCACTGCCAGAAGACAGTCAGGCGAAGATTGCGGATTACGCTGCTGTGCTGACGGATGCGGAAGCTGCATTAAAAGAACTTCAGAAAAATGATAATATTACCTGTTATGTCAGAGCGGAGGGAAAGACCCAGACAGAAGTTCCGCTGACGAAAGTAACGCTGAACAAGCATGAGATTCCATCCTTTGCTTCTTATGGGCTTAAGGGAGCACCGGATGATATGGATTATATCACGCCGCTGCATCTTCTTTTGCAGGCAATGAAAGACCGTGGTATGGAAGAAGAGCTTGCGCAGGTAGATATTGCTTCTGCCGGATGGATTAACAGTCTGTTTGACTGGGGAGCAGATAATCTCTGCGTTTCAGGAGGAATTGATCTCCCGGATGTAAGTTCCAAGTGCCAGGCAGAGGAAGGAAAGGTATATACCTTCTACGGCGCAGACGGAGACTGGGGCAGTTTTGGATACACTGCGTACGGTTTCTTCGGAGAATTTACCGAAGGAAGCGGGTATACGGAAAAAGGAGCCGATGAAACCTGGGAGAAAACGGCAGAGACAGGCGAGCCGGTAGAATTTACATATCTGTACACAGGCTCTATGCATACGCCGCAGAATGGTCCATGCTACGATGCGGATGGCGGATATGCTAAGGTTTATGTAGGGAAAGACGGCGCAGAGACAGTTACGGAAGAGGATTATAGAAACGATATCACCGTCGATTCTGAAGGAAAATTTGCGGTAACATTTGATAAGGCTGGTACGTATGTGGTTTCTGCCCGTTACTATACGGCAGAAGGAATGCTGTCTGCAAGCAGTGCATATTGTAAAATTACGGTGAAAGATACTGCAGGAGATGAAGCGGCGGCTGTCATCGAGAAAATTGAAGCAATCGGGGAAGTGACGCTGGACAGCGAAACTGCGATTAAAGAAGCGCGGGCGGCTTATGACGCATTGTCACAAAACGGACAGGCAAGGGTTACAAACTATACCGTGCTGACAGATGCGGAAGCTGCATTAAAAGAGCTTCAGAAAAATGATAATATTACCTGCTATGTCAGAGCGGAGGGAAAGACACAGACAGAAGTTCCCTTGACGAAAGTAACGCTGAACAAGCATGAGATTCCATCCTTTGCTTCTTACGGGCTTAAGGGAGCACCGGATGATGTGGATTATATCACACCGCTACATCTTCTTTTGCAGGCAATGAAAGACCGTGGTATGGAAGAAGAGCTTGCGCAGGTAGATATTGCTTCTGCCGGATGGATTAACAGTCTGTTTGACTGGGGAGCAGATAATCTCTGCGTTTCAGGAGGAATTGATCTCCCGGATGTAAGTTCCAAGTGCCAGGCAGAGGAAGGAAAGGTATATACCTTCTACGGCGCAGACGGAGACTGGGGCAGTTTTGGATACACTGCGTACGGTTTCTTCGGAGAATTTACCGAAGGAAGCGGGTATACGGAAAAAGGAGCCGATGAAACCTGGGAGAAAACGGCAGAGACAGGCGAGCCGGTAGAATTTACATATCTGTACACAGGCTCTATGCATACGCCGCAGAATGGTCCATGCTACGATGCGGATGGCGGATATGCTAAGGTTTATGTAGGGAAAGACGGCGCAGAGACAGTTACGGAAGAGGATTATAGAAACGATATCACCGTCGATTCTGAAGGAAAATTTGCGGTAACATTTGATAAGGCTGGTACATATGTAGTTTCCGCCCGTTACTATACGGCAGAAGGAAAGCTGTCTGCAAGCAGTGCGTATTGCCGGGTTACTGTAAAAGAAGCTCCTGTGAAAGAGGTTCCTGTAACGGGACTTACCGTAAGACCGGAGACTCTTTCTATGGAAAAAGGAACGACGCAGAAGTTGGAGGTTACGGTCTTACCGGAAAATGCAACCGATAAGTCAATAACCTGGATAAGTGATAATGAAAATGCAGCGACAGTCGATGCACAGGGAACGGTAACAGCAGTAGAAAAGGGAGAAGCGACAATTACAGCAGAAACCGCTAATGGAAGAAAAGCGCACTGCAAAATTACCGTAAAAGACACGGTCGGAGATGAAGCGGCAGCGGTGGTGAAAAAAATCGCGGCAATCGGCGAAGTAACACTGGAAAGTGAAGCAGCGATTACGGATGCACGGAAAGCGTACGATGCATTATCAGAGAAAGCGAAAGAGAAGGTAACGAATTATCAGACTCTGGCAGATGCAGAAGCAAAACTTCAGGAATTGAAAGACGCTGCGAAAAAGCTTCCATTTCTTGATGTAAATGAGCAGGATTGGTTTGTGGATTATGTGACCTATGTGTATGAAAATCAGATTATGACTGGACTTAACAATACGCATTTCGGGCCATATGATGTGCTGGCGCGTGCGCAGTTTGCTATGATTCTTTACAGAATGAATGGCACGCCAAAGGTGGATTATACAACCAGGTTCCCGGATGTACAGAAAGGAGAATGGTATACGGACGCAATTCTCTGGGCCGCTCAGACAGGTGTAGTTACGGGTTATACAGATTCCGGTCTGTTCGGACCTTCTGACTATATCAACCGCGAACAGATGGCAGTGATGATGTACCGCTATGTGAATTACAAGGGCTATAAGTCGGATGCACCTGCAGACATTAGCAACTATAAAGATGCGGTTCAGGTAAGTGAATTTGCAGAAGACGCTATGAAATGGGCAGTAGGAAATGGAATCATTGAAGGAAAAGTAAATGATGACGGCGTTACCTATCGCCTCGATCCGCAGGGAAATGCGAGTCGTGCAGAGTGTGCGACAATTATTATGAGATTCAAAGAGAAATTTGAAACGGCCGGGAATTAAATAAGAGATAAGATAACAAAGGGGCTGCCAAGGCAGCCCCTTAAATAGCTCAGAATCAATAATTTCTTATGAAGAATGTTCATGTATAAATCTTTTCATAGCCTGAAAACTTTCATCACTGATTTGATGTTCCATCTCGCAGGCATCCTCGGTGGCTATCTTGGGATCGACGCCAAGAGAAATAAGCCAGTCAGAAAGCACCTGGTGGCGTTCATAAACGCTGTTTGCGATTTCTTTTCCCTTTTTCGTTAATGTGATAAAACCAGAAGGGTTTACTTCGATGCATTCGTTTTCACGTAAGTGTTTCATAGCAACGCTGACGCTTGGCTTTGAAAAGTTTAATTCGGTCGCAATGTCAATAGAGCGGACGACCGGAAGTTTTTTACTTAATATAAGTATCGTTTCTAAATAATCTTCTGAAGATCTGTTGTGACGCATGTTATCTCCTTCCTTTGTGGAGTTAATCTGATATTTCTTATATTGTAACAGTTCTTTTTGCGAAACTCAAGCCCATAAATCCATCTTTGAAATTGAAAAAAATTATCAATAAAGGTTATTGACATGCAATGAAAGTAAGCATATACTAACTACTGTAATAAAATAAATGATAATATTTATTAAAAACGAAAGCAGGTGGGTTATGATGCCTTTAACAATGGCTGAAACCGGTCGTGAGATACAGATCAGGAAAATCGGCGGGAAGGAAGAAACCAGACGTTTTTTGGAAAGCCTGGGATTTGTAATGGGTGGATTTGTCACTATCGTATCAGAGATTAATGGGAATCTGATTGTAAAGGTGAAGGATTCACGTGTGGCAATCAGCAAGGAAATGGCGAGTAAAATCATGATATGAGGAGGAAGATAAGATGGCTACGTTGAAAGAGGCGAAGTGCGGGCAGACCGTAAAAGTTGTGAAAATTCACGGAGAAGGAGCGGTAAAGCGCAGGATTATGGATATGGGAATTACAAAAAATGTGGAGATATACATAAGAAAAGTAGCACCGCTTGGCGATCCGGTAGAAGTAACTGTCAGAGGCTATGAATTGTCTCTCAGAAAAGCAGATGCAGAAATGGTAGAAGTACAATAATTTTTTTGACAAAAGGTTAGCCAAAACTAAAAACAGTTATACATATATTATTTAGGAAGAGAGGGTGAACTATGAAAGTAAAAATTGCACTTGCGGGTAATCCGAATAGTGGAAAGACAACATTGTTCAATGCGCTGACTGGTTCGAACCAGTTTGTGGGTAACTGGCCGGGAGTAACGGTTGAGAAGAAGGAAGGAAAGATTAAAGGATACACAGCGAAGGGAGAAGAAGCAGTGCTTGTGGATCTTCCGGGAATTTATTCTCTGTCTCCATATACCCTGGAAGAAGTTGTATCCAGGAACTTCTTGATTAGTGAAAAACCGGATGCTATCATTAATATTATTGACGGTACGAACCTGGAGAGGAATCTGTACCTGACAACGCAGCTTACGGAACTTGGTATTCCGGTTATCGTTGCGGTAAATATGATGGACCTGGTAAGGAAGAATGGTGAAGTGCTGGATGTGGAGCGTCTTGGCAAGGATATTGGATGCAAGGTTGTGGAAATTTCTGCTTTAAAGGGCGAGGGAATTAACCAACTGGCGCAGAGAGCGGTGTCTATTGCGAAAGCGGGAAAGAAAAATCAGCCGGCCCACAGCTTTGAAGGATCCGTGGAGCATGCGATTGCTCATATCGAAGAGGCGATTTACGGACGCGTGGAGTCCAGTATGGAACGCTGGTATGCCGTAAAGCTTTTTGAGCGTGACGAGAAAGTACAGGAAAGCCTTGGGCTTGACAAAGAGCTGCTGGCTCATATCGAAGAAGATATCGTGAGCTGTGAAAAAGAAATGGATGATGATGCGGAAAGTATTATCACAGGTGAGCGTTATAACTACATAGGAAATATTATTGAAGATTGTTATAAAAAGCGTGTGAAAAAGCAGATGTCATTGTCTGATAAGATTGACAGCATTGTAACGAATCGTTTTCTGGCGCTTCCGATTTTCGCAGTTGTAATGTTTCTTGTCTATTATGTATCCGTTACGACCGTTGGCTCAATCCTGACAGACTGGACCAATGATACATTGTTTGGCGAGTGGATTCTTCCGGCGGCGCAGGGAGCTTTGGAATCTGTAGGATGCGCAGACTGGCTGACAGGACTTATTGTTGACGGTGTTATCGGCGGTGTAGGAGCTGTTCTTGGGTTTGTGCCGCAGATGCTGGTACTGTTCCTCTTCCTGGCATTCCTGGAAGGATGCGGATATATGGCACGTATCGCGTTTATTATGGACCGTATTTTCCGTAAATTTGGTTTATCAGGCAAGTCCTTCATCCCGATGCTGATTGGTACAGGATGTGGCGTTCCGGGAGTTATGGCTTCCAGAACTATTGAAAATGATAGAGACCGCAAGATGACGATTATGACAACGACGTTTATCCCCTGTGGAGCAAAGCTTCCGATTATTGCTTTGATTGCAGGCGCTTTGTTTGACGGAGCGGCATGGGTAGCGCCAAGTGCGTACTTTGTAGGTATTGCAGCAATTATTTGTTCCGGTATTATTTTGAAAAAGACGAAGATGTTTGCGGGAGATCCGGCGCCGTTCGTTATGGAACTTCCGGCATACCATCTGCCAACTGTTGGAAATGTTCTCAGAAGTATATGGGAACGTGGATGGTCTTTCATTAAGAAAGCGGGAACAATTATCCTTCTTTCCACCATTTTCGTATGGTTTGCACAGAGCTTTGGCGTAGAAGGCGGAAGCTTCGGTATGGTGGAAGATATGAACAACAGTATTCTGGCAGCAATCGGTTCTGCCGTAGCATGGATTTTTGCTCCGCTTGGCTGGGGAGACTGGAAAGCGGCAGTAGCAGCGATTACCGGACTGGTAGCGAAAGAAAATGTAGTCGGAACCTTTGGTATTTTGTATGGATTTAGCGAAGTGGCAGAAGACGGCGCTGAAATCTGGGGAACGCTTGCAGGAGCAATGACTCCGGTTGCAGCATATTCCTTCCTTGTATTTAACCTTCTCTGCGCGCCGTGTTTTGCAGCGATGGGAGCAATTAAACGTGAGATGAACAATGCAAAATGGTTCTGGTTTGCGATTGGATATCAGACGTTGCTGGCTTATGTCGTAGCTCTCTGCGTATATCAGATTGGAAGCGTATTTACGGCAGGAACATTTGGAATCGGAACGGTTGTAGCAGTTCTCTGCGTGATTGGGTTCTTGTATCTGTTATTCCGTCCTTATAAGGAAAGCCAGAGCCTGAAGGTGCCGAAGAGTGTTTCTGCTAAAGTAAAAGCATAATTGGCAGTGTAAAATGTAACGAATATAAGGTAGTAGGAGGTATGGATATATGGGAACAGCGATTGTACTTGTTGTGCTTGCAGGAGTCGTGGGACTTGTAATCCGCAGTATGGTAAAAGATAAAAAATCCGGAAAGTCCCTGCAGTGCGGGCAGGATTGTAAGAATTGCAGCGGACATTGTCATTGATGATCCGAGGTGTTAGTATGCAGAAAGATGAGATTATAGCACGGTTAAGAGAAAAAGGTTTCAGGATAACAAAACAGCGGGAATTGCTGATTGATATTATTCTGGAAGAAAATCATTCCTGTTGTAAAGAAATCTATGTTCTTGCACATAAAAAAGATCCGGGAATCGGGACGGCAACCGTATATCGTACTGTTACTGCCCTGGAACAGATTGGGGCGCTGGAGCGTAAAACAGCGTTTCAATTATGCGGGCGAGAGAGAGAATCCCGCATCTATTGCCTTGTAGAGATGGAAGATGACACCACGGTGGAGTTAGATGATACCGCTATGGAAAGAATCATTGGAAAAGGACTGGCAGGCTGCGGGTATTCCGAAGGAAAAGGAATAAAGAATATCAGAATTATGCAGTCGAAATAGAATGCCTAAAGGAGCTTTTCAAGCTGAATTGTGAATCGGCTTGGAAGGCTCTTTTGTATAATGAAGGAGAGAAAAATTATGATTAAAATGATACTTGAGGTTGAAGGAATGTCTTGTGGAATGTGTGAAAGCCACATTAACGATACGGTAAGAAAACAATTTGAGGTGAAAAAGGTAGTGTCCTCCCATAAAAAGGGAAAGACAGAAATTATTGCGGAGGCTCCGCTTGATGAGACACAACTGCGAAAGGTGATTGGCGATACCGGATATGAGGTGAAGTCTGTCAGGGTGGAACCATATACAAAGAAGGGATTATTCTGGTAAAAGACAAAAGAAAAGCAAAGTAAATGATTCGTCGATTGACGGGAAATGCTCTGCTCTTTTATACTTGTGGCATCAAAGGAAGGAGGAAGGAACGTGGATTCAAAGGTATTTGGACAGTTCGTTGCAAAGATCAGAAAAGAAAGGGGCATGACACAGGCAGAGCTGGGAGAGCTTATCGGAGTTACCGATAAGGCAATCAGCCGGTGGGAGAGAGGAATCGGTTTCCCGGATATTAATACACTGGAACCACTTGCCAATGCCCTGGATATTTCTGTATTTGAACTTATGCGTTCCGAGAAAGCAGATATGGGAAAAGAAAAGAGAAGTATATCAGAGAGCGATGCTGCACAATTGATGGAACACGCGGTAGAAATGGCAAGTGAAAACCAGAGGCGGGATAAAGTATCTCTGTGGGTGGGAGGTGCCGTGCTCTTTGTGATAGCTGTTCTGGCGAAAATGTCAGGGCATGCCAATCTTGGCGGTTCACTGTTTATTGGAGCAATGGCGGCAATTGGAGCGGTTGCCCTATATTTTTATTCCAGAAACAGAGAAGACAGAGAAAGCAGAAGGGTCTATGGATTTTTCCTGATATTTGGAGTTGGAGCTTCGCTGCAGCTTTTCCGACTCCTTGGTGTAGATCCGAATATATTGGTGTGGGGATTATTCGGGATGCTGGTTCTGCTGATTAGAATTATGAATAAATAAATTGTTATAGATAAAAAAATTCAGTAGAGTGGAAAATCATTGACACAACTAATACAATCCGATACTATATAATCAGTTAGAAAAAGCTAACTAAAAGATAAATAAAGCGCCTGGCAAGGCGTTTTATTTATCACAGCAGGTTAGTTAGAACTAATTTGAAAGGAGACGAGATTATGAGTATAGTTATTATAGGTGGAAATGAATGTATGGTTCGTCAGTATAAGGATTTGTGTCAGGAATATCACTGCGATGCGAAAGTATTTCCCAAGCAGAAAAGCAGTCTCAAGGGAATTGGCAGCCCGGATCTTATGGTGTTATTTACCAGTACGGTATCTCATAAGATGGTACGCAATGCTCTGAATGAGACAAAAGGACGTGATGTAAGAATTATCCGGTCGCATACGAGTTCTATGTCGGCTCTGAAGAATATTTTAGAGGAAAATATTGGACAGGAGGCAGCAGCATGTCCGATGAGATAATTGTACGTCATGGTTCGCCGACCCTTGCGGGACTGAAGACCGGGAATCTGTTTAATTGTCCATATTCAGACAAAGAGGAGCTGTTTCAAGCACTGCGTTCTTTGAATCGCAGGCTTGTACCCAAAGGCGTTCGGGTGGTTCCGCTGCGGATGTGGACGGATAAAGTGCTGTTATACATTTACCGTCCCCGGAAGTTGGGAAACGACCTTGCCGTAAAAGAAGCGGCGGATCTTTTAAGAGAAAATGGATATAACGTAGATAATCTTGGAAAATGTGTTGCACATCTGGGACGGCGCCTGTGCGAGATGGAAAGCTTCCCACACGAAATCGGATTGTTTTTGGGTTATCCGCCGGAAGACGTGCGGGGATTTATTGAAAACCATGCCGAGGGTTACAAGTGCGTGGGATGCTGGAAAGTATACGGAGACGAGCAGGAGGCAAGACAGTTGTTTGAGCAGTATAGAAAATGTACAGACGTATATTGTTCTCAATGGGCAAAGGGAAGAAGTATTGAACGGCTTACAGTGGCTGTTTAATACGAACAAAAACAGAAAGGAAATTACGGCATATGAGTAAAATTGCAGTTGTTTATTGGAGCGGTACAGGAAACACAGAGCAGATGGCGTCAGCGGTTCTGGAAGGCGCAAAAGAAAAAGGAGCGGATGCGGTTCTTTTCACTTCTTCAGAATTTGATGCAGCTATGATGGAACAATATGACGCGGTTGCATTTGGCTGCCCTGCTATGGGGGCAGAAGTGCTGGAGGAAGACGAATTCCAGCCAATGTTTGATGCCTGCGAAGGAAAGATTTCCGGAAAAAAGATTGCATTGTTCGGGTCATACGGATGGGGAGACGGCGAGTGGATGCGAAGCTGGGAAGAAACTTGCAGAAATGCAGGAGCAGAACTTGCATGTGACAGTGTAATCTGTAATGAAGCGCCGGATGATGAAGTACTAAAACAGTGCAGGGAACTGGGAGCGGCGTTAAATTAATTTATTTTTAAATATTCCTTGACATTCCCCCTGACGGGAAGGTGTATAGTAGAATTTGAAGGGAGGAGATTAGATGTATTCAATCGGAGAATTCTCAAAAATTGGAAGCGTTTCAACAAAAACACTGAGATACTATGATGAGATCGGACTTTTACACCCGGCCAGTGTAGATGAAGTCAATCATTATCGCTATTATTCGGAGGAACAGGTGGATCAGATTCTGTACATAACAGAATTGAAGTCGCTTGATCTCCGGTTAGAGCAGATTAAGGCAGTCATAGAGAACGGTGAAATCCCCCTTTTGGAGCGTTTTCTTTCAGAGCAGATAGAAGAAATCAATTGCCGGATTCAGAAGGATATCCGGTTAAAGCTCAGCATTGAAAATAAGATGCGGAAAATTCAGTCAGGAGGAATTCAAATGAATAAAGAATGTGAATTAGCAGTAGAAGAAAAACAGTTTACACCTGTTTGGGTGATGAGCAAAAAGGCGACGATCGAAATATCACAGATTGGAACGGTGATAGGCAGTGTTTATGAAGAGATATTTAGGCGTGGGTTACAGCCGGCAGGTCCTGTTATGACCTTTTATCTGGATGAAGAATTTCAACATGAGAATGCGAATGTCGAAGTGTGTATCCCTGTAGATAAGAAAGGAAGAGAAGAGGACATTTCCGGCATCAGGATGTTAGATCCGGGGCTGTGTGCAGTCTGCCTCTATACAGGAGCTTATCATAAGATCGGAAAAGCATATGCGGCAGTTTTGAAATGGATTGAGGAAAATAATTATTGTATATCTTCGGCTCCGTTTGACAGTTATTTAAATAATCCGCAGGATGTGAAGAACCCGGAAGAGCTGATGACTCAAGTATGGTTTCCGATTAAAAAGCAAATAAGTTAAATCTTAAAAATTGCACAGGAAGGCTTTCCATGCGGAGAGTATCCTGTGCAATCTTTATTCATTTTGGCCGGAGTAATTTTCCAGCATTATCAATATGGAAACAATCGGCATAATCAGTATTCCGCAGAAAAAGTTGCTTACGCCATGAATGAAATCCCAGGGGAGCCCGGCTATAATCCATGCGATCATGCCTTTCAAATCCAGTCCGTACAGGATTGCCTGGGCGGGGGCGTATAGTGTTCCAAAGAGAAATCCGTGGGCAGAACATACCAGCATGTAGACAAGAGGCTTGATTTTTGCAGGCATATTCTTTGGGAGAAGCATAACGGCGCCCCAAAGAATTGTCCACAGATATAAATACGGAATCCACCATGTTGCAAATCCGCAGAACATTCCATTTAATAGTACATAAATATAAATAGGATACAGCGCTTTTTTTCTGTAGACAACAGTAAAAGCGACGGTAAATACACCCAGCAGATGTATATTGGGAGCCAGTTCCATAATCACCTTGGACGCATACATTAAGGCTCCAAGCATCGCGAATACAGTGATTTCTTTTGTAGTAAGCTTCATTATTTTTCAACCTTAAAGGAGTAATGATCTCCTTCTGTTATTTTTGTTGCATCTACGCCTGTCTGTGAATATTCGTCATTTACATAGAAAGCCCAATAGGTTTTGTCTGTATCGTAGTCGGCGGTAATCCCATTTACTGTCTTGACGTAAAGACCATAATCACCTTCTTCGCCCGCAATAAGTTCGAGTTCTTCCAGCGCTTCACCTACGGTTTTTGCGTCGGTATGAATTTCGAATAGCGTTTCCGTACCATCCGGATCGGATACGGTAAGGTTAAAAGTTGTTTTCCCTTCGCCCAATACATGTGTTTCGGACGATGTATATTGTTTTGTTTCTGTCGTTGTTTTTTCATCAGTATTCTTTCCGCTGCATCCTGTTGTAGAAAATGCCAGAGCCATTGTCAGCATCAGGAGCAGAAGCAGAGAAGAAATTTTCCTGTTTTTTAATTTTAACTGCATGTTACGTCTCCTTTCGGTAATAGATGATAGCATAGGAAAGCTTTTTTTTCAATGCAGGCGTGCGTAATTCTTTTATGCATCTGATTGTTCGTGAGAAAAGTTCTCATTTATAAAAGATGAATTGTACAGGAGATGTGTTATAATGTGTTAGATAGAACTAACTAAAGCAGGGCTGAGGTTTTTAGCCCGGGAAGGGTGAAAAGATGTCAAAGGAAGAGAGAAAATTTTTAGAGATTGCAGATTTAAGAAAGGGATTTGGAAGTGGGGATACCCGCCAGGAGGTATTGCGAGGAATGAGTTTTTCCGTAGCGAAAGGAGAATTCTGCGTATTTCTTGGGCCTTCCGGTTCCGGAAAATCTACGCTTCTTAATATTATTGGCGGAATTGACAGTGCTGATTCGGGTTATATATCGATTAATGGCGATAAGCTGGAAGATATGGATGAAAAACGGCTGACGCAGTACCGCCGGAAGCACTTAGGATATGTTTTCCAGATGTACAATCTGATTGGGAATCTAAATGTAAAGGAAAATATTGAGGTTGGCGCTTATCTTTCGGATGCTTCCCTCGATATAGATGAGCTTCTGCGCACGCTGGGGCTTTATGAGCACAGGCATAAGCTCCCCAATCAGCTCTCCGGAGGTCAGCAGCAGCGTGTATCCATCGGAAGAGCCATTGTGAAGAATCCGGATATACTTCTCTGCGATGAGCCGACAGGGGCGTTGGATTACAATACATCCAAGGAAATACTGAAGCTGATTGAGGATATTAACAGAAAATATCAAAATACAATTATTATGGTTACACATAATGAAGCAATTAAAAATATGGCAGATCATATCATTAAGCTTCGTGATGGTAAAATACGTTATAATGAAATCAATAAGAAGAAAATTCCGGCTGAGGATCTGGAGTGGTAAGGAGCGTGGCGGAGATGAAAAAGAAGAAAGTTAAGAATCCGCTCGTGAAGCGAATCGTAAGAGAACTTCGGGGTGACTGGAGAAAGTATCTTGTAGTTGGGTTATTTTTGATTCTTACGATTGGATTCGTGTCTGGAATGTATGTTGCAAATGAGAGTATGATGAAGGCGGCGGACGAAGGAATTTCCAAATATAAGTTAGAAGATGGACATTTTGAGCTGGATCACAAGGCGGATGCAGATCTGCTGGAGAAAATCCCGGCCAGGGTATATGAAAATTTTTACAGAAATGAGGAAGAAGACTATAATAATGACGGTGCGGTTGATGGGACCATTCGGATTTTTAAAGAGACAAAGGATGTGAATTTAGCGTGTCTGATGGATGGGAGATTTCCGGATGCAGAGGATGAGATTGCAATCGATCGTATGCATGCAGATAATGTAGGGGTAGAAGTAGGCGACAGGATTACGGTTAGCGGAAAGCCGTTCAAGGTCGTCGGATTGCTTGCGTATGTCAATTATGCTACACTTCATGAAAAAAGTACGGATTTTATGTTTGATGCTCTGAAATTTAATGTAGCAATGGTAACGGAAGAAGGATTTGACTGTTTCAATAAGGCTATTCATTATACTTACGCATGGCAATATGAAGAAGAACCGGAAGATGAGATAGAAGAAAAGGAATTTTCGGATGATTTCCTGGAGGAATTAGTAACGCAGGTTGTAATGAGCGGCAATGAGATGAAAGACTATGTGCCGCGGTACGCAAATCCGGCGATTACTTTTGCAACAGACGATATGGGGTCTGATGAGGCAATGGGCGGCGTTCTGTTGGATATCCTGATTGTCATTATTGCGTTTATTTTTGCGGTGACGATTAGCAATACCATGGTTCGGGAAGCGCAGGCGATTGGAACACTCCGGGCGTCCGGTTACAGTAGAGGAGAGCTGATTCGCCATTATCTGTCCATGCCGGTGATTGTGACGTTCGTTGCGGCTGTAATTGGAAATCTGCTGGGGTATTCGGTATTTAAAAATGTGGTAGTGTCTATGTATTATAACAGCTACAGCCTGCCCACGTACCAGACGATATGGAATCCGGAGGCATTTATCAAAACAACATTGATTCCGGTAATATTGATGGTGGTTGTGAATCTTGCTGTTATTACAAAGATGATGTACCATACGCCTTTGCAGTTTTTACGGCAGGATTTGAAGAAAACGAAACGCAAGAAAGCAATCCGGCTTCCGCGATGGAAGTTTTTCCACAGGTTCCGTCTGCGTATTATGTTCCAGAATATCTCCAATTACCTGATCCTGTTCTTGGGAGTTTTCTTTATTATGGTTATGCTTGCGATGGCTGTCGGGATGCCTTCTACGCTGGATTATTACAAAGAGAATGCTGCAGACATGATGTTTGCAGACTATCAGTATATTTTGAAATCCTATGAAGACGGGGAAGGAAATCCGGTTGTTACAGAAAATGAAACTGCCGAGAAGTTCTCTATGCAGGCTTTGCAGAAGAAAAGCGAGAAATTGACGGAGGAAGTGACTGTCTATGGAATTTCCGACGGCAGCAGGTATGTCGATATAGAGGAACTTCCGGAGCTTGAAGAGGATGAAGTGTATATCTCAGCGTCATTTGGTGATAAATATGACCTGAAAAAAGGGGATATCGTGACTCTGGATGAAAAATATGAAGATGAGCAGTATCGGTTTAAGGTGGCGGGAATCTATGACAGCTGTCAGAACATTGCGGTTTTTATGCCAATCGAACATTATAGATCTTTGTTTGCATTGGACGAGGATGCATTTACCGGATATATGTCCGACTCAGAGATTACAGACATTAGTGAGGAAAATATTGCGTCTACGATTACGGAGAGGGATATTACAAAAATGTGCGATCAGCTGGATCATTCCATGGGATCCTATATGCAGTATTTTCAGGTTTTGTGTATTCTGCTGTCGGCGGTGCTGATTTACCTTCTGACGAAGATTATCATAGAAAAGAATGAGATTGCCATCTCTATGACAAAGATTCTGGGATATACGAACCGTGAGATAGCAAGTCTTTATCTGCTCTCTTCAACGATTGTTTTAATTGTGTCAGATGCAGTCAGTGTGATTTTGGGATCTGCTGTTATGGGGATTGCGTGGAAAGCAATTATGTTCGGCTACAGCGGCTGGTTTAATTTTGTGATTGAGCCTGTCGGATATGTGAAGATGTTTACATTTGTTTTGGCAGGATATCTGTTGGTTTTGTTTTTTGATTTCAGGAGGATTAAGAGGGTTCCGTTGGAAAAAGCACTGAAAAATGCCGAATAGAGAGTGATTTTTTACAAAAAAACCTTTGAAAATCCAGAATAAAATTTGGTACAATAATAATACAACGAGTAGCACTTTTGCGTAATTCCAGTTGCGTGTGCTGCTCGTTTATTTTTTGAAGGTAGTGTAAAGTAGTCTATGAAAAAATGGAGCTGAAAAAATGGCTCCATCGGAA
>ERZ1673736.3051-NODE-3051-length-16691-cov-4.930632_pt1 | contig 16691 bp, 10 predicted proteins | sample MGYA00580212_ERZ1673736 | MGnify/ENA primary metagenome ERZ1673736 (study PRJEB41218, sample SAMN15661752) | gut metagenome | host: Homo sapiens | place: Canada: London | collected 2015-08-20/2019-03-30 | study: EMG produced TPA metagenomics assembly of...
TAAATAACCGGGAATTTGCCCAGGATAGGGTGACACATGTATTACTCACGGCAAAAAATGCAAGTAATATCCCTATAGTCAGATAAGAAACTCTCCTCTTCCGAATCATTCGACAAATTGGTGCTACAAACAAAAAAAGCATGAAAGCCAAACCGAATATTCCTCCTGTAACCCAATATTGCAGGAAAATATTACCCACGTTTTTATAACGAGCGATATTCATATCCGAGGCGTCAAACCAAGCTTTTATACGATGTTTGGTAGATACCCCCAATCCCCATAAACCAAATTCATCCATATGTTTAAAACTTTCCCGAATAAAAGCGACTCTAGGCGCGATGGTTCCTCCCTGGAATTCACCTTTTGTGACGCTCTCGATCTCCTCCCTCACCTCTTGCATTCTGGCCTCATACATCGAGACATTATCCAACAGGACATAGCCACACGAAACGATCAGTATCACTGTCGCAAGTTTATAATGAATTTTGACTTTAGATTTTTTAAACAAGTAGATATTCAACACGCAAAACCCGGCCAAAAATCCTATAATTGCAGATTTTGTAACGGTAAATGAAAGAAAAACAAGCAGAGCCAACAACAAGAATATAAACAGGACGCGCTTTGCTCGCTGTCTTTCCTTGATAACCAAGAAATAGGATATAAGTGCAGCCACGGCAAGCATTAATGCTTGAATTTCTAGCCAGAATTTATCTCCCAGCACGAATCGATTTTCACCGAATCGGGTATTATATATAAAATTTAGCGTGTCCACGGGAGCTGAAAATAATTTTGTCCCGGTTAAAGCAAAAAAGATATAAATATTTATACAGAGACACCCCAGGCAAAAATAGGTAAGGAATCGCCTCAACAACCCGGGTGTTAACCAGTTTCTGAAAGTTGCAACGTACGCGGGAACAAGTATAAAATTCAAGATCAAAATTTCAAACGTACCATAACTGGGTTGCGCGATAGGATGCCCTTTTAACAACAAGATTATCGTATGCAAAGAAAAATAAGCCAAGAAAAGAACCATCACCCACAAATATTTTCGCTCTTGCCGCAAGTTTTCCAATACTTCTTTTCGGTTCATACCGATTTGCACGAACAGGAGAACAATTAGTATAAAGTTAAATGCATTGCCAAACAAAGGAATTAAACTTCCCAACAGGAATCCCGTTACGAGAAAAAAATATTTCTGAAACTTTACCATTTGACCCATAATTTTCAATTCTAACGCAAATATACACGATTTGATATTCAGTTAATAATCAAATACGGGAAAAATCTATTTCGGGAAATGATCAACTTTTTTCCAATTCACTGAAAACATCACCATGAAAATAAAACATGGACGACAATAACACGATTATCAATCTCGAATTATTTAAATCCAATAAAATACACGTGCTATTCGTGATGACAATAACGACCACGAGAGAAATTATCAAATAAGAATATTTTCGATTTTTCGCCATGCAGTAAAGCGGGAGCCCCAAAAGAAAAAGTACCAAGCCAAATCCTAGAATACCTCCCTGTATCCAATAATGCAAAAATGTATTATGCACGTTTCTAAATTCTCCAAGCCCGGCATCCGAGTTTCGCAACCAGGTTCTTACCCGATCCTTGGCATAAACACCCAAGCCACAAATCGCGAATTCGTCTGCATGCCTGTAAGTTTCCCGAATGAACCCAATCCTAGGCGCAATGGTGCTCCCGTCATAAATGCCTTGCCTGACATTCAAGATTTCGGTTAACACTTCGTCCGCCCTCTCTTTATATTTCTGCTCAAAACCATCTGATGCAAGCAACATGATACCGATGCACAATATACAAATAGAGAATACCCAACAGAACCTCCTCGCATTCTGCTTAACAAAGCGTATATTCATTATCATGAAGCCAAAGGAAAAGGCCAACACCCCGGATTTTGACACGGTGAATGACAAGAATAATAACAATAACAGAAACATGATGCCACACGATAGCTTCACACACTTCCGGCCACTGAAAAAAATCAACGCGTACGAAAGCAGTGCTGCCAAGACGATGTAAAAAGCTTGTGGTTCCAGTAATAAATTTCCACCCAAAAGAAAGGTTTTGTTCTCGCCAAAACGATTCATGTATAAACACCCGAAAGCTTCTCGCACGTTCGAAAATGTTTCTTTTCCCAATACATCAAACACGATGTATGTATTCAGCAACACGCACCCCGCACAAAATAAAAACAGGAAACGTTTCAATAAAGGAACCGTCAAGTAGCCCTTTAACATGACAACATACACGGGCACCAGAATAAAATTAAGCAGCGTCGTCTCAAATATGCCATAATGTGCATTCCCTTCTATACCCGAATTCCAAAGCAAGAAAAACGTTTGTAGAGTTAAATACAAAAAATAACCGACAAGTACCAATATATATTTTCGACCTGCATACAACCTCTCCACGAATGAGTTCCATCCCGAGATGGCGTAAAATAGCACCACACCCAAAAGAATATAATGAAAGGTCATCCCGTATAATATCCCAAAGCTTCCCGATAAGAAACCGACAAACAGGAATAACGATCTCCATGTTCTATCCCGTGTAAACATTTTTAACATGACAAACCGACAACGCGTTCTACAATTGTTTTCTCGTAGTTTTCATCTTGAATTTTCTTTTCACGGAAAACATCACATTTTGCCTCGTTTACATACTTCCCGGCTATCGGAAGTTTATCTTTCGCCCCCCGCAAAAACCACTCGTATTCGATATCGACATGCCCTATATCAATCGCCCAATAACCTAATTTAGCCAAATCGTAACTCAACACGGTGGCCGTCTGCCCCAAAGCGATAAGAATCAATTTATTACTCCCATGTTTTCGTGCAGCACGCATGATATCATCATATTTTTCAAAAGCGTCTTTCGCGGGACACAAGATCCGTTTCAACGAACGAGCATGAATAAAAAGATCATTATTTACTCCCAAACGGCTATATTCACCCTCTATCAAGAGTATATCCCGATGAAACCATATTTGTCGTATCTTTTCCAAATATCTCTTACATACTCGTTTATCCTTGTACGCGAAATAAAATCGAGTAAACGAGGCGTCATAATAGACGTACCCCGATTTCAGATAGCGTTTGAATACATCGTACGCTTTTATAAAATAAGATAGCCAGAAAACTTTCGTACGCAAGTTCAGGTTTTCTCGTGAAACGAGCGCGTAAGGCAAACAAACGATATGACAGGGAAGGGGTACTGTCAGCACTTCTTGTAACCTTCCGGCCAAGGATTGGTTATAGGCACAGAATCCATTTCCTTTCTGACGTAAAAGATTGAACTCTCCATCCCCGAATCGACTGGCAGAACAATGTTCCCGTAGTATTTTATCCAATGTCTCGTCGGTTGACCGTATATCAGGAATAAACCCCAACGCCTTTTGTTTTTTGTAGAAACGTTGTCCGTATTTAAAAAGACGGATATAACATTCCATGTAATAAAAAATGCTTTTCATTACACTCCGTCATTATTTTTTAAATATTGATCGATCCCATTTTCGCACCACGTCGCTTTTTGCACGACTTTTTCATGGTAATAATCAAAATTCTTTTTCCGGTTCTCCATGTATTTATCTTCATGCCACAAATGAAATCCGATGGCGGCAAATTTTAATGCTATTTTCTTACACCCCATATTTAACAAGCGCATGCTAAAATCATAGTCTTCCCCACCCCACCCGACATAGTATTCATCGTACCCGTTGATTTGTAAAGCATCTTTCCGCCAAAAAGAAGTATTACATCCTAATCCCGGACGCGTTTTACGATACGGAGCCAAACACTTGGCCAAGAATAGACAGTGAATCGCGTTTTCCCTTCTCGTCAAACCCCATGTAAAAAATCCTAACGGGATGTATTCTCGATTGCATAATCGTTCTGTCTCTTTTCTAGTTATATTTACCCGGCCTCCCTTTATATAATACCCCTCACGGGCACACGAAAGATGGTCTGCAATGAAACTAGAATGCAAAACCATATCGCCATCCACTTGTACAATGTAGTCGTACTTGGCTTTCGCAATACATTTATTTCGTATTTTCCCGACACGAAATCCTTTATCTTCCTGCCACACGTGTAATAACGGCACGGGAAAATCTTTTTGAAATTCACGAATTAAAGCAGCCGTTTCATCCCCGGAACCATCATCCCCAATAATAACCTCATCTGGCAACCGATTTTGTCGCTTAACACTTTCCAAACACAGTTTCAACGCGCTAGGTCTATTATAGGTAGATATAACAAGTGATATTTTTATCATTGACATTTGTATTATGATCATTATAACATTAGAAAAAACGATCGTTTATTAACATTCAATTTGCAATATTTATTATTTATCAAGGGAAATTTGTAACGATCTAGTTATCAATACAACTAACAGATACATATTTATTTGCATTTATCATTGTTATTCCCTAATTTTGTCTATCAATAAACGATCGTTTTTTGATCGTTTTCAACGCGACGTCAAAGGAAGAAAAGATACATCAACAATTACGTATGGAAAATTACACGATCGGCTTTTATCTTGAGAAACTGTATTATATCCCCCATTTCGAACCCGTGATCAAAGAAATCATCAAGCGAGGCATATCATACATCATAATCATCCCTAAAAACAGGGAACGAGATGAACTGAATCAACGGGAAGCATCTATCAAGTATTGTCAAGAAAAGGGATTCATGCATTGCCTTGATGAAGAGAACCGGGAATGTAATGTCATGGTTTTCGGGAATACCCCACGTCATATTTCTACCTCATTTAAAAAATCAGCCCTTATCATGCATGGCACATGGGGCGGGAAAACGGTCAATTACGAGCCGGATCTGAACGATGTCGATTTACGTTTCTTGGACGGGAAATTCATGGAAGATCGGTTGAACGAACGCTTCCCGGAAAAGAAATCAATCTATTATATATCCGGATACTCCAAACTGGATAATTATTTCCTACTAACCGAAGAAGATCGTATCAAGTTTCTCCAAAGTTGCCATTTAGATATAAATAAAAAGACCATACTATACGCTCCCACTTTTTACCCGTCATCCATCTTGAAAATGGGTAAGAAGTTCCCGGAAGATTTTGCCGAATATAATATCATTTTGAAGCCGCACTCCCACCTATTTTTACGAAAAAGATACCGGAGGGATTTACATCGTTTAGAAACGTGGGCCAAATACCCGAACGTGTACCTGGCCCAATTCAACGAAACGGATATTCTACCGTTTTTAAACGCTTCCGATCTAATGATTTCCGATATGTCAAGTGCCATATTCGAGTTTTCCGGGATAGGCAAACCGGCTATTGTCAATATGTTTTTGAGATACAGATTGCACGACCGCCTGTTTCCTCACAAAGCAAGAAAGCGATTAGACATCGAAAATTTCTATCTATGGGATGTAGCAGACAGGCCAAAAAGTTATCAGCACATGGTGAAAAATGCACAAGAGGCTCTTGCCGGTACCAATAAAAACAAGGCAAAACGGGAAGAATTACTCCACTATGTCATGGGCGAGGTGGATGGGAAAGTATCTCCAAGGATCGTTGACAAACTAGTAGAACTAAACGATAGTATAAAAGCATAAAAACAAGGGACAATTGATTCAAGGATTTTCCTGAAATATTAAAAATCAGCCAAGTAATTCGAAATAGGCGTTGTTTTATCTCGTCATTTTGTTAACAAATGTTAAACATCAAGTTTTCTTCATACATTTTTGCTTTTCATGTGTAACAAGGGTATATGACGAAAATAATGATGAAAGAATTAAATAAATTAATTGTAAAAGATATCTTTAATTGCTTATCGGAAGAAGATGCCGAGAGATTACGGGTTTTGCGTGTCGAATGGCATATTGACGACGAGGCTTACGAGCGGTTAAAGGCCATGATCACGAGTCGAGATGTTCATGAACGGATAGAGCATGCGAGACGCGAACCGAATAGATGGATCCGAATGGCGCGTTATGCAGCGGTGTTGATTCTACCGCTGTGTGTTGCTATTTATCTTTTGTTGCACGAGGAAAGCAACCCGCAATCGCAACTAATGGCACGAAGCCAGGTAGAGGATAAATTACCTATCCCGATACGGAAACAACCGACATTGGTGTTGGATGATGGTTCTGTGTTGCAACTTCATCGTGCAAATGAAGAACGGGAGGTGACGTCTAACGCGATAACGAATGGTAACGAGTTGATTTATTCGAAAAAAGACAAAACGGCGGAAGGTGAAGAAGTGGCATACAACACGGTGGTCACGCCCAAAGGAGGTGAGTATCATGTGGTGTTGGCCGATGGAACAAAAATTTGGTTTAATGAAGAGACTCGATTGAAGTTTCCGGTAGATTTTGTCGGAGAGGTGCGTGAGGTATTCTTGGATCGAGGTGAGATCTATTTGAATGTGGCAAAAGACGAGGAACACCCGTTTATCGTACACACGGGAAATGGAGACGTGCGGGTATTGGGCACGGAGTTTAACGTGAAGTGTTTGTCGGCAGACCGGATGTTTACCACGTTGGTCAAGGGAAGCGTGCAAGTGAAGAGAGCGGATGCAGAAGTTTTGCTGCACCCCAACCAGCAAGCGGAAGTGGGGAATGTGGAGAACGTGATCACGGTGACGGACGTGGACGTGGAAGAGATTATTTGTTGGAAGGACAACATGTTCTTTTTTAAAGACGTGGAGTTGGAGACGATATTGGAAAAATTGGCAGAATGGTATGGCTTCACTGTTTTTTATGAAAATGCAGAAGCAAAGCAAGAGAAATTTTTTGTACGTGTGGATAAATACGAGGAGGTGGATAAGATTTTGGAAGTGATTTCGGAGGTCGGTAATGTCAAATTTAAAATTAAAGGAAAAGTAGTAACAGTGTATGAATAAAGAAAACGAGTGCTACCAACACTCGCCTCTCTATGCCGAAAAGGCATAAATGTTAAATTCTAAAAGACAAATGTATGAAAAAATGTTTGATTACAGGGGGTAATCATGTAAAAAAAATCCCCCTCTTAGGGTTGTTATGCCTTTGGATTTTGTATTTGAGTTGTCCGGTTTACGCTCAAAGTGAGGAGGCAAAGGTGAATATCGATGTAAAAGATGCCGCAGTTAAAGAGGTTTTGGAGGTGTTGAAGAAACATAATTATCGCTTGGTGTATTCAACGGCGGTGATCGAGGCCTGTAAGAAAAAAGTGACGTTAAAGATGAAGGGGGCAACTCCATCGCAAGTGCTCGATGAAGCATTTAAAGGAACAAATTTGGTTTACAAAATAACCGGGAATTTGATCACGATTAAAGAGGTGAAAAAAGATGAAACTCTTGTGGCAAAGGGCGTGGTGAAAGATGAAAAGGGAGAGCCAATGCCGGGAGTGTCCGTGATTATCAAAGGTACGGTGACCGGTACATCTACCGATACGAAGGGTAATTTCCAAATCCGGGTGCCGGAAAATAGTATTTTGCTTTTCTCATTTTTGGGCATGGAGAGCGAATCTTTGCTTTGCGATTCGGAAGATCCGGTAACGATTGTCATGAAAGAGCGGGTGAACAAGATGGACGAAGTGTTGATTACCGGATACCAGATATTTAAAAAGAGAGAGTTGACATCGTCTATCGTGTCATTGGGTGCGGAAGATATTATTGAACCGGTAGGTTCGTCACTCGACCAGATGTTGCAGGGGAAGGTACCGGGGATGTCTGTTATGCAAATGACCTCCACGGTGGGTGCGGCCCCGAAAATTCGTATTCGCGGTTCTTCCACGATTATTGGTAACCGGGAGCCGTTGTGGGTGCTGGACGGTATCGTGCTGAGCGATCCCGTGAAACTGGATCCGACGGAATTGAATAGCATGGATCGCGTGAATTTGATCGGTAATGCTATTTCCGGGTTGAATCCCGAGGATATAGAACGTATTGATGTTTTGAAAGACGCTTCGGCAACGGCACTTTACGGGTCGAAGGCGGCTAACGGCGTGATTGTGATCACAACGAAACGCGGGAAAGTGGGAGCTCCTTCCATTCGTTTCAGTACTTCGATGAGTTTTATGGAGAGACCTAGTTACAATAAGCAATTTCGGATGAATTCGAAGGAGAGGATCGAAGTGTCGGAAGAGATTCAAAACCGGGGATTGCAATTTGACGGTTTCTCTCCGAGTGATGTCGGATATGAAGGTGCGCTATATCGTTTGTGGGATGGGCAGATCACGATGAACGAGTTTTACCGGGAGGTGAAAAAAATGAAAGAAGAGAACACGGATTGGTACGATTTGTTGTTCCGCAATTCGTTTAGCCAATCCTACACGTTGTCGGCATCCGGAGGAACGGACCGGGCTGACTACTATTTCTCTGTGGGATATTCTAATCAACAGGGTTCTCAGTTACAAGAGCAAGGGGAGCGTTTTAGTTTCATGACGAACTTGGGATTCAAGTTTTCAGAACGCTTGCGGGCAACGGTCAACATGGCTGCCAGTATTAATCGGACCGATCGTCCCACGGTGGATTTGAACGAGTACGCTTACACGACATCCCGGGCCATACCGGCTTATAATGAAGATGGTTCTTACTATTTCTACGGGAAGGAGCCTGCCACGAATTTAGGAGGAGCGGTTGTTTTGAATTACAATGTATTTAACGAGTTGGCACATTCCGGTTCTACGCAAACCGTGCGCTCCATAAATACGCACGTGGATGTGAGTTATGCTGCTGCTCCGTGGCTGAATTTGGACCTTACCTTGTCGTACAACACGAGTTCCACGTTGGCAGAAACGTCCTATGGCGAACGTAGTTTTAAAGTAAGCACTTATCGCAACACCCCCTACGGTTTTGATCGTAGTTCGCTGTCAGATTCCCAATTGAAAAATTTGAGAGAGTACACTTGTTTGATTCCTTACGGTGGAATCCTGAACACGAGTAATGATGGAAACGATGCTTACATGATTCGCGCTTCTTTCAATGCGAACAAGATGTTTAACGAGGTACACAGTTTTTCATTGACGGCCGGATTTGAAGCAACTAGTTCTAAATATAAAGGGTATGCCCGAGAGGATTGGGGATATTTGCCCGAACGAGGAAAGAAGTTCGTGACTTTGGAAAATTTGTCGGATTGGCCCGCAGCCATTTTGGCTATGCAAGGATTGAAGACATCGGTATCTGATAACACGTCTAATTTTATCTCGTATTATGCTTCTTTCTCTTACGGTTTCCGTGGGAAATACTTTTTGTCGGCCAACGTGCGCGGTGACGGTTCCAATAAATTAGGTGAGACGGCCCGCTTTTTACCGATATGGTCTTTCTCGGGAAGATGGAATATCACGGATGAAAATTTTATGCTTCCGTTAGAAAATGTGTTGAGTAATTTGGACGTTCGCGGATCTTATGGTATTCAAGCACAAGTGACGGATGCACACAATCCCAATTTGATCATATCATTGGGTTCTTTGCACGCGAATTCCGAGCAATATGCAGCCACCGTCTCTTCCTTGCCGAACTTGGACTTGAAGTGGGAGAAAACAAACAGTTTTAATCTCGGGGTTGATTTTGATTTGTTTAAAGGAGTTTTATACGGTTCTTTTGATTATTACCATCGGAAGAGTAAGGATCAATTGATGACGGTTGAGATTGAATCTACCAACGGGGGCAAGGTCGTGATGATTAATGGGGGAAATTTGATTAATAAAGGATGGGAATTGTCTTTCGCTTTTAGTCCGATAAAGACCAAAGATATTGCCTTGGATTTATCTTTTAACACGGGTAAAAATCATAACAGCGTTTCGAATATCGTGAATCGAACGGAAACGTATAGTGATTATTTGAGTGGTTCCATCGTAAAGAACGGGTACGCGTTGAATTCATTTTATTCTTATCAGTTTGATGGATTGGATAGTTCCGGACGTCCGAAGTTTAAGGGGTTGAAAGATTATGACGAAGAGGGGAATGTGATTATATCGAATAAAGAGGAGGCTTTGGCATCCGCGTTGAAGTATAGCGGGAAGCGGGAAGCAGATTTCTCCGGAGGTTTTTCATTGTCCTTCCGTTATAAACGAATGATGTTGTCGTCACGTTTCTCGTTGTCGTTGGGAAATAAGATTCGGTTAAACGATTTGTATGACGGAGATAGTTTCAAACTGCCTTATCCGGCGCAAAATATGAGTTCGGAATTCGTTGATCGTTGGCAAAAGCCGGGTGACGAAGAACATACCAATATTCCGGCGCTGTCGGATGAGTTCCTTACGATCGCGGGCATGAACCCGGACAATAAAGGGAACGTGATGAACACATCGTCTATGGTTGCCTATAGCTATTGGCAGATGTATAACGATAGCGACTTGCGCGTGGTTTCAGGAAACTTCTTGCGTTGCACGGGGCTCTCTTTTTCTTACTCGTTGTCGGATCATATTGTACGGAAATTATTCATGAAGAGTGCTTCCTTGAGCTTGGGCGTAACGAATCCTTTCGTGATAAAATCTAAAAAATTGAAAGGACGCGATCCCGAGCAAGTAACGTTGGGTTCCGGTACGATACCTCCTCAGCAATCTTACTCTTTGATGTTGAATCTAACTTTTTAAATTGGTGAAGTCATGAAGATATATAAATATATATTGCCATTGCTTTTGGTCCTTGGCGGATGCAGTGATTTTTTGGATTACAAGGACAAGGATAAGGTGATACCTTCTAATTTGGATGAATATAACGAATTGATATTTGGTGAATTAATCGCTAAATCATCGGAGGCTGTCTGTTACAATATCATGATCATGAGTGACGATGTGGGGAGCATGGTGAATGGAAATGAACGAGATTATCGGGATGATTATTTGAGCTGGTATAATTGGGCAAAAGAGCCTCAGATGAAAAAGAACGGGGATGAGTTGATTGATCCGGCATGGGAATTTTTCTATCATAAAATATTAATATGCAATATGATAGAAGAGAAGGTAAATGAATTTGAAGATGATGCGGAAGGCATGAAATTTCGGTTGTTAGGAGAAGTGCAGGCCATTCGGGCGATGTCGTATTGGTATTTGATAAACATGTATGGAGAGCCCTGGCGCAGCGAAGAACAAGCCAAAACGGCGATGGGAGTCCCTGTAAACACGGAGACAAGTATTGTGGACAAGACCTACGTGCGCGAAACGTTGGCCAAGAATTACGAGTTGATCGAGGCGGATTTGAAAAGCGCGTTAAACAATTTGGAAAAAGGAGAAGTTATGAAAACGGTTTTCCGTCCCAACAAGGAGGTGATTCGCCTATTTTTGTCAAGGATTTACTTGGAACAAAAGCGTTTTGACGAGGTGATAACGGTTTGCAGTGATTTGTTGGAGGAAACGTCAAAATCGGTGATGACGCTGGAGCGGTTGAGGATAAATTATGACAATTGGACCAGTTATGACCCGATTATTTCAAGAGATGCAACCAATTTACTTTTCTCGTGGTGGAACAGGGGTGCCGTGGCAGGTTTTAACGTAACGGAATATTCGGTAGGGAAATTCTGTGTTTCTCCTGATTTAATGGCTATTGCGACTGAAAATTCAAACGATATTCGAGGAAATAGTTACACGTTTTGGAATTATAACGGAACGGAGTTGTACAAATACAAGTCGGATTATTCCAAATGTTTCGGTATGAATTATCGTGTAGAGGAGGTTTATTTCAACCGGGCTGAGGCTTATCTTAATACCAATCAACGAGATTTGGCCATGGCGGACTTAACGGAAGTCTACAAACAACGCATCATGAACGAGGCGAACCCCAAACTGGAGGCGGCCAGCGATGAAGAGGCGGTGGAAATTTTCAGGAAAGAGAAGCGTAAAGAGTTTTGCTTCGAAGATATTCGTTGGTTTGATATCCGGCGTTGGGGATTGGCTGTAGAACATGTGTATCAAAATATAAATAACAAGGAAGTTTACGAAACCTATGTTTTAGAGGCTGAAAGTCCCAATTACGTGTTGTCATTACCGATGGATCTTCAACGAAGAAATGATAAAATCGAGCAACCTCAACGAGTAGAAACTATTGTAAAAAATTAATGCCAGACCATGATGAAAAAGTATATATTATTACTACTGATTGCCGGAGGATTGTTGGCGGGGTGTTTTAATGAAGATGATATTCATGTGGAAGAGCAATCTTATAAAAGAAAATACGATACCACCTCTACCGATCCGGTATGGAAATATGTATCGGAGTATTACTACAAGTATGGAAAACTTTTGATAACGGATCCCGATAGTTCAGATTATCTGTTCAATTTTCAATGGAAGAATACGCTTTGGTTGAAGATGCCGGATCAGAGCCAGGAACATCTGTTGGCAGGGATAAAATTCTTTGAAGAGATGTTTAGCAACTCCTTTACGGATGAGTTCAAGAAAGAGTTTTTCCCGTATAGCATTATTCTGGCAGATTCGGTTGTTTTTACCGGAGGTTTTTCTAGTACAAAATGGGATCCGAAAACAATATACCCCGTTGAAACCCAAATATCTTTCTTGATCAGCGAACACACGTTGAATTTGAGCGAGACAGAGAAACAAGACCTTTCTTTTAGCTGGTTGATGAAATTCTTGGTGGATTATTGTACTGATATTCGAGGAATGGGATTGAACATCGATGATGCATTCTACTCGACCAGCAAGGAGTATTACGGACGTTACAAGGATCCGGATGCCGTGTTGCCTAAAGAGGAGTGGTATAAACGAGGTTTCTTGGCAATAAGCGATTCCGGTTATTATAGTGGCTGGGGGTGGTCAGATCCTTACTGGTACACGGATTTCCCGTCTTACCCGGATACCGATTTGTCGCTGTTTTTGAAAACAATGTGTACCATGGATCACGATGAATTGTTGCAGATTGTGGATGAATATCCTAAAGTTGCCATTCGTTACAATTGTGTGAAGAACGCATTGGAGGGGATCGGAATAGATTATAGAAATATGGGATATAAAGCTAAAAATTGAACAATCATTAATTGTATGTTGTATGAATAAAGTATTGTATATTATTATTTTACTGTGTTTTAGTGCTACTTGTACGTATGCTATTGATGGTACGTGGGGGAAGAAGAAAAAGAAAAAAGCGGCAACCGAGAAAACGGTATCAAACGATTCTCTTTCCAAGGCGGCTTCCGAAAGTGAATACGACAAATTCATGAAAGAGGCTACGGTGAAAGAAGGGATGTTTAACGTGATCAAGAAAAAGGATAAAATTTATTTGGAGATTCCGAAAAAATTGATGAGTCGCGATTTCTTGATCAGTTCTCGTGTTTCTTCCACCAGCCGTACGTGGCAAATTGATCCGGGAACCATTAATAGAACGCCGTTGTTGATTACGTTCTCGTGCGATGAGAATAAAGTGTACATGCATTTCCCCCATTTGCACTACGTGTGCAAGCCCTCTTCGGAAATGTACGAAGCTTATAAAAGACATAGTAATCCTCCTATTTGGAAGTCGTTTAAGATCGAGGTGATGTCGAAAGATTCATCCAGTTGCGTGATTGATGCCACCTCGTTATTTTTATCATCGATAGCCGAATTTTCTCCTTTTCCCGATCTACCGGCAGAGGCGCAAATGATTGTTTCTTTCGGAGGCTCCTTCCAAAGCGATCGTTCTCGAATCGAGGACTTCAAGGCATTCGAGGATAATATCATCGTGAAAAGCATGATGACCTATACCACCGACAAAGAGGGGCCCTTGACCACGATAGAAGCGCGCAATATTGTGATTTTACCAGAAACTCCCATGGTGCCCAGGTATGCAGATGAAAGGGTCGGTTTCTTTGAAGAGATTCGCTTTTTATTTGACGAGCATCACGATCGGCTGCAGACGTATGGAATAATCAATCGTTGGAATCTGCAACCGAAGGATATGGATAAGTATTTGGCCGGGGAATTGGTGGAGCCGGTAAAACCGATTGTATGGTATGTCGATCCGGCTATCCCGGAAAAATGGAGGAAGTATGTGAAGTTGGGAATCGCCGATTGGAATATTGCTTTTGAAGCGATTGGTTTTAAAAATGCGATTGTTGTGAAAGATTATCCCACGGACGATCCGAATTTTGATCCAGACGATATTCATTACAATTGTTACCGCTTTGTGGCTTCTGCCCGGGAAAATTCAATGGGTCCATCGTGGATTGATCCTCGTTCGGGAGAGATATTGTGCGGTGATGTGATTTCATGGTATGGCGTGGTTACTTTGCTGAACAAATGGAGAATGATTCAGACCGGTGCGGTAGATCCTTCCGTGCGTTGTCCCGTGATGACAGATGAAAATATGGGAGAGGCCATGCGTTACGTGGCAGCTCATGAGATCGGTCATACGTTGGGATTAATGCATAATTTTGGAGCATCAGCCGCGTTTCCAGTAGAAAAGTTGAGAGATCCCGAATTTACTCAAAAATACGGGACAACACCGTCAATCATGGATTATGCCAGATTTAACTACGTGGCTCAACCCGGAGATATGGAGAAAGGGGTTAAATTGACGCCCCCGCTCATTGGTGTGTATGACAAATTTGCCATTAAGTATGGTTACCAAGTTCTTCCTAACGTGAAAGGTCCTGAAGACGAGAAAGCCACCTTGAGAAGTTGGGTGAAAGAACAGATCGGGAACAAAATGTGTTTCTACGGGAAGCAGGTTTTTCAATTCAACTTTGACCCTCGTTCCATGGCAGAAGATTTGGGTGATGACGTGGTTAAAGCAAATACTTACGGTCTGAAAAATTTAAAATACGTGACGGCCAATTTCACGGATTGGATGGCTGTAAACGATGAAGGTTACGCGGCTGTTGAAAGCACGTACAAGGAAATCATCAACCAATTCTTTCGTTTTATGAATCATGCCATGGTAAGTGTTGGGGGTATGTACATCAATCCAAAATATTATGGTGACCCGGAACCTCTTTACGAGTATGTTCCCAAGACAAAACAAATTGCCGCGTTGAAGTTTGTGTTGAAAAGTTTGAATGAATTTCAGGATTGGATTATAAACGACAAAATCACCGCTATAATCGGACCGACGGCAAAACATTATGTGGCACAAACTCAATTCTTTAATGAATTATTGACTCGCGAAGTATTGGGGCGTCTGCAAATCAACGAAGTGGATGGGAAAAATGTATTTACCTTGGATGAGTACCTGGGAATTATTTTTGATGAGATGTTTTCTAAAAAAACGGGTTCGTTGCAATTGGCAAATATGGCTTTCCAAAACTCGTTTGTGGAAAACCTCACAGGATATATAGAGAAAGGAGAATTTTCACATGGGGGAAGTCGCTCGTTGAGAGAGGCTCATAACGAGACGACTTGCAGTTGTCATGCCTATTGTGAATCTCATCGCAACTTTGATGCTGTTAATCCGTTGAGTGAAATTGTGTTGTCCCCGCGAATTGATAAGAGTAATAAACGTCCCGTTGTGATGAAATATTTACGAAAAACTTATCAAATGGCTAAAAATCGGATGAATGTGGGAAATGATAAGACGAGAGAACATTATCGATTACTTGTTTTAAAATTGAACTATTTATTTGATTAGTTGGTTGCCTTGTATCAAAAGGTTATTCAACAATAGATGTAACGTAAAATGCCTTCGGTCACGTCCATTCTGTACGTGACCGAAGTTTTTTGTATTACGGTTTGGGTATATTTTTTAAATTTGAATATAAGAACTATATTTGGAACAGTTTTTTAGAAGGAGAATGACCATAAACTGAATGATCGAAGTCTAACTTTTGGGGGGATGAAAACGGGAATGGCATGTGAACGGATGTTATGATGAAAGAACAAGAAAAAATGATTGCCCGCCTGTATTGTAAGTTGAGACGGGAATTACATACTTATGCTGCTCGTTATTGTCCTGACGAAGCGGAAGACATCGTGCATCAGGCTTTCTTGAATGGGTACAATAAGATCGTGGAAGAACGAAATGAAGCGGAACAACGTTCTTACCTTTATTCCACGGTGAAGAATTTGTGTTTGAATTTTATTCGTAACTCCCGTCCCGTGTACATGGATGCTCTTCCGGATCTGATGACAGAATTTATTGTCGTGGATACCCATGATTACATGTACGAATTGATTCATCGTTTGCCCTCTCGTGAACGTAGGATCCTAGAGTTATCTATACAAGGCTACGACACGAAAGAGATTGCCAAGCAAACGGGAATGGAGTACAACACCGTGCGACACTATAAAAAAGAGGCGTACACGAAAATCCGGGAAGCATTGAAGAATGAAATATGATGTTGACTTCAGTTTCTCATTTTTTTATTTGAAACAATAGCCACCACTTACCTCGATAACGGAGCCATTTACAAATTGATTATCCAGACAAAAAGCAACAGCATTTGCAATTTCATCAACCGTTGCAAATCTTTTTATTGCAGTCTTACCATAAATATTTTCCCGTATGTGCTGGGGTTTATTCTTTTGCCATTCCGTTTCAACAAAACCGGGAGCAATAGCGTTAACGGTTGTTCCCGTTCCCTCAAATTCCTTGACAAGATTCTTTGCAAGAGCATGAACTGCCGCTTTGGAAACACCATAAGGCAAGGACGTTCCATGAGGCAATACTCCCATCATTGAACCGATGAAAATAATCCGAGAATCAGGTTCAATCATTTCATAACAATCCCGGATCAAAAAAAAGTGAGAATTAACAGCCACTTGCA
>ERZ1673736.3061-NODE-3061-length-16620-cov-5.177724_pt1 | contig 16620 bp, 17 predicted proteins | sample MGYA00580212_ERZ1673736 | MGnify/ENA primary metagenome ERZ1673736 (study PRJEB41218, sample SAMN15661752) | gut metagenome | host: Homo sapiens | place: Canada: London | collected 2015-08-20/2019-03-30 | study: EMG produced TPA metagenomics assembly of...
CCGCTCTTCAGAAGGCCGAGTCCCCGGCTGACTGCCTGGACACTGGTTTCCGGACAGGTAGCTATTTTATGGTTGCCGCCCGGAAGATAGCCGAAATTGAAACAGATTACATCGATACTTTCTTCTTTGGCATACTGATCCATATGTTCATGACTGTCAAGAATTAACTTTGCTCTGTCTGCCAGTCCCTTTTCCTCCAACTTTTTTTCTGTCATTTCCAATGCTTCCTTCTGAATATCGAAAGCGAGCACACTCCCCTTTTCTCCCGCAAGCTGACAAAGAAACACCGTATCGTTGCCCTTTCCCATAGTTGCGTCGATATAATGTCCTCCGGCCTTCGCCTGCGAACGGATAATTTCATGGCACCAGTGGGTAATTTGTAAATTCTTCATCTACCTCTTCTCTTCTTTCTTTTTCTCTATAACACAATGATAGCGCCGGTTTGAACCGGCGCTTCCTGCATATGTTTATTCTATTATAAATCCGTTAAAATATCTACTACTTTTTTTCTGCCCCCAGCGAGCGATAGGTATGAATGATAACTACTAATGATATGAAAAACGTCAGCACGTCAGATACCGGCATGGAATACAACACGCCATCCAATCCAAAGAAGATTGGTAAAATCAATGCAAATCCTACGCCAAAGACGATTTCCCTGACCATGGAAAGCATGGTGGATATCAATGCATTTCCCATAGCCTGAAGATAGATGAATGTTGCCTTATTGATGCATGCCAGTATAATCATACACAGATAAATACGAAATGCTTTTATAGCAAATTCTGTATAATATACACTTTCATTTGCCGCACCGAATATTCCAATCAATTGTCTGGGCAGTAATTCTACAATTAAAAACGCCACTGCTCCTACCGCCGCTTCTGCAATCAGCAGATAGGTAAATAATGTCTTCACTCTGTCTTTCCTTCCTGCTCCTATATTATATCCCACAATCGGAATACATCCTGCTGCCATACCTATGACAATGGAAATGACAATCTGGAAAAACTTCATTACAATCCCGACCACCGCCATTGGAATCTGCGCATATTCCGGCTGTCCGAAGACCGGATCCACAGCGCCATATTTCCGAATCATATTGTTAATAGCCGCCATTGCCGCAACCAGGGAGATCTGCGCTAAAAAGCTGCAGATTCCAAGAGCCAGAAACCGCCTCGATACTTTAAAACTTAATCTGAAACTGCTCTTTTTCAAATGTACTGCTTTCATGTGGAATAGATACCATACCGCCAGCAGCGCTGTGAGCACCTGTCCCATAACGGTTGCTACTGCTGCTCCCATCATTCCCCACTGAAATCCAAAAATAAAAACCGGATCCAGGATAATATTGACAACTGCGCCTGCCAATGTAGAAACCATGGCAAACCGTGGGCTTCCATCAGATCGGATAACCGGATTCATCGCCTGCCCGAACATATAGAAAGGAATTCCTATCGAAATATAGAAGAAGTATTCCTTTGAATGCCGAAATGTCTCTTCATTTACTTTTCCACCAAACATAGTCAAAATCTGTTCCTGAAAAATCAGGTATACTGCTGTCAATATGATACTAATAATCAAACACAGCACAATTGCATTTCCTACACTTCGATGCGCGTTTTCTTCCTTCTTCTCTCCCAGACTGATACTAACAAATGCACAGCAGCCGTCTCCGATCATAACTGCCAGCGCCAGCGCCACTACCGTCAGTGGAAACACCACCGTATTCGCCGCATTGCCGTAGGAACCCAGATAACTGGCATTTGCAATGAATATCTGGTCTACGATATTATAAAGCGCCGCAACCAAAAGCGAAATAATACATGGGATAGAGTATTTTTTCATTAAAGTTCCTATTTTTTCCTGCACAAGAAAAGCATTTGCATTTTGTTTCTCCATTTTTTGTAAAACCTCCTTAAGAATTGCATAAAAAAAATGTGCGGCCAAAAGCTGGGTTTACGCCTCTGGCTACACACTATATTTATATTTTATATCATTTTTTTCATTTTTGCAAAAGGAAATTTTATCTTCTCTCCGCCGCACCTGCTGCCATCTGCAAAAAATACCGAATGACTCTGTCATCTTCCGTAAGTTCCGGATGGAATGCTGTCACAAGCTGATTTCCCTGCCTTGCTGCCACAATCCTTCCGCCGGTTTTTGCCAGGATTTCTACATGACTCCCTGTTTTCACAATATAAGGCGCACGGATAAATACCATGGGTATCTTTCCCAAAGTCCCAAATTCTTCTTCGGCACAGAAGCTTCCCAATTGTCTTCCATAAGCATTTCTTCTAACACAGATATCCATCGTGCCAAGATGAGAATTCCCTTCTTCCACCTCATTTGCAAGAAGAATCAGACCCGCACAGGTTCCAAGCACAGGCATGCCTGCATTTATTTTCTCGCGGATAGGCTCAAACAGCTCCAGATCACGAAGCAATTTTCCCATAACGGTACTTTCTCCTCCCGGTAAAATCAATGCATCAAACGGCCGCTTCAAATCCTTTTTCTGCCGTATCTCAAAATGTTCTGTTTTCTGTCTGTCAAGCATCTGCCCATGCTCTGCAAACGCTCCCTGCAAAGCTAAAACTGCCACTACCATCTTATTTCCCCCGCTCTGCCATAAGAAGCTCTATTTCCTGTTCATTAATTCCTACCATTGCCTCTCCCAAATCTGTGGAAAGCTCTGCAATTAGTTTTGCATCCGTATAATTCGTTACCGCCTTCACAATAGCCGCTGCTCTTTTTGCCGGGTCGCCGGATTTAAAGATTCCTGATCCTACGAATACACCTTCCGCCCCAAGCTGCATCATCAGAGCCGCATCCGCCGGAGTTGCAACTCCTCCCGCTGCAAAGTTCACTACCGGGAGCCTGCCATTTTCATGAACATATGTAAGCAGATCTACCGGAACCTGAAGTTGTTTCGCCGCTTCAAAAAGCTCATCATCCCGGAGATTCTGAATCTTTCGTATCTCCGCATTCATTGCCCTCATATGCCGTACAGCCTGCACAACATCCCCGGTTCCCGGTTCCCCCTTCGTACGTATCATAGAAGCGCCTTCTGCAATACGCCGGAGCGCTTCCCCTAGATCTCTCGCACCGCAGACAAATGGTACTTTAAATTTCGTCTTATCAATATGATAAATGTCATCCGCCGGTGACAGCACTTCACTTTCATCAATATAGTCAATCTCTATAGCTTCCAGTACCTGTGCCTCTACAAAGTGTCCAATGCGGCATTTTGCCATAACCGGAATGGAAACCGCTTCCTGAATCCCCCGGATCATCTTCGGATCACTCATCCGGGAAACCCCTCCTGCCGCCCGTATATCAGCCGGAATTCTTTCCAGCGCCATAACCGCACATGCCCCCGCCGCTTCTGCTATTTTCGCCTGTTCCGGCGTGGTGACATCCATAATAACACCGCCTTTTAACATCTGCGCCAACTGTTTATTTAATTCATATCTGCTTTCTTTCATTATTTTTATCCTCCTGTTTTTTATTTAGATTCCATTATACGCAAAAATGGATTGTTTTAAATATCCAGTTTATATAATTTTAACCATGCCAGATGCAGTTTCAGAATACTATTGATTTCATCTCCAATCTATCGTATGATTATACATGGGAGAAAATGGAACTGCCGCAGATACATTTGACGGCAGAATATAAGGGGAGTTTGAATTATGAAAGATTGCACCTACTATGACCTGCTTGGCATACCTATGGATGCGACAGACGAAGAAATTACCAATGCTAAGAATTTTCTGGTAAAACGTCTGCACCCGGATGCCAATACGAACAGCGGTCATGATACCACACTTTACATCCAGAATGTACTGGATGCTTACCGCATCCTGATTAACCCGACCAACAGACGGATTTACGATCGCCGTATCCGCAATCCAATCCGGCGAGAAGACCGGCCAGTCCATGGAAGCCGTCCTGCAGATAACGCGCCGCTTTCACCGAACTTTGCTCCATTCTGGGAAGCTGCTAACAAACTGAATGAACTGGTATGCCAAGGCAGTCAGATTCTAAAGCAAAAACGCTGGGGGAAGCAGGAGCTTTCATCTGAAAACCGCAATGAATTATCTCAGCTGGCTTCTGAAGCGCAGATACATATTCAAGTATTAGAATCCGGAGATATTCCGAAAAAATACTGGTTCTCTCATGCTATGAACTGGCTTCTTTTTCAATGGAGCCAGCACAGAGATCTGTCCTACGCCATGCTTTTTTCTATGTACGACAGTTATCTGGAACAGTGTAAATCGAATTTTGAAAGGAAAAAAATATTAAATCACACAGAATCATTTCTTACAACTTTAAATAAAATGATGAAATGACAAATACAGATAAAACTTGGATCTGCCGCATTAACTATTTAACGCGGCAGCCTTTTTTTATTCATGAACTTTCTTTGATTATAAAGAAACATCAGTAATGCCATCGTACAGATGACTCCATATCCGATCCAGCTCAGCCAGTCCGGAATCTGTCCAAATACCAAAAATCCCAGAAGCGCCGAAAAAATAATCTGAGAATAGTCATAAACAGAAATCTCCCTTGCCGGAGCGTAGGAATAGGCTGCTGTAATGCCGAACTGTCCGCCTGCGGCAGAAAGTCCCGCAAAAAGCAGGCTTACAAACTGACCCCCGCTCATTGTATGGTAATCAAACAGGAGAAAAGGCAAAGTAACGATGCAGGAAAATGCCGAAAAAAAGCATACAATGACCGGCCCTGCTTCTCCATGAAGGCTCAGTTTGCGCACAAATGTGTAGGCAATTCCGGCTCCCATCCCACCAGCCAGCCCTATCAGCGACGGGAGGAAATCCATATTAGAGAAAGTGGGCTTTATCACCAGCAGGCTCCCTAAAAATGCACCTGCTACGAATACTGCCTGAGGAACCGTAATTTTCTCTTTTAGCAAAAAGAAACTGAACAGCACAACAAAAAACGGAGACATTTTATTCAGCATAGAAGCGTCTGCCAGCACAAGATGATCCACTGCATAAAAATTACAGAGAATTCCAAGCGTCCCAAATGTGGAACGCAAAATGAGATCCTTCCGGTTTTCTTTCTTAACTGCAAAGGGAATGCCTTCCTTTTTCATAATAACAATTGCAAAGAAAAATGCCACCAGGTTTCGGAAGAAGCTTTTCTGCACCGATGGAATATCTCCCGCAAGACGTACAAACATATTCATCAGCGCAAAGCAAAACGCCGAACAGATAATAGAAAGAATTCCTTTGTATCTTTTCCTGTTTTCCGCCATCATAACATTCCTCCTTCTTCTGGCGTATCAATATCATAAAGCTCTTCTGCACTTTCCGCCTCTATATAAACGCATGGATGATTCCGTATAACTTTGCGTCCCCCTTCATCTCCTTTCAAAGCAAGAAGCTCCGGCATCAGCCGGGCGGAGAAAAGCGTCGGACTTCCGGGGGTGCTGCCATACCTTACGGAAGCCGTCTCAACACCAAAATCCGCTGCCGCAAGCAGCTTTTCAACGGTATATTCCGTAAGTCCCGGCTGATCTGCCACCACAAATACAAGAAAATCTTCTTCCGGAATATCTCCCACAGCATGAAGAGCTGCCTCAATGGTATAGGACATGCCTTTATAGCTGTCCGGGCTGTATACCACCTGCACGCCTCCCTTTTTTGCCTGTTCCAAAATTTCCCGGTACTGCGACACAACATACAAGATACAGTCAGAGCGTTTATAGCAGAGTTCTTCCAGCATATCCAACCCGTAACGGTATAAATGCTTCCCTCGATATACATGCAAAAGTTTATTTGTTCCAAAACGGCGGCTGTTGCCAGCCGCCAGATATATCATATGCTTATTCATCTTCTATCCCCATGAGAATTTTCTCCGGCGTAATAGGCAGCGTACGGTGCCACACACCTGTCGCATTATAAATTGCATGTGCCAGCGCCGGAGCCGGTGTATTAATAACAATCTCACCAATAGATTTGGCGCCAAACGGGCCGGTAGGCTCATAACTGGATTCAAATTCTACCTGCAGATGCCCCATATCCAGACGGGTAGGGATTTTATACTGCATAAAAGAATTCTCCAGGATCTTGCCGGATGCAGAATAGGTTACATTCTCATAAAGCGCCATTCCGATTCCCTGTACCAGCCCGCCTTCTGTCTGAATCCGCGCCAGATTCGGGTTAATAGGCGTCCCACAGTCCACCACTGCCGTGTAATTCAGTATCTCGACTTTCCCGGTTTCCTTATCCAGCTCAATTTCCATCATTCCTGCCATATAAGGCGGCGGCGATACCGGCGAGCATGTGGTTGCTGTAGTCTGAGCCGCCACATCATTAAACATCATAGATTTTGCCGCTATCTCTGCTCTGGATACAAAGCCATTCCCATCCAGCCTGCGCACACCATTTCCGGTAAATTCCACTTCATTTTCCTGACAGTCCATCATTCCTGCGGCAATCTTACACAGATTCCTTTTCAGCTTCTCACAGGCTTCCTCTACCGCCTTTCCGGTAAGATAAGTAGTGGAAGAAGCATAAGAACCTGAATCATAAGGCGAGGAATCCGTATCTGCGCCAAAAACTTCTATATCCTCTAATGGACATTCCATACATTCTGCCGCCATCTGCGCCAGAATCGTGTCGCAGCCTGTCCCCATATCAGCCGCACCGATAATCAGATTATAAAATCCTTCATCACCAAGCTTTATGGTAGCAGATCCCACATCTACTCCTGAAATACAAGAACCCTGCATAGCCAGGGCAACTCCTGCTGTCCTTACCTTCCCATTTCCCATATCCCTTACAGGATACTTTTCCTCCCATCGGAACAATTCTTTACAGCGTGCGATACAACGATCCAGGGCACAGGCATTTGCCATCTCTCCATAATAAGCCGGCATCATCATACCTTCCCGTACAATATTCTTCTCCCGAAGCACAAGCGGATCCATTTTCAATCGGTCAGCCAATTCATTCACTGCACTCTCCAATGCGAAAATCCCCTGGGTTGCACCATATCCACGGTAAGCCCCTGCCGCCTGCATATTGGTATAAACCACATCATAAGAAAAACGGTGCGCCTCCAGTCCACCTGTATAGAGGGGAATGGATTTGTGACCGGACAGTCCTACCGTCGTAGGACCATGCTCCCCAAAGGCTCCTGTATTGGACAAGGTATAAACGTCCAAGGCGCGGATTTTCCCCTCCTTTGATGCTCCCAGTTTCACATGCACTTCCATCTCATGGCGGGGACTCCCTGCCGTCTGGCACTCTTCTCTGGAATAAATCATCTTCGCCGGTCGTTTGGTCTTCCAAGTTACGAAGGCAGGATATACTTCCGCAACCACCGTCTGCTTAGCGCCAAAGCCTCCTCCGATCCGCGGCTTCTCCACACGAACCTTTGACTTCGGAATATCCAGTGCATTTGCAATAATACGGCGGCAGTGGAATACAATCTGTGTAGAACTGATTACATGAAGTCTTCCATAGCGATCTATTTCCGTATAAGTGCGGAAAGTCTCCATCATAGCCTGCTGACACGCCTTCACATGATACGTATGTTCAACAATCTCGTCACAATCCGCAAAAACAGCATCCACATCACCGCTTGAGGATTCTTCACTGGCACAGAGATTCCTCTGATTATCTGCTCCCACAGGACACAACGACTGCCAATTATCTTCTGGATGAACCAGAATCTTATGATCCTTCGCTGTCCGGAAATCCAGAACAGGCTCTAATACCTGATAAGTAACCTTAATCAGCTTAAGCGCCCGCTCCACTGCTTTTTCTGTCTCTCCTGCTACAATTGCAACTGCGTCTCCCACAAACCTGACTCTCTTATCCAGAAGAAGCCTATCATAAGGCGAGGGCTCAGGATAGGTCTGCCCTGCCATGGTAAAACGCTTCTGCGGCACATCTTTATACGTATAAATTCCCACGATTCCCGGAACCTTTAATGCAATCTCCGTCTTGATATCCTCTATCAACGCATGGGCATGAGGACTTCTGAGAACCTTTACCGACAATGCATCCGAAGGCGTAATATCGTCCATGTAGACAGGTTTTCCCAAAAGGAGCTGCATGGCATCCTTCTTGCGGACAGACCTGCCTACCGTTTTCAAATTCTCTTCCAAGCCTCTACACCCCTTTCTTCCAATTCAGATATGCACGGATGCCGCGAAGCTGTCCGTCATATCCGGAGCACCTGCATAAATTCCCTGCGAGATACGCTTTGATTTCATCATCAGAAGGATCCGGATTCTCCCGAAGAAGCGCAATCGTATTCATCACAAAGCCCGGATTACAGAAACCACACTGCTCTGCCCCCTGGTCTGCAATAAAGCCCACAAATTCTTCCGCTTCTTCCTGAAGCCCCTCTAATGTCTGGATTTTGTGCCCTGCTGCCCGCGCCGCAAGTACGCTGCAAGATAATACCGGAACGTCATCCATCAATACCGTACAGAGCCCGCAATTGGCAGTCTCACAGCCACGTTTCACAGAAAAACATCCCTGTGCCCTCACAAAATCTATCAGCAGCATATCTGCTGAAACTGCTGCCTGAATCTTCTTCCCATTTAAAGTCAATTCAATCTCCATCATCAGACCTCCTGCAATGCAAGTACGGCACGGCGCACCAGCACCTCACACAATTTTCTACGGTATGCAGCGCTGCCTCTCATATTTCCCGCAAACTCCGCCCTGGAAGCAATATCTGCGGCAAATGCGGCCGCCGATTCTGCTGTGTCCCCATGGGCAAGCAGATTCTTCTCATCCTCATAGACCTGCGCCAGTGCCGGACGTGCACCCACTACACAGCTATATCTGCCATCCAGAACGGATACAGCACAGGTAAGTACCGGAAAATCCGTCTCCGTATTCCTCATGGAGAGGTACACCGTTTTTCTGGATGTCTTCGGAATGATAATATACGTCAGAATATCCCGGTTTGTCCGTGAAAATCCTGCAAATTCCCGGATTTCCATCACACCTGCATGGTACAATTCCACTTTCGCATCCAACGCCATAAATAAAGTCATAACATCCGAAAAACCAAAGCGCCCATATATACTTCCACCTGCCGTTGCCAAATTGCGGAACTGCACACCTACAATATGCTTCACTGCTTCTGCCATCGCTCCCTGTGTCAAAGCATTTAACCCGGCATGATTCTCCAGCGTCCTTAAGGAAACCATGGCCCCAATCCGGTATTCTTCTTCCGACTCTTCAATCTGATCCAAGCCAAGATCACACAGATCAATCGCCGTTCCGGCATTTTTCTTCTGCATTTTCAGCCACAGCATGCCGCCGAGCACCACATTACTCTTTTTCTGGCACAACGTATATGCTTCTTCCAGACTCTGTGCCCGCACATATTGATTAAATGAAAGCATCTTTCCTTACCTCCGAATGTAATTAGGCTTCCTCTTTTGGAAGCAGAATATTCAGAATAATTGCCACAAATGCAGCAGGCACAATTCCTGAGCCGCCGAAAATCAAGGCAACAAAATCTGGAAGCCCTGCAAGAATTGCGCTATTTGCCCCGATTCCGTATCCAAGGCCAAGAGCCACCGACACAATCGTCATATTGCGGGCCGTCAACGGCTCTTTAGTAATCAGCTGGATACCACTCATTACGATAGAAGAGAACATAATAACTGCCGCTCCGCCAAGTACACACTGGGGCATAATTGATACCAGCGCTGCAAGCTTTGGCAGGAGTCCACAGAGAATCAGGAAAACTGCACCACAGCCCAATGCAAAACGGTTGACAATCTTCGTCATAGTAACGAGTCCTACATTCTGGCTGAAAGATGTATTCGGCAGCACACCAAAAAGGGCAGCGAAGGAAGAACCGATACCATCGCACATAACACCGCCTGCCAGTTCACTATCGCTGGCCTCTCTTCCCATACCGCCTTCCATACAGCCGGAAATATCTCCCACAGTCTCTACAGCAGTAACAATAAACATAATCATAACCGGAACAATAGCACGAAGGTCGAAGACCGGCTTTACAGGCATAATCTGCGGAACTGCAAACCATTTTGCCTGTGCCACCTTATCCCAGTTCAGCACCCATGCTTTTGTGTACTCTACGCCATCTGCATTTACAGCAGTAGTCGGAAGGATGAAAGACAGCACGCCACAGATAATATAGCCAATAATAATACCAATCAAAATACAGGAAGAACTTGTCAGTCCCTTTGTCCCGTGCTTAAGCACCAGGATGATAATCATAACAACCAGCGCAATCAGAAGATTTTCTGCAGAACCATAATCGTTCGCAGACGAACCGCCTCCGAAAGAGCCTACACCTACACTGATCAGAGACAGACCAATAGCCAAAACAACCGTCCCGGTCACAACCGCCGGGAAAAAGCGGCGCAATGGCTTTAAGAATGCTCCTAATACCGTCTCGAACAAACCTCCGATCAGACTGGCTCCCATAATCGCGCCATAAGCGACAACACCGCCACCCATTATATTCACAACACTCTGGAATACGCCAATAAAGCCGGAACTGGTTCCCATGATAATCGGCACCTTCCCTCCAATCGGCCCGATAGAATAAAGCTGCACCAAAGTAACAATTCCCGCTATCAACATCGCGTTCTGAAGAAGCGTCACCTGAACAGCTGCAAAATCTTCGGCACCGCATGCCGCTGTAATAATAAGAATCGGAGTAAGGTTCCCCACAAACATTGCTAAAACATGCTGAAGCCCCAACGGGATTGCCTGTTTCAGCGGAAGCTTTCCTTCAAATTGATACGGAGTACCCATAGCGGTCTCCGCCTTAGAATGATTTTCTCTCATAATTTCCTCCTTAGATAATTTTCTCCTTAAATAGTCAGCCTATTATAGCATAGAATCTATGACTTTTGCGACCCCTATTGCACATATTTATGAAGAAAACATGGAACGATAACCTCCAACACACTTCCCCCGATGCATCTTGCTTTATCTGATATGGTGAAACAATTCTTAAATTCTTCTTTTCGGGGATCAATATCCGCAATCTTAAATCCCACAGGAATCTCGCACCCTTCCCGCAGAAGCCCCCGCAGAAGCCCCGGTATAGTGGCAGTAACCGGAACACTGCCGCCATCTCTCTTCTCAATCCATCCAATCGGCTCTCCCTTCTCCACAATATCTCCTATCTTCCGGATGTTATGGAAAACTCCCTGTTCTGTCGAATGCATCACCCTTTCTTTGGCATAACCATCAATCCTTCCCGGAATTCCTGTGTTCGCAGCAGCCGATCCTGATCTTATAACTCTTCCCAGATTATGTCCCCGTTTCGTCTCAATCACCACATCCACATCTCTTCCTGCCTCAAATCCAGGCCCCAACGCCACAGTAAGAGGCGCCATCGCTCTATGCGTCCCCAGATTCTTTTTGGCAAGGATAGCATCCACCACCACCACAGGGCAAAGTTTCTGAATAGACATTCCTTCCGGGTCAACCAGAACCGGTACCTTTCTCTTTGCCAGAACATCCCATACCTTCTCACAATTGCTGATGCACACCGCCGTCATATCTTCTACAACAGCCTGTCCATCATAAACGGCCTCACTGACCGACACCTGGCGACGAATCGCTACCGGATGTTCCGTCTCCAATACCAGCACCGGAAGCTCTGCCGACCAGAGCCGATGGATCGTGCCCGTTGCCAGATCACCTCCGCCCCGTACAACAATCAGCTTCTGTTCCATATCTCTGCACGCTCCCTTCCCAGAATATGTTCCGCATAAAAGCTAGTGAGGATTCCCTGGTACACTCTCTTTGCTTTCAGCATCTTCAGGATTTTCCTTCCGCTTCGGAGCCGCTCTTCGTCGTCACACTTGTTGAGAACTACGAAGTACTCCCTTCCGCCGACATTTTTCCGGGTTCCTTCTTCAGATGCAAGAATTTCCGCCAGCACTTCTTCCGTCAGCACTCTCTCCGGTTTCAGATGAAAATGTATCTCTGCCTCTTTTTCCCGAAAACAAGCTTCCCCTACCGTTCTAAAAAGAGCATCCATCCCCATAACACCAATGACAATATCACATTCATCAGGTATAACCGGTTCAAAATCTGCCGGCACCTTGCAAGGTTTCCCCTTTGCCCCATCTGCTTCAACCAGGACAACCTGCGCTATCTGCATATATTCCCGCAATTCTGCCTCCGTGAGTGCTTTTAATTTCCCATTCTCAGCTTCTTCACCCACCACTGCATACTGTCCCGCTTTCCAAAGCCTTTCTGCTTCCTCTGCACTTCGCGCCCAGATTCTCTTTTGGGGTTGATAAATATGGGTAGTGGTAGTCACCAGCACGCGGATTCCTCTTTTTGTATATTCTTCTGCCAGCGCATACATAAGCGTTGTCTTTCCTCCGGCGCCTACAAGGGCAATTCTATGTTCCTTTTCCTCAAGGAATGGCAGGGTTCCTTCTACCACCCTCATTCCTGTCCTTCCTCTCTGGCAAACGCTCCATGAACGCCGCCGGATTTATGCAGCAGCCGGATATCCGTAATCTCAATGTCCTTCTGTACTGCCTTACACATATCGTACACCGTCAGCGCTGCCACAGAGACAGCAGTAAGGGCTTCCATCTCTACCCCTGTTTTCCCATCACATTTAACGGACGCCCGGATTCTTATGCTATAATCCTTCTCCTCCAGGTGGAAATTCAGATCAATCCCCTGCAAAAAAATGGGATGACACATGGGAATCAATTCCCATGTCTTTTTCGCCCCCATGATTCCCGCAATCTGAGCCACTGTCAGTACGTCCCCTTTTTTCATCCCTCCACTCTGGATAAGCCGGAACGTCTCCCGGTTCACCTTGACACTGGCGGCTGCCACCGCAGTCCTGTGGGACACAGGCTTATCCCCTACATCTACCATCTTTGCCTTCCCCTGCTCATTAAAATGTGTAAAATCCCCCATTTTGCTTCTCCTTTTACATAACAAAGGTGGGTATTTTATGCCCACCTAAAAAATTACCCCTATGAATCTTCCCGGAATGTAATGGTCTGCGCATCCGCATCCATCGCATCCACAATTGCCAGCGACTCTACCCGAAGTCCCTGTTCTCTCAGCTTCGCTCCGCCTTGCTGGAATCCTTTCTCAATTACAATCCCGATACCGACCACATTTGCATGAGCATCATGAATTAATTGTACAAGCCCCAATGCCGCACAGCCATTTGCCATAAAGTCATCAATAACCAGAATATTCTCCCCCGGCTTAATAAAACGGCTTGCCACGATTACCTCATACGTCCGCTTATGCGTAAAGGATTCTATCTGTGTCGACAACATCGTCCCGTCCAGATTGATGGACTGTGATTTTTTGGCAAATACCACCGGGCAGTCAAAATACTGTGCCACAACCGCCGCAATCCCAATGCCCGACGCTTCAATCGTAAGGATCCTGTCCACCTTCACATCCGCAAAGCGCCGCTTAAATTCCTTTCCAATCTCATTGAATAACTGAATATCCATCTGGTGATTTAAGAAATTATCAACCTTCAGAACATTTCCCGGCTTGATTATGCCGTCTTTCCGTATACGCTCTTTTAAAAGTTCCATGTCCTTTCTCTACTTCCTTCTTCCGTTTATTTGAACAAAATTATACCAGCTTCTGATTTTATTGTAAATAATTAAGAAGAGAAAACCACTAACAATCCTCTTTTAAAAGCAAAATATGATCCTGGGGAAACTGCAGATAATCCGGCATCCCCTTCTCTTTCATACGCTCCCACCTGTCACGCTGCAAAAACCAACAGATATCCTCCCTTCCTTCCTTCTCTTCTCCCTCAGGAGTGAGATAAAAATTCTTTTCAAATGGCAATTCTGCACTTCCGGCAACCTGCACCCTAATACAATTTTTCTTCCGTTCGCCCCAAATCGGGACAAATTCATGCGCCCGAAAACCAATCTTCGTAACATCTTCTTCTATTGTCTCTGCTACTTCCAACTCGATTCCCCAGTCAAGCGCCTGCAGCCTGTGTGCATCCAGTCTCTGTATTCTTGAAAAATTCTTACATCCTGTCAAACGTGCGGCTGCCTTTTTCCCAGGATTCCTGAATAATACCCGGGTCTCTCCGAACGCCACTGTCATCCCCTGATCCATAATCAGAAGGTCCTCACTAAACCGGTAAATTTCATCTCTGTCGTGGGATACCATAATCGCAGTGCCTCCGTACCCCTTAAGCATCTCCATCATCTCCTGCTGTAAACGATCCCTTAAGAACATATCCAGCGCCGAAAATGGTTCATCCAGCAAAATCACATCCGGTTCATATGCCATAATCCTTGCAAGGGCAGCCCTCTGCTGCTGTCCGCCAGATAATTCTCCGGGAAGACGCTTCTCCAGCCCTTCCAGATGGAACCTGCATACCATCTCCCGAACCCTCTCTTTTTTCTCCCGCTTCGTTCCCTTCAGACCGGCAGCTATATTTCTTTCCACTGTCATCGTGGGAAACAAAGCATAATTCTGAAACAAATATCCAATCTTACGCTTCTGCGGCGGGACATTCACTTTCTGCCCGGAATGGAAAACAACTGTATCATTTATAAGAATCGTCCCCTCATCCGGTGTCTCGATCCCCGCAATACTTTTCAGCGTCAGGCTTTTCCCACAACCGGACGCTCCAAGGATTCCTATACGGGACGCTCCGCTCCGGAACCGGACATCCAACCGGAAATCTCCCAGTACTTTTTTTATATCAACCGATAATCCCATTTTCTTTTACCATCTCTTTACATTCTTCATCTTCCTGCCGGACAGCAGGTTCATTAAGACGATAATCACAAATGCAATCAAAATAACCACCGCAACCCAGATTCCCGCCGTCAGGTAATCGCCATCCTGTATGACCATGGCAATCTTCTGGGAAATCGTTCCCGTCTTTCCCGGAATATTCCCCGCAAGCATAGACGTAGCTCCATATTCTCCCAATGCACGGGCAAAGGTTAAAATGGTACCAGAAACAATCCCCGGTCCTGCCGATGGCACAACTACCGTCCAGAAAATCCGGGATTCCGACATACCAAGGGTTCTTCCTGCATAAACCAGATTCACATCCACCTGCTCAAACGCCGCTCTGGCATTACGGTACATCAGCGGAAATGCAATAACTGTCGCCGCAATCACGCAGCCCAGCCAGGTCTGAACCACCTTAATATCAAATTCTTCATATAACAAAATACCCAGTGGCCGCCGCCTGCTAAAAAGAAGCAGCAAAAAGAACCCTGCCACCGTCGGCGGCAAAACCATAGGAAGTGTAAGCAGACCATCAAAGAACGCTTTCCTTCCCGGCGCCATCTTTATCACCTTTCTGGCAGCGAAGATTCCCAAGAAAAAAGAAAAGAAAGTCGCAGTCACCCCTGTTTTCAATGATATAATCAATGGGCTCCAGTCCAAATCCTTCAGTATATCTACAACCATTTCCATATCCATCACTCTATCTTTACTCTACATCTGTGTCAAAATAATATGCGTCAAATACCGCCTTCGCCTCGTCAGATAAAATAAATTGCAGAAAATCCTCCGCCGCTTCTATCTGGGCATCATCCGCTTCTTCATTGACAACACGAGCAATAGGATAGATCACATCCCCTGTCAGATCATAGCTTACTGTTTCCAGAATCTCCAGGTCATCTTCATATCCATAGGTATCCGAATAATAAGTCGTTCCCACCTCGCAGGAACCCTCCACTACTGCAGTCAACACCTTACTCACATTATCCTGCTCACTGATTTCTACCCCTCCAAGGGCTTCTGAAACCTGCTGCGTCGTAATAGTTGATACATCTTCCACACTTTCTAATTTACCCAAATTTACCAACGCCTGTCTCGTGTATTTCCCCACCGGCACACTTCCGCCTGCCAATGCAATACTCCGGGCGTTCTCAAGATTCTCAAGCCCTGTCACAGCAGTCCCACTATCCTTTAAGGTCACCACAACAACCTGGTTATTCACCACATTTGCCCTTGTACCATCCTCCACAAGGCCATCTGCTTCCAGCTGATCCATCTGCTTCTGTGCTGCTGAGAAGAAAATATCACACTCATAACCTTCCTCAATCTGGGTTAAAAGTGTGCCGGAACTGTCTGCGTTAAAAGTAATCTTTACTTCCGGATGCTCCTCATTGTACATCTCGGCAAGTTCCGTCATAACCGTGTTGAGACTTGCCGCAATAAATACCTGTATCTCCGTCTCTTCCGCCTTATCCTCTCCGGTTTCCGGATTTTCTGCATCTTTCTCAGCGGCACTTCCTGCACATCCGACAAGCAAAGCTCCTGTCAACACTACTGCCAATAAGCTGCTCACAATTTTTCTTATCATCTGTCTTTTCCTCTTTTCTTTATTTTTTATGGTTACTGCCACAGTCTGCAGCATCTCCCAAAAGAATCTGTATGCCATGCTCCAGATAGGGCAGAACATATTCCAAACTCTCTTTTACTGCTTTTTCACTTCCCGGCAAATTAACAATCACCGTCTTATTCCGAATAACAGACACTCCCCGCCCCAGCATGGCTCTGCCGGTAACAGAAAGGGAATACATACGGATTGCATCAGCAATTCCCGGTGCATTTCTCGTGGCAACAGCAAGAGTAGCTTCCGGCG
>ERZ1673736.3071-NODE-3071-length-16591-cov-9.302915_pt1 | contig 16591 bp, 9 predicted proteins | sample MGYA00580212_ERZ1673736 | MGnify/ENA primary metagenome ERZ1673736 (study PRJEB41218, sample SAMN15661752) | gut metagenome | host: Homo sapiens | place: Canada: London | collected 2015-08-20/2019-03-30 | study: EMG produced TPA metagenomics assembly of...
AACGAATGTTTTTTACCTATTATTTCTCAATACCTTGAATCTCATCACTTTGCGGGCTCACTTTTTTTTCTTGTCAGAGATTAGAAGTATCATCGGACATCGTAATTCATCTTTTCATCTCCTCTTTCACCTTTTCTCTGTCTCTTCGATGAATAGGGAGTTTGCGGGTGAAGGGCAACAACTTCACCACCTCTTCACCTGTAAGCGATTAGGTTTCAAAAATAGTTTCAATCCTTGAAACACTTCGTTTCTCGGTGTGAAACACTTTGTTTCATTAGGAGAAACACTTTGTTTCAAGGCGTGAAACTTTTAGTTTCAAATGGGGTTGAAACTAATAACGAAATAGCTTAACTAATCTTGCTCAATGATGTAATCAGGAAGCGGCTATTTGATTTTGTTCACGATGAAAAGAAGGTGAAAGAACGGCTCTTCACCTGCAAACTCCCTGTTAATCGGGGATACAGAGGAAGAGTGAAGGGGATGGAAGAATTGTGCCTATTATAGAGAAAGAATATTAAATTGTTCATAACTGTACCGGAGTGAACAAGCTCATAATGGTATATTGAGGGTGGTTACTCTATACATAAATCATCTGTGAGTATGAACTATCTTTCGATGTTTGCTGTTTTATAAATAAGAATTTTAAAATGAAAAGCCTTATGAAAACAAGAAAACAAAAAGAAACAGGTGAAAAAGAAGTGCACTTGTTAGAGCAAAAAGGATATGAAAGAATGGTGAATGAGATTGTCCCCGTTCAACAAGCGGAAGCATATCGCAAGCCAACTAATAAAGCGGTCAAAGAGGCGGTTAAGGAGTTAAATCCCGATACAAATAGTCTGGGTAGTAGAGGATAAGTAATTCCTCTACTACCCAGACTAATCATCGTATTAAAGGATTCGGGAGGCTTTCGGTGGTTCTCATTTAGGGAAAGTAAGAATAAAACAGCTTCCTTTCCCTATTTCTGATTTTACGTTAATACTTCCGTCATGCAAAGTCATGATCTGTTTGCACAGGCTCAATCCGATGCCCGAACCGGATGTTTTGGTGGTGAAGAAAGGAACGAAAATCTTGTCCAAAACATCTGTTAGAATTCCCTCGCCATTATCAGATATTGTTAATGTCGGGTTGTCTTTAGAGAAAAACTTTATCTGTATCTCTTTATCTATTTTTCGCTCGCATGTTTCGCGGGCGTTTTTTAACAAGTTGATAAGCACTTGCTCTATCTGTGCCCGGTCTGCATATAAAAATAAATCAGATGCAGGCATTTCGAAATGAATATACTCTTCCGGGAATAATTTCTTTAAGTCCATAAACAATTCTGCAACAGATACTTTAGTACGGACAGGTATCGGAATTCGTGTCAGTCGCCGGTAATTCTCCACAAATCCTAGTAATCCCTTACTTCTTCTGTGAATAGTCTGCATAGCTTGCAACATAGCAGAATACTCCTTTTCTCCGAGTGATTCGGGGATTCCCCTTTCACTTAACGTTTCCGAAAGAGAAATAATAGGAGTGATGGAGTTCATGATTTCGTGTGTTAATACACGAATCAGCTTTTGCCAGGCCTCCATTTCATTACGTTCCAGTACAGAATGAATATTCTTCAGACTGATTAACCGCTGTTTCTTCCCCTGTGTAGCAAATGTGGTGCAGGAAATAGCCATTTCCAGAACGATACCATTCTGCTCGATGCGGATCATGGACATATCATTGCTGATAGAAGCCTCCTGAAGTACGTCCGGTAGTTGTGATATTTGCCCCAGATGGGCCACTGCAGCCTGATTCATCCATTCAATGTGCCCGGAAGCATCGGTTACGAGTACGACAGTATCTACTTTATTTAATAAACTCTCGTAATACTGATGCTTGACTTCCTCTGCCAATAACTTTCCCCGAAAGTCCTTCAATGCATTAGAAAGCTCCTGTGCCCACTCATCCATCATCTTATTTTTGAAAGGCGGATGAAGATTCTGCGTCATATCGTTGTAGCGAAGTCCATCCGTCAATCGTCGTAACAAGGTGATTTGCTTGAACTGTATTCGGTAGAGATGCATACCGGCACCTATCAAAAAGAGAATACAGACGGTAGTGCTGAACCATAACTGTCTTTGATACAGCAGACAACTGCCGATAGAAAGCAGAAAAATAATTAAGATGTGCAATGCTACTTTGAACTCAAATCGTTTCATAAGCCTAATTTTTCAAGTTTGCGATACAATGCAAAACGGGTAATCCCTAAATATTCGGCAGCACGGGAGATGTTTCCGTCGCTGATCCGGAGCGCTTTCTCAATGGCCTGCCGTTCCAGTTGTTCGAGATTCAGTACCATTTCTTCGTCCTTTTTCTGTTTAGGTGTCGCATGAAAAAGGAAGTTTTCAGGTTTTAGCATGGAGCCGTCTCCCAAGATTACAGCACGTTCTATCGTATGTTGAAGTTCTCTCACATTTCCAGGCCATGCATATTTCAGCAGTTTGTTTTTGGCTTCCCGTGTCAGTCCGTGCATTTCTTTTTTATATTTGCGGGCATAATGGTTCAGAAAGTGTTCGGCAAGCAGGATGATGTCATTGCCGCGTTCACGGAGTGGAGGTATATGTATTTCAATCGTGTTGATACGATATAATAAGTCCTGACGGAAATTCCCGTCTTCCACCATCTGACGGATATCAGCATTGGTGGCACATATTAAACGGACGTCGATGGGAATGGTTTGCGTACTTCCCAAACGACTGATTTGCCTTTTTTCGATAGCAGTCAGTAATTTAGACTGCATAGGAAGTGAAAGATTGCCAATTTCATCCAAAAACAAAGTCCCGTTGGTCGCCACTTCCATTCGTCCCGCTTTTGATTTCTTGGCATCGGTGAAAGCGCCTTTTTCGAAACCGAACAGTTCACTCTCAAACAATTGTTCGGGTATACTTCCCAGGTCAATCGTGACAAAAGGTTTGCCGTATCGTGGAGAACAACGATATAATAGTCGGGCAATCACATCCTTTCCCGTACCGTTTTCTCCGAGAATCAGTATATTGGCATCCGTATTACTTAGTTTATTTATCGTGGCAAACACTTCCTGCATGGCCGGTGACTCTCCAATAATATCATTTTCCGAAGCATTTTGCCCGCTAAGAATTTCTACTTGCTCTTTCAGCATGTTGACTTCCTGCTGTGACTGACGCAGTCGCATACCCGAAGTAAGCGTAGCCAGCAATTTATCCTTTTCCCAAGGCTTGGGAATAAAATCGGTAGCACCGGCTTTGATGGCCCGGACGGCCGTGTCCGTATCCGCATAGGCAGTCATAAAAATAACAATAGCTTGTGGGTCAAGCTGCAATATCTGCTTCAGACTTTCAAATCCCTCTTGTCCGCTGATGGCATCCCGGCTGAAATTCATGTCCAATAAGATAAGATCGGGATGAAAGGTGGTCATGAAATGCTCGATCCGATCGGGGGTAGTAGCCACCTTTATTTTCTCCGTATACGGTTCCAGTAGGAGGTTGAGGGCAAAGAGCACGTCCTCGTTATCATCTACTATGAGTATCTTTCCTAATTTGTTGACTTCTTCCATATCTTCTATCCATTTAAACTCCGGGAGCAAAGATATGGATAAATCTCATGTGTTGTGTGTGCGATTGCGCACTAATTTTGTGCGTATATGAACACTGAATGAATGAAAGGAATATTACTATATTATTGAATGATAACTGTTTATCTGAATGGCACATCTTTTGAATGATAAATAACAAATATAACCAACGAATGAATCTGAAATTAATCTTCATATCTCTCGGACTATTGTTGACAGAACTATTGACTGCTCAAGATCAAACCACAGAGCTGTCATTGAAGCAAGTCATAGAGATTGCCCGTATGGAATCTCCCGATGCACAGACGGCACGCCACAGTTTCCGTTCTGCGTATTGGAACTATAAATATTATCGTGCCAATTATCTGCCGTCTTTAAGCCTGACATCCGATCCGAATCTGAACCGTGCCATTAACAAGATAACGATGGGAGACGGTTCGGTAAAGTTTGTCGAACAAAATCTATTGAATACAGATTTAACCCTGAATCTTTCACAGAACTTATCCTGGACCGGTGGCTCTTTCTTTCTCGAAACCTCCGCTCAACGCATGGATCTGTTCAGCGAACATAAATACTCATGGCAGACTTCCCCCATAATGATCGGTTATCGCCAGTCTCTTTTTGGCTACAATAGTTTGAAATGGGATAGACGGATAGAGCCCGTGCGCTATCAGGAGGCAAAGAAAAGCTACGTAGAGACGCTTGAACTCGTATCAGCCAATGCGATTAATAAATTCTTTGCCTTGGCCACCGCCCAGAGCGATTACGATATTGCTTCCTTTAATTACGCCAATGCCAATACACTTTACCGTTATGCGCAAGGCCGCTATAACATAGGTACCATCACAGAAAATGAAATGCTGCAACTGGAACTTAACCGTTTGACGGAAGAGACAAACCGCATGAATGCCCTTATTGAAATGGATAATTGTATGCAGGAACTCCGTTCCTATCTTGGTATTCACGAAGATCGGGAATTACGTGTCCTTGTCAGTCCTCAAATTCCGGATTTCAGTGTGAACCTGAATGAAGCACTGGCACTGGCTTACGAAAACAGTCCGGATATACAGACGATGGAAAGGCGGAAACTGGAAAGTGAGAGTGCTGTGGCGAAAGCCCGCGCCAATGCCGGCCTGAAAGCAGATATCTATCTCCGTTTCGGATTGACGCAGACTGCTGACAAACTGCCCGACGCTTATCGAAATTTGTTGGACCAGCAATACGTAAGTATCGGCATTTCTCTTCCTATCCTAGACTGGGGACGTGGAAAAGGACAGGTGCGAGTAGCCCGTTCCAATCGTGATCTGGTTTACACACAAGTCGAACAGAGCCGGACGGACTTTGAACTGAACGTTCGTAAACTCGTCAAACAATTCAATCTGCAAACGCAACGTGTCCGGATCGCTGCCCGCACGGATGAGACAGCCCAACGAAGAAGTGAAGTGGCCCGCAAACTCTATCTATTAGGTAAATCTACCATTCTTGACTTGAATGCTTCCATTTCAGAGAAAGATAGTGCCCGCCGTAACTATATTTCGGCTTTATATAATTATTGGAGTTTATATTATACACTCCGTAGCATGACACTATATGATTTTGAGCGAAATACGATACTGACAGAAGACTACCATCTTCTGATTGAATAGAGAACAACGAAAAGTCAGTAAAGAATAGTGATGGAACCCTAATTAATAGAAACTTGTAAAACACCAGATAATCTCATGGATATAAAATTAGAAAAGAAACCGTGGTACATTCGTTACAGATACTATCTGATAGGAGGGCTTTTATTTGCCGCCTTTTTGATTTATGTGATTACTTTGTCTTTAGGTCCCAGAAAACTACGGATAGATGCCGAAAATATACAGATTGCAGAAGTGAAAGAGTCTGATTTCATGGAATATGTAGATGTGGAAGGGCTCATTCAGCCTATACTGACCATCAAGATCAATACTCGTGAAACTGGAAGCGTGGAAAGGATTGTCGGTGAAGAGGGAAGTTTGCTTCAGCAGGGAGACACCATTCTTATTCTTTCCAATCCCGATTTGCTCCGCAATATTGAAGACCAGCGTGACGAATGGGAAAAGCAAATGATTACCTATCAGGAGCAGGAGATTGAAATGGAACAAAAAAGTCTGAACTTGAAACAGCAAGCCCTGACAAATAGCTACGAATTGGAACGCCTGAAAAAAAGCATCGCTCTCGACCGCGAAGAATTTCAGATGGGAGTGAAGAGTAAGGCGCAGTTGCAGGTAGCTGAAGATGAATATTGTTACAAACAGAAAAACGCAGCCCTGCAACAAGAGAGCTTGCGACATGATTCTGCTGTCACGATGATACGTAAGGAATTGATTCGTAACGACCGGGAGCGGGAACGGAAAAAGTACGAACGTACTCGCGAACGACTGAATAGCTTGGTGGTCACAGCTCCACTGAAAGGTCAGCTTAGTTTCGTAAAGGTCACTCCGGGGCAGCAGGTTTCCTCCGGTGAAAGCATTGCTGAAATAAAAGTGCTCGATCAATACAAAATCCATACTTCACTTAGCGAATATTATATCGACCGGATCACCACCGGACTACCGGCTACCGTGAACTATCAAGGAAACAAATATCCGCTGAAAATAACAAAAGTGGTTCCCGAAGTGAAAGATCGTATGTTTGATATTGATCTTATTTTTACCGGAGATATGCCCGATAATGTAAGAGTCGGCAAGAGCTTCCGGGTACAGATTGAATTGGGACAGCCGGAGCAAGCGCTCATTATTCCGCGAGGCAACTTCTATCAGTTTACAGGCGGACAATGGATTTATAAAGTAAATGCATCAAAGACAAAAGCAGTTCGCGTGCCATTGAATATTGGTCGACAGAATCCGCAACAATATGAAATAGTAGAAGGTTTACAGCCGGGAGATTGGGTTATTACCACCGGATATGATACCTTTGGCGATGCGGAAGAATTGATCTTGAAATGAATGAAAAATAACAAATAGATAAAACATGAAAACATTGTACTATGCGATACGCTTTTTGTTGCGTACAAAATCATATACTATTATTAATTTGCTCGGGTTAGCCTTTAGTTTAGCTTGTTGCATTATTTTGCTTCGTTATATTCATCGTGAGCTTACAGTAGACACACATTGCATTGATCGTAATCAAGTGTATGGTGTACAGACAACGTTTGAAGGAAATCGGGTATTAAGTGTGGCTGAAATAGGGAGCCGGGATAGTGTTTACATTGATAATAGTGGCATAGTGACGCGTTCACGCATCGTGTTGCTCGAAAATGATTATTTGACCTATCAGTCAAATCGTATTCCTGTTCAAGCTATGGCAGCAGATAGTGCTTATTTTGAACTTTTCCCTTACCGTGTGTTACAAGGTTCAGTGTCCTTGGAAGATCCGGCGTCAGTTTTGTTAATGGAGGGTTTTGCTAAAAAACTTTTCGGCAAAGAAAATCCTATTGGCAAGATTCTCACTTATTCGAATGGAAAGGAGATTAGGGTGACAGGCATATTAGAGGAACCAATTAATAAGCGGATGTTTAATTTTGACTTGGTCCTCTCTTCAAAACTATCATCATTATGGGAGCGTATGCCTTTGGATTTTATCCGTTTCACTTCAGAAACGGAAGTAATGAAAGCCAATAAGGCCGGGAGTTATCCCCGGTTTATCAATCAGGATGCTCGTAGCGGGGATAGTCGGAAATACACTTTCTCTCTAGTTCCTATAAGTGATATGTATTGGGATCGGGCTTTAATTGGTCGATCCGGACCAGATATGCTAGTTAGCGGAAACCGTTCCCAACTATTTATTTTAGGAGGAATTTGCCTGTTGATATTACTTGCAGGTGTGATGAATTTCATCAATCTTTATCTGGTATTGATGGTGAAACGAGGTAAGGTGTATAGCTTGCGGAAAGTTTTTGGAGCTGATAGAAAAGCGTTGTTTAAGCAAATATTCATAGAAAACTTTTTATTGATCGCTGCTTCCATGATAGTAGCCTGGCTCATTGTAGAGGTGACAAATATTCCTGTATCATCCATGTTTGGCAGTCAGCTGATGTATACTGCATTTGATGGGATATTATCATTCTCTATTTTGTTGTTTTTGCCTCTGTTAGTATCTATTTATGCGTTTGTGCAGTGCCAACGTTCTTTGTTGGCTGTTTCAATCCGGAAGGTAGGTACAGATAACCATTCGGTTCGTTTACGTATGATCTTTCTTTTTCTGCAATATATGATTACTTTCCTGTTAGTGGTATTATCAATCTATTTCAGCAAGCAACTGAATTTTATGTTACATACCGATCCTGGTTTTCGTGTAGAGTCTGTAATTCAAGCAAACTTGATATATGAATCACGAGATTTCGCAGTTTACACTATGGAGACTATCAAACAACGGCAAGAGAGGATTACTGAAATAGACCAACTCATGAAGAGTTGTCCGGATATTCAGTATTGGACGACGGGACATTCATCTATTTTGGGAGACTATTATTCTACAAACTTTCAAAGTGTAAAAGGAGAAACAGTTGCGTTGTTGCAATCTTATGTTACTCCTGATTTCTTTAAAGTTTTCAATCTTGCGTTTGTGGATGGAAGTCTGCCGGAAATGGATGAAGACTCAAGAAATAGAGTGGCCGTTGTAAATCGTGCGGCATTGAAAGCCTTAGGATATACGCAATGTGAGGGAGCTATGCTGGTTGATGAAATGATGAAAAGAAACGTCCCGGATTTTCCGGCTCAACCTATTGTTGCTGTAATAGACGATTATTATGACGGACATATTAGTACAGGTGTCCATCCGATGGTCTTTATGGTTGGTAGTCAATTAGACGGTGATTTATATCAGATATATTGCCACTCCGGCAAAGAACAGGCAGTTATTGACTATTTGAAAAGTATTCAAAAGAAAGTGTATGGTACAGAGGATTTTAAATATTCTTTGTTGAAGGACGATGTGGCTGAACTTTATAAAAATGATCGCCAGATAGCTTCTGTTTATGCTCTTTTCGCTTGTATAGCTATTGTAATAGTTTGTCTTGGCTTGTTTGGTATTTCATTATTTGACATTAGGCAGCGTTCCCATGAGGTTGCAATTCGCAAAGTGAATGGAGCATCACTGAAAGATTTATATCTTTTACTAGGACGCAAGTATCTTGTCATATTAGGTGGGGCTTTTGCAGTAGCTCTTCCATTATCCTGGTATCTGATATATGAATACACAAAGGATTTTGTAGTGAAAGCTCCTATAGGTATAGGAATCTTTTTGATAGCTTTGTTATTGGTTGGTGGTATTTCTTTAGGGACTCTATTCTGGCAAATAAACAAGATTGCGCATATTGATCCTGCTAAAATTATAAAAACTGAATGAATCTAAGATATTATGATAAAACACTATTTCAAAGTAGCATTTAGAAACTTGTGGAAGTACAAGGCACAGAATATAATTTCCACCATCGGATTGGCAGTAGGACTACTGTGTTTTAGTATATGTATGTATTGCAGTCGTTTTGTAGAATCTACCAATAATTGCTTTGACAATTATTCCCGCATAGTCGAGTTAAATCTCTATAATGAACAGACTGGCGACTATTTTTCCGGCACACAAGTAGCATTATCCGAAGAACTCCGTACTTGGGCTATGGGTGAAGTGGAAGCGATCTCTTGTATGGCATATCCCCGTGAACGCTCTTTTCAGGTTGAACTGTCTCCGGATAAATCATTGCCATACGATCTTGAAATTATAGAAGTCGATACCCTATACAATAAAGTCTTTACTCCGCAAATGGTAGTTGGTAACTGGCAGACAGCAAGCCGGATGCCCAACGCGGTTATTATAAGCCGGTCCACTGCCATAAAGATATTTGGTCAGGTGGAGACTGCCATTGGCAAACACCTGACTCTTACAAGACGGCTTTATACTTCTCCGGACAGTACACCAAAGACAGGAGGTATTGTGTACACAATCCAAGCAGTGATGGAAGATCTTCCACTGAACAATGATTTTAATTTTATGTGTCATACCGACGCATTGGTTATCAACGACAGTGAGGGACTTTTTCAGAGTCCGAAACGTCGCGATATAACGGGAGCCCGGACATACGTTTTGTTATCTCCGCAGGTTGGCATTACCGGTTTGGAAAAACAATTTTCCAAGCGCGACTATACTTATAGTCTATATAACGAGACTTATACCGTTGTTGCCCGTTATATAGGAGATCGGTCGCAGGAGAAAGGTATTTATATTCTGGGATGGGTCACCGGAATTGTCGGCATATTGATATTGTTGGTCGGATTGATTAATTTCTTTCATTTTCTCATCGGCTCTTTCCTGAATCGCACTAAGGAATACGCCATAATGAAAATGCTTGGTTCTGATTGGAAACGGCTGTTTTGCCTGTTATTAACACAGTCATTGATGATTGTATTTGCATCCTCATTTTTGGTGATATGGGGTATCGAACTAATTGGAGATAGAATGGATTTCTCTTTGCCAGGCCTCACAATGACTTTCCCTCCTGAAACACTATTAAAGCATATTCTGCAATACATTGTTTTTCTTGCATTGCTTTGCATGGCAGTCTGTCTGCTGGTATCCGTCCGTATTCGCAGGTCTTCCATACAGACAGGTATCTATGGAGGTCAAAAACGTCGCGGGAAACAGTGGGGACGTAACTTTATGCTCGGCGTCCAGTTCTTTATTTGCTGGATATTCGTAACGCTGACTGTCAGCCTGTTTTTGCAATCAGGAAAGGTGACTGAAACCTTATTTCATACGTTAAGTCAGGAAGATAAAGAAACGATTCTTAGTATTCCGCTGGACTATCCATTTCTGGAGAATAAAGAAAAACAGGAAATGGTGGAACGTTTCAGGCAGCATGTCGGTGTGAAAGATATTTTGTTATCTGATATATCTTATACTCATGGAATATCCGGAAACTTGTTAATGACGGAGAAAGGAAATGATAACTCTTGGATTGATATTAATGTAATGTGTGTACCATTGAATTTCTTCACCTTTATGAATATTCCGATAACGGAGGGCAGGACGATCCGGACAAAAAAGGATCTCGTAATGGATGAAGTCTGGCAGAAAAGACAAAAGAAAGATATCATCGGAATGAACTTTTACGACCAGACCAGTGATTTCACCGTTTGTGGAGTATGTGCCCCCTTTCAAACAGATGTACATAATCATAATGGCGGATATGCTTTCACACTTTATGATTCTTCTGAATACATAGGTCACTGCTATGTGAAATGTTACCCTGAACAGCAAAAAGAAGTCATGAAATGGATGGAAACCATCCGTCGTGAAGTGCTGCCGGAGAATATTTCTTCCCAAGTACGTACATTTCAGGATGATTTGTACGAAGTGCAGGCAGTGGAATATATTCTGAAAGATATCATCTCGTTTTTTGCAATTGTAAGCATCATCATTACCCTGTTGGGAGTGTATTCCAGCATTACGCTCGATACAGAACGCCGCCAGAAAGAGGTTGCCATTCGCAAAGTGAACGGAGCCGGAATACGTTCCATCATCTGGCTGTTTGCACGTTTGTACCTGATTTTGCTGATGGTGACTGCCGCCATCACCTTTCCGCTCATTTACGTGGTATTGCAACTGTGGAAACAAATGTACACCGTATTTTTTAATGATGGAATATTATATTGGGGAAGCATATTTGGGGGAGTAACCTTATTGACAGTAATTACCATTATCTTTAAAATACTGCGGATTGCACGTCTCAATCCCGCAGAAGTAATCAAAAACGAATAAAATTAATAATTCTAAAAACAATACAGTTATGATTAAGACCATTGACTTACAGAAGATTTTCAAAACGGAAGAAGTAGAAACTTGGGCGTTGAATAACGTCAGTATCGAAGTGAAACAAGGTGAATTTGTAGCCATCATGGGTCCCTCCGGCTGTGGCAAGTCAACATTGCTCAACATTTTGGGGCTACTTGATAACCCGACAGGAGGAGAGTATTATCTGAACGGAACGGAAGTCTCCCGGTATACCGAGTCGCAACGTACCAGTCTTCGCAAAGGCGTGATAGGCTTCGTATTTCAGAGCTTTAACCTGATAGACGAGTTGAACGTATACGAAAATATCGAACTTCCTTTGCTTTATATGGGTATTTCCGCTGCCGAACGGAAAAAGAGGGTAGAGTCAGCTATGGAGAGAATGGCCATTACTCATCGTAGTAAACACTTTCCGCAACAACTTTCCGGTGGTCAGCAGCAACGTGTTGCCATTGCCCGTGCCGTCGTGGCCAACCCTAAACTGATTCTGGCCGATGAGCCTACCGGTAACCTGGACTCCAAAAACGGTAAAGAAGTGATGGGGCTATTGAGCGAACTGAATAAAGAGGGAACCACCATTGTCATGGTGACCCACTCACAACACGATGCCGGTTATGCCGACCGTATCATAAACCTGTTTGATGGACAGGTGGTGACCGAAGTTAGTATGTAAGCACAAGCTATCAATAAAAAGTATATCATGATAAAACATTATCTGAAAGTAGCCTTTCGTAATCTGATAAAGTATAAAACACAAAGTCTTGTTAGTATTATCGGATTAGCAGTCGGCTTTACCTGTTTTGCGCTGTCGGTATTATGGATACGTTATGAAATGACGTATGATAATTTTCATGAGGGAGCCGATCGCATTTATCTGGTACGTGCGCATTACGCCAATGAACCCGGTACAAGTAAATTTACTCCATATCCTTTAATGAAATATTTGCAAGACAAAATGCCGGAGATAGAAGCTGTAACCGCTTTTACCGCACATTATGTAAAATTCCGTATGGAAGATACCGAGCAGGAGATCGGAATGATTGCCGCAGATTCTGTTTTCATGAACTTCTTTGATATACAATTATTGAAAGGTACTGTCAACTTCCTGAAATGTGATGGTCAGGAAGTTGCTATCACTAAAGAATTTGCGAAGCGGCTCTTCAGCAAAGAAGAGGATGCATTGGGGAAAGAGGTGGAAGTAGGCAGACGCGTATGTAAAATAGGAGCAATTGTGAGTGGATGGTCTAACCATTCCAATATTCCATATAATATACTGGCTCCGGCAAGACATTCTCCTCAGTGGGGAAGTTCAAATGAGCAGCTACTTATTCGTGTACGCGAAAGAACAGATATAGACGCATTCCGAACAAAAATGAGCACCGTTTGCATCAACGATATTGAGAAAGAGAGCGAACTTTCCGATCTGTTGATTACCCGGATGTCAGCTTTGCGCTATTCGGATTATGTAGATAAAGCAGATGTTGTTATCTCTTTCAGTTATATATTCTATTTCTCCTTAGCAGGCGGACTGGTGATTATTTGTTCGTTATTCAATTATTTGACGCTTTTTATCAGTCGCCTTTGTATGCGCAACCGTGAAATGGCACTTCGTAAGGTGAATGGAGCAAGCAATAAAGCTTTGTCTGTACAGTTTGCCATTGAATTATTGCTGCTTTTATGTATTGCTCTGATCGGCGGATTGCTGCTGGTGGAGATGAGTATGTCCCGCTTCCTGAACTTTACGCAGATAGAGTCCAGTTCATATTATGGAGAAATTTTGATATATCTTCTGGCAGTAATCATCCTGTCGTTTCTGTTTGCGCTGATGCCATTATCCTATTTTCGTCGTCGAACATTGCAGGAAACGATCAAAGGAAGTGTTGCTACTGCCCGTCCGTACTTATTTCGCAGAATAGGTATTATCGTACAGTTGATTGTCAGTCTTGCTTTTATCTTCTGCACAGTTGTCATCATGAAGCAACTACATTTCCTGAAAAATACGGATTTAGGTATGGAACGTCATCATGTGGCTAATGTGGCATTGTGGAATGGAGACATTCATCAATGGGCAGAGAAAATAAAAGCTCTCCCTATGGTAACAGAAACTTTACCTCCTGCGTACTTTCCAATTATTCCAACCGGTCCGATGATGTATGCAGAAATAACAAATTGGGATGGGCTGCCCAAAGTGACAGAAAAAACACTACTTGTTGGCATAATGCCGGCAAAGGAGGAATTTTTTAAGTTTTATGATTTGAAATTGCTGGAAGGTGAATTTATATCTGAAAAGAGCCAGCAGAATGAAGTTGTGGTTGATGAAAGTACGTGCCTGAAATTCGGATGGAAACATGCTTTAGGAAAGACTTTCGGCAATAACACCAATGGTCGTCAGGACATTGCATACAAAGTTGTCGGAGTGGTGAAAAACTTTAGTTATCGTTCTCCGACAAGCAAGCCGGGACTTATTGCCTTTCAACGCCCCGAAGCACAAGAATATCTCCTGAATCGTGCCAGTATCCTTTTTAAATTCAAAGAGGGGACTTGGAACGAATGTCGTGAAGCTATAGAAAAGCTCCACAAAGAAGAATTTCCCCATGCTTATTTACGGTTGTTTAGCGAGGAGGAGGAATATGGTAAATATCTTCGCTCCGAGGATGCACTGATGAAACTGTTGAGCTTCGTGTCATTGGTCTGTGTACTCATTTCCGTTTTCGGAATTTTTTCATTGGTCACTCTATCATGTGAGCAACGTCAAAAGGAGATTGCTATACGTAAAGTGAACGGGGCGCAAATTCGTCATATCTTGCAGATGTTTTTCCGTGAATACTTCCTATTGCTGATTATTGCTGCTGTCATAGCCTTTCCAATGGGATATGTGGTTATGAGGCAATGGATTGAAACGTATGTGAGACAAACTGCGATTAACGGTTGGGTATATGTAGGGATTTTCGTTGTAGTGGCGATTATTATTCTACTCTGCATCATCTGGCGCATATGGAAAGCCGCCCGACAGAATCCTGCGGAAGTTATCAAAAATGAATAATAAAATAACAATATCATGATAAAACACTATCTGAAAGTAGCCTTTCGTAATCTGATAAAGTATAAAACACAAAGTCTTGTTAGTATTATCGGATTAGCAGTCGGCTTTACCTGTTTTGCGCTGTCGGTATTATGGATACGTTATGAAATGACGTATGATAATTTTCATGAGGGAGCCGATCGCATTTATCTGGCAGGCAGTAGCTTTCGTCTTTATGGAGACGGATTTACCTATAATTCATCTAGTTTTCTAGCTGATTATTTGGCAAAGAATTGTCCGGAGATAGAGAAAGTATGTCGTATATTTTATGACTGGAATGAAAAAAAAATTAAGAATGAGGATGTTGAGTTTGTGGTACGACGTATAGAGGTAGATTCAAATTTCATTTCAATGTTCAATATTAAAGTATTGGATGGAGATAACCATCTACAGCTAAAAAAGGATGAAATTGCTATAACAGAAAATACGGCAAAGCGAATATTTGGGAAAGAATCTCCGATAGGTAAACACTTGATTTTAGAGGAAAGTAACGAAGAAAAAATAATCGTTGCAGTTGTAAAGTCATGGGAAGGACACTCTTTGTTTTCATTTGATATATTATTGCCATTTCATGATACAAACCCCAATTGGGGGAACCAACGATGTCAAACGCTTTTTCGTATTTATCCCAACTGTGATATAGAAGCATTGAAACAGAGGTTGTCAGAATATGAAGTACAACAAGATGGTCATAAATATCCAAATTCTACGCTTATTGCTCCATTATCCACATTGCGGAGTAGTCATCCGAGGGAAGATGTGAATGTGAAGTTGAATCATATTCGTCTTTTTGCATGTATTAGCGGTTTGGTTATAATTTGTGGAATATGTAATTATTTAACAATGTTGATAACTCGTATCCGGATGCGTAAACGTGAGTTAGCGTTGAGGAAAGTCAATGGTTCATCAAATGGTGGGTTACTCACTTTACTTCTTACAGAACTTGTCTTGTTACTAATTTTATCTTCAGGAATAGGGCTGGTATTGATAGAACTCATCCTGCCGACTTTTAAACGTTTGTCACAAATCAATGAGGGTGTTTCATTTTTTTATATCGAAGTATTTGTTTATATACTATCATTGATTGCCGTGACAGTTGGTTTTGCATCTCTGCTTATACGATACATTAGCAAGCGAACTCTACTTAGTAATATAAACAAAAAATCTAATCTTCATCTCTCCGGTTGGTTTTATAAGAGTAGCATTTTATTTCAGTTGTTTATTGGTATAGCCTTTGTTTTTTGTACTTTGGTGATGATGAAGCAACTTAACTTCTTGTTGAATACCAAAGAACTTGGAATAGAACGGCATAATGTGGGAGCTGTTGTTTATTGCTCTGAAAATGTTCCTTTTAAAGAAATATTAGAACAGATGCCCGATGTTACAAAGTATTTGAGTGGCTTTCAGACACCTATTCCCAAAATGTATTTTTCAACATTCAGGATAAAGGAGTGGGAAGGAAAGACAACTGATAGTGAGCAATATATAGATCTAGAAGATGAGACGATCAATCAAGAATATGCCGATTTCTTTGGAGTTGAGGTGCTGGAGGGAAGCATGCTGGATGAAAAGGATGGAAAAAATATGGTTGTTATAAATGAAGCTGCTGTGAAAGCTTTCGGATGGACACAACCGGTTGGAAAGAAAATTGATAAATTAGGAAGGCATTATATAGTGAAAGGGGTTATTAAAAATATTTCATATAATGCCCCAATACACCCGGTAGCCCCTGCTATGTTTTTTTTGCCGGATAATACAGGCAGAGGAGGTATTATATTCAAAGTGAAAGAAGGGACTTGGAACGTTGTTTCAGAAAAGATAAAAGCGGAAGTGAATAAAGTTAATCCAAATGCAGAATTGATGTTGTCTAATATGGAAGAGGTTTATGACACTTATATGAAATCAGAGAGAACTTTGTGTCAATTGTTGAGCATAGTTTCTTTTATATGTATAGCGATTGCCGTATTCGGCATATTTTCATTGGTGACTTTATCCTGCCAGCAACGGCGTAAAGAAATAGCTATACGCAAGGTAAATGGAGCCAATATAGGAATAATCCTGAATCTATTCTTTAGAGAATATTTACTTTTACTTGTGTTTTCATCGTTCTTTGC
>ERZ1673736.3073-NODE-3073-length-16586-cov-13.962374_pt1 | contig 16586 bp, 10 predicted proteins | sample MGYA00580212_ERZ1673736 | MGnify/ENA primary metagenome ERZ1673736 (study PRJEB41218, sample SAMN15661752) | gut metagenome | host: Homo sapiens | place: Canada: London | collected 2015-08-20/2019-03-30 | study: EMG produced TPA metagenomics assembly of...
GGGGCATCTTCATATGCCATTGTATTTTATAGGGACATTTACTGAATATTCCTAAATAGCTTTTTTTTGAAAATGTTCCCTCAGTTTCCGGATGGCACTGTATTTGAGGGTTTTTACCGTGTTGACTGAAACATCCAGCAAACGTGAGATTTCCTTATTTTCCAAACCGGATAAGGCCAGACGGATGATTCGGGCACTTTGTTCCGGTAGCTGGCCGATAGCGGTCAGCAACATCTGGTTGGTTTCTTCTTCGATGAATAAATTGAAAATCTGGGGTTCCTCGGATTCCGGGTTTTCGAGGCGGGCATAACGGTTGTTTTCCCTTTCGATGCCCCGGAGATAATTCAGGGCTTCATTTTTAACCGAGACAAAGAGAAAATTCTCTATCGATTCGATTGTGTTGTATTTTTCCTGGTTTTCCCAGTAGCGGATGATGATTTCCTGAACAATATCCTGGGCGACAGCTTCCGATTTGACGAACTTTAGGGCAGAAGTATATAAAGCCGCATAATGCTTGCGGATAAAATTTTCCAATTCTGCATATTCTTTCATGGGCTGTGACCTTCATTTGGCAAGACAAATATAGTGATTAAAATCATCCCGATTTGTGGAATCAGGAAATAATCGGTAACTTTGTTTTGGAAAACAATTAAAAATCCGCAAGCATGGGCGACAAGATATATCCGATAGGCATTCAGAATTTCGAGAAAATCCGCAACGAGGGTTATTACTATGTCGATAAAACGGCTTTAATTTACCGATTGGTGAAAACGGGCAGTTATTATTTCCTCAGCCGTCCGCGCCGTTTCGGGAAAAGCCTGCTGATTTCCACGCTGGAAGCCTATTTCCTCGGGAAAAAGGAGTTGTTCGAGGGGCTAGCAATGGCGCAGCTGGAAAAGAATTGGATACGCCGCCCTGTGTTACATCTTGATCTGAATATCGGGAAATATGATGCTCCGGACAGTTTGGACAAAATCCTTGAGGAAGCCCTGTCCAAATGGGAGATTACGTACGGCACCGGTGTCGGGGAGACGACCCTCGCCCTACGCTTCAAGGGTATCGTGGAACGTGCCAGCCAGCAATCCGGTCAGCGGGTAGCCATCCTTGTCGATGAATACGACAAACCGCTTTTGCAAGCCATCGGCAACAAAGAGTTGCAATCCGCGTATCGCAACACGCTGAAACCTTTCTACGGTGTGCTCAAAACGATGGACGGCTACATACAATTCGCCATGCTGACGGGAGTAACGAAATTCGGCAAAGTGAGCGTGTTCAGCGACTTGAACAACTTGATAGATATTTCCATGGACGCACGCTATGTTGCCTTATGCGGAATTACCGGAAAAGAAATTCAGGACAATTTCGAGGAAGATTTACACGAGTTAGCCGAGGCGCAGAAAATGACTTACGAGGAAGCCAAAGCCGAATTGAAAGCCTGTTATGACGGTTATCATTTTGTGGAAGATTCCGAAGGCATATACAATCCTTTCAGCCTGCTCAATACTTTCTTCAAAATGAAGTTCGGCAGTTACTGGTTTGAAACGGGGACACCGACTTACTTGGTGGAATTGCTCAGGCGCTACCACTACGACTTGGAACGCATGGCAAACGAGGAAACCAACTCCGATGTGTTGAATAGCATTTACGGCGACGAGCAGCCGATACCCGTTATTTTCCAAAGCGGGTATCTTACGATAAAAGGGTATGACAAACGATTCGATCTATATCGTCTTGGTTTCCCGAATAAAGAGGTAGAAGAAGGTTTTATCAAATTTTTAATGCCTTTCTATACCCGTTTCAACAAAATAGAAGTTCCTTTCGAAATACAACAATTCACCCGTGAAATCGAAATGGGGCAACCGGATGCCTTTTTCAGGCGTTTGCGAAGTTTCTTTGCCGACACGCCCTACGAGGTGGCAACCGACTTGGAACGTCACTACCAGAATGTATTATTCATTGTCTTCAAACTGGTAGGATTCTACACGGAGACGGAGTACCGTACTGCTGAGGGGCGGGTGGATCTCGTGGTGAAGACTTCAGACTATATCTATGTAATGGAATTTAAACTGAATGGAACGGCAGAGGAAGCCCTACAACAAATCAACGACAAACGTTATGCCCTTCCTTTCGAGGCAGACAGGCGCAAGGTGTTCAAAATAGGCGTCAACTTTAGCGCGAAGACACGAAATATCGAGAAGTGGTTGATAGAAGTTTCGGAAAATGTTCTATAGGCGGCATCCCCTCCAGGGAGGCCCAATCGGACGGGGCACCTCTGTACCTGTTCTTCGGCAACATAAATCCGGACTGTTTCTCCCCGAGCGAGTATGCGGTAATCTGATACCATCTCAGCCCTTCGAGGCAGACTGCTCGAGGTGTTGTTAAAATTTATTTTTTTTTAAGTTTCATTCATCCTTTACCTGCTTTTGCGGTGTCTTAGTATAAAAGGACATGAAATGGATTTACAAAAGGCATATCGTTTAGCTACAATTATCATTCGGGTGAAACTGGGGAATGTGACGGAAGAGGAACGTTCGGAATTGCTGGACTGGCTCGACGAGAGCGAGGAGAATCGCCGGACATACAAAAGGATTATTCGCGGAGAGGCGATTCGCGAACGGATAGCAGGAGAAGAACGGATCGGAAAAGAGACCGATTATGAGAAAATACGAATTTCGGTCGTCCGGAGTTTGGTGGGACGCAGACGGAGCCGGCGTGTGCGCTTATGGAGGAGTGTGGCTGCTGCGGCTTGTATCTGTGCTGTGGCGGTGACTGTTTTGTGGGAATTGTCCGGTGTGCGGGCGGTACCGGAGGCTATGCCGCTGGCCGGACAACAAACAGAGACTGCTAAGGTAAAACTGATCCTGCACTCCGGTGAACAGATTGCTTTGGAGCAGAAGAAAGAACAGAGAATCGAAGCAGGGGATGCAGTGATTAAAAATGAACACGGACAACTGATATATGAAAGTAAAAATAGTCCGGCGACCGAAGAGCTGTTCAATAAAGTGGTAACCGCTATCGGGGGAGAGTATGCCTTGATTTTGAGCGACGGGACCCGGGTATGGCTGAATGCGGACAGCGAGTTGGAATATCCCGTGGAATTTGTTAAAAAAGAACGTATCGTGAAATTGAGCGGGGAGGCTTATTTTGAGGTGGCTCCGAATCCTGAACAGCCTTTTATCGTGGAAGCCGGAGGGATACAGACCCGGGTATTGGGAACTTCATTCAATATACAGGCTTATCGTAATGAGAAATCGGTATATACGACCTTGCTGACTGGAAGTATCCGGGTGGCGGTAGCAGACGGCGGTGATGCGGTGGTGCTGACTCCGGGACGGGAAGCGATTTGGGAAAAGGGAAGCGGGGCTATTCAGGTGGAAGCTGTCAATGCCGAGGATGCGATTGCCTGGAGATATGGGAATTTTATTTTTGAGGAAGAAGATATCGAAGTGGTTATGCGGATGTTGTCCCGCTGGTATGAAGTGGAATTTGTATTCGACGGAGGAAGGAAAGAAAAGCATACTTTCAGTGGACGGATGAGTAAAGACGAATCCCTGGATACCGTGCTCGAGACTATTGAATTAGCGGGAGGACCGGAATTCCGCCGGGAAGGAAATATCATACATCTGATTGAAAAATAAACCGGAGTTGTTTTGGCCAGCAACTCCGGAATAAAGACCTTGTCCCAAAACAAGGTATTGTCTAACTATTTTATGTACAAATTTATGAAAAAAAACGAAACTAAAAAATCGTTTGGAAAGCTTTTGTCCTGGCGGCAACTATGGTGTTGCTGTCTGATGCTGATCGGAGGACTACTACTAACAGACCGGCCGGCTTTTTCACAAGCCACAACCCAAGCCAATGTGTCTTTAAAATTAAAACAGGTGACGGTATTGGATGCGCTGCGGGAATTAAACCGGCAATACGACCGACAGCTGATGTTTAAGCGGGAGGAAGTGGAGCAGGTGAAAGAACCGGTCTCTGTCGATGTAAAAAAGGTAACTCTTTTGCAAGCCGTAGAGGCCTGTATCCGGGGAACCGGTTTGGTGGCAACCGACCGCAACGGGATTATTGTCATCGGTCCTGCGCGGCAAACCACACCTCCTGTTTCCCGGGTGATTCAGGGTATAGTGAGGGACGAGCAGGGAAATCCGTTGCCGGGGGCTACGATTAAAATCAAGGGTACCCGGATGGGTACTGCGACCGATTTCGAAGGCCGCTTTCAATTGGCTTTAGCCGGAAATGCACAGGTGCTGGAAGTATCTTTTATCGGTTATCGGACAGTTGAAGTAAACGTACAGGGGAAAGATGAAATTGAAGTCAGGCTGCAGCCCGATCAGGCTGAAATGGAAGAAGTGGTGGTTACCGGTTATCAGACGATCCGGAAGGAACGAATGACCGGTACGACGGCGACGATTACCGCCAATCAGATTGCAGGCCGGGGATTACAGTCGATCGACGAAATTCTGAATAGTACGATCTCGGGGTTGAATATGATCAGTAGTGGCCGGCCCGGACAGGACGCACAGATCCAGATTCGTGGGGTAAATTCGTTGACGGGGAGTACCGAGCCGATGTGGATTGTCGACGGTATGCCGTTACAAGGAGAGATTCCCAACATCCAAAGCGGTTCTACCGATTTGCAGGCGACTATTTTTACGACCGGAATCGGTAATATTGCACCGGACGATATCAAATCGATCACCGTATTGAAAGATGCTGCCGCTACAGCGATTTACGGTGCCAGGGCTGCGAACGGGGTGATCGTCGTCGAAACGAAAAGCGGACTTTCCGGGAAAACCCGGTTTAATGCTTCGGTGAATGTGGGGATTACCGAACGACCCCGGAATAACATCGACATGATGAATACTGCGGAGAAAATCCAGTTCGAACGCGAGATCTTTTACGATCAGCAAGGATATATCTATACCCCCGGGCGGGTGACTAAATTATTGCAGCAAGCAGCCTATGGAGAAATTTCTTCTGATGAGGCCGAACGGCGGATCGGCGAATTAGCTAAAATCAATACCGATTGGTTTAAAGAAATTTATCGCACGGCGATCAGTCAGCAATACAATTTCAGCATGTCGGGAGGTAACGAGAAAACACAACATTACGTTTCCTTGAACTACCTGAAAGAGGTCGGTACCGAACCCAATAATAAGTACGATCGGTTGGGGATGAACATTAAATTAACCCATAATCCTTCCGAAAAAATCCGGATTACCGGCGGGTTGGGAGCCACTATGAAAAACGACAGAGTGACGGCCAGTAGCGTAAATTCCCTGGAATATGCAATGTATGCCAACCCTTATGAACGATTGAAAAATGAGGATGGTACAAAGGCTTACGATATCAGCTACAATGCAAAGGAAAGTAGTATCCGGGACGGGCTGGATTGGGATACCTTCAATATTCTCGACGATCTGAACCGAAATACCAATACCAACCGTTATCTGGATGCCGAGCTTTCATTGAAGGTGGAATGGGAAATCGTCAAAGGCCTGATGTTTACGACCCATGGGGTTTATAATGCCAATTCCAACCATAACCGGATTATCGAAGGAGCGGATACCTATACCAATTTTATCAATAACTGGTATTCCTACAAGGGAGAAATTCCGCATGACATGGTGAAGGGCTCTTTGCGGGAGGCTACAGGATATACCAATGCCTATACATTTCGGAATACACTTCAATATACGGGGGAATATGCCGGAAAACATTATATCTCTTTGTTTGCCGGGCAGGAAATTCAGGAGCGGACCGCTTATAATTCCTTCAATTATTCTCCGGTATTCGACGAAGAACACCGGATCGTCGGATTCCCTGAAATGGACGGTATCGACGGATCGGAAATCAATTATAACGCCTTGGGAGGGACAGGAAAGTCGGTCAGCAAAATGTCTTCCTTTTTTGCCAATGCCTCATATTCCTACCTGGATAAATACATTTTGACCGGAGCATTGCGCTATGACGGTTCGGATATTATCGGAAACGACAACCAGTTTACTCCGTTGTGGAATGTCGGTTTACGCTGGAATCTGCATCGGGAGGAATTTATGAAGCGGTGGATGTGGGTAGACCAGTTCGCTGTCCGGGGTGGTTTCGGATATACCGGGAGTATCGACAAGAATGCACTGCCTTTTGTGGTGATGACCCTCGGACAAAGTGTGGTTTATGACGGGCAAACAGTACCGACCTCTTTCAGTTATCCCAACCCGAATGTAAAATGGCAGACCAAACAGGATATGAATGTCGGTCTGGACCTTTCGCTGTTCGACTATCGGTTGGAATTGGGGGTGAATTACTACAACAATATCACCCGGGATGTGCTCGACCGGAAAGCTTTACCCTATTCTTCCGGACGGAGTGAGGTGACGGAGAATGTAGCCGATATTTATAATAGCGGATGGGAAATCGATCTGGGAGTAACGCTGTTGAAAAATAAATCTTTTCAATGGTATGCCAAAGCGAACATTGCGATCAACGATAATAAAGTGAAAAATACGTATTATAAGGAGACGAAGGATCTGCCGAAAGCAACCTTGAGTAATGCACATCAATTTGTAGAGAATCAGCCGGTGAACGGTTGGTATGGGTATAAGTTTGCAGGAATCAATCCCATCAACGGAGCGGTAATGACTTATACCGGCAACGGGGAGGCAACCTTGGATATGTCGGTTAGCGGAGCTACATGGCCTACCCCTTCGGTGTTTTATTTAGGAAATCTTACTCCTCCGGTCGTGGGCGGATTTTCAACTTCTGCCAATTGGAAACAATTGATTTTTTCTGCTAATTTTGAGTTTAAGACCGGACATAAAATCAAATCGTTCAATACCTTCCGAAGCCTGGATGCCCGTAATCGTCACACCTCCGAAGCGAATCGCTGGCGTGAACCGGGAGATATCACCAATGTACCTGCTATGTCGGAAGCCTTTACTACCTATTCTTCCTATATGTACGATATCTTATTGGAGAAAGGAAACTATCTCCGCTGTAGCTATATGACACTGGGATATAACCTGAAACCCGAATGGTTGCATAAAATAGGTTTCAGCACTGCCCGGCTCAGTTTTACAGCGAAAGACCTGTTTACGGTTTCCAGTTATAGCGGAATCGATCCGGCACTGATGGGGTCGTTCGGTTATCCGAATTCCCGGAAATATACGATTACTTTAAATGTTGGATTCTAAAATTGAAAGAGATGAAGAAATTATTCTTATATGTCACCCTGATTCTGAGTTTTACTTCGTGCGAGAAATATCTGGAAGTGAAACCTTCGAATATTCTGGCCTTGAAAACTTATGACGATGTGAAATCTTTATTGGGGTCGCATTTGAAATTATACACCGTGACTTTTTTCAGCTCCCATGAATTGGCAGGAACGAACGTTCCCTGGAGAACGGACGATTTGTATTTGTTTTTCGGTTTTTATAGTGACGATTTGAATACCGATACCTGGCTGAACGGAAATTGGATGGCTAATAATAAAAGAGCGTTGTATACAAACAGTTTGAACTGGCAAAATACCACAATGCCCGGGACGATCTGGGGAAACTATTTCAGTAATATCGGTTTTTATAATACGATTATCGACGAACTGGCGAATGTCAGTGCTTCACAGGAAGAAAAAGATATCGTCGAACAGGAAGCCCGTTTTCTGAGAGCCTGGTATTTGTTTAAAGTGTTGCAATATTTTTCTCCCTATCACAGCAATGAACTGGGGATACCGTTTAATACCGATTCGCAAGCAGTCGGAAGTTATAATAAACAGCGGAAAACGCAGGCTCAGGTATATCGGTTTCTGATCGATGAGTTGACTACGGTCATTGATTGTAAGACAGAACCCCGGGCGACTTATAATATTTTTTACGATAAGAATCTGGCCCATGCTTTGCTGGCCGAGATCTACCTTTTTAAAGGCGGTTCGGGAGCTGGCGAGAAAGAGGATTATGTTCAGGCAATTACGCATGCACAGGCGGTTATGAAAAATTATCCGTTGCAGGGGATAGATGAATTCAAACCTTTTGAAACCTATAAGACAAGTGAGGGGGGAGTATATAAAAATAAAGATCAGGCCTTATTGTCCTTTTTGTGGTATACCGGAGATGCGGGCATGTACGGGACGATGGAGGCTTATGGTTTACTCGAATTTGTCCGGGATGAACTGTTCGAATTGTTCGATGAAAACGATGTTCGCCGTTCCCTTTACTTTAATCCCGAAAACAAGGCTATCCGTAAATTCAAAGATCTGCCGAATTCCTATGGGGTGTTACACTTTTTCCCGGTTTCCGAAATGTATCTGATCGAGGCTGAAAGTTATGCCCGTAACGGACAGGAAGGAGAAGCCCGGCAAGCCTTGGAAGAGTTCCAACGCCATCGGATCAGAAATTATCAGGGATACAAAGGAGCGGATTTGTTACAAGAGATTATGAATGAACGGCGGAGAGAGTTTTGCCTCGAATACGATATGCGGTGGTGTGATCTGATCCGGATTCAGAAGGGATGGTCCAGAAATTCTTACCAGAATCCGGAAGAAGCCGTCTATATGCTGGAAGATAATGATTTCCGTTTCTGTTTCCCTATCCCTTTGCTGGAAGAAATGCAGGAAAATAATCAGATCGAACAAAATCCCGGATGGAATATGTTGTAATCCTAAAATGATGAATAAGATGAAAATAATAGGTTATATTTTGCTGATTGTTTTGCTTTTTTCGTGCGAAAAGAGTGAATATGAAACCTGGTTGTACGAACCCGGAATCGAAGCCGTCGATTCGGTGGCTATTTATCCCAATAGTCCCGTTTTGATCGCGAATGGTAAAGCTCAGTTGAGTTTTCTTGTAAAAGCTTATTCGTTTGTGAAAGATAAACGGACGATCGAACAGGTGATCGATGGGGAACATATTGTCAAAGACTCTGTGTTTACGAAGATTTCTGCAATGAAAATGGATCGTTTCGAAGCATCTGAAATACAGATTAAGACCAGGGATGGCAAGTTGATCGAGGGACAGAAATTCTCGGCCACCGAAGGGGCTGGAACGGATGTTGAATTTGTATGTACTATTCATGGGATAGAAAGTGAACCTTGTAAAGTGCATTTGATCGCCGATCCGGTAATGGATTTTCCGACTATTACTGTTCCGGTTGTTTTCCATCTGTTGGTTACAGATAAAAATATCAATAGGTATGATGGCATAACGACCGGGTTGTTACAGGGATTTATCGATCGGGCCAACAAGGTGTTTGCGGGAACTTATGCCGACGATCCGGTAGCCGTCGACAGTAAAATTCGCTTTGAATTGGCTACGGTGGATGTACAAGGGAATAAACTCGCTACCCCGGGAATAAACAGAGTGGAAATGGGAACTCCTGCTTATGGCGAAGTTGCCGGTTATATTAACAAGAATTTACTATGGGACCCGAACCGGATATTGAATATCTGGGTAAACGATGAAATTTATGGGACCAATGCTTATGCTCCGGCTTATATTTTGGATAACGGAACCGCTGTACCCGGTTTGAAAATGAATTCGGTTGCTACAGCTGATGAAGTAAGTTTTACTTCGTATAGGGAAGTAGGCATTACTCTTACTGTGAGTTCGATATTCTCGATCAATAAAGGGGGCTATGAATATTATCTGGGTACACATTTCGGATTAATGCCTACGGTGTTCAGTACTTATTCGGGAATTCCCTTTGTTAACGGAGATGTAGATTTTTGTTCGGATACTTATACTTATGAATTAGGGCCTATTGCTTTGGAAAAGAATACTTATTCGGATGATAAACAGGCTCCGGTGATTTATTATAATTCCTGTAATATCATGGATGGAAGTTCGGCATCGACTTCCCTGACCTATGAGCAGGTTTTGCGTATGAGGAAAGTGATTGCTAATTGTCCGGGACGGATGTTCGATTAATATAATAACCATGTGCTGATGTGCTCCCGGGAGTTACTCCATAATGAGCACATCAGCACATAAATTTTATCCCATAATCCAACGAGCCTTTCTACCCAATAACCGGTACATCAGGGCTGTGAATCCCCACGCACACAGGAAAATAAGAATTGCCATTACCGGCACCTGTAGCGGAATCGGCAGATTGAAATTACCGATCAGTAAAAAGGCCGGGCCGACTGGAAAGTAATGTACCATGTAAATGCCGAAACCACATTTCGTGATATTGGCGAGCGAACGGATGAGGGCGGGCGTAGAGACGACTACTTTTTGCAAAGCCAGAAAAACCGCCAGAGTCATACATAACACGTTAGGGCTGCAAAAAGTGAAAAATAATTCCATATCCGATTCGGTAGCTGCCGGATTATGGGCTGCTGCACTAAAACCGGTAAAAGTGACGGAATAGCCGGCTGCAAATAAGAGAGCGGATAGAAGCAGTGTTTTTCCGACGGACCAGGAATTTCCTTGTTTGACATAATGCCCGAGCAGGAGATAACCGTTGAAACCTGCAAAATAATATAGTGTCCCGAATTCGTTCCAGGTGGCGGTGCCATAGAGATAATGCGAAATATATTCGCCCATATACGGGAGAAATAAGCTGATCACCCAAATCCACAAGTAAGTTTGTTTCATTTTACGATCGGCCTTATCGATCCAGGCTGAGAAAAAGGGCATATACAGATAAAGTCAGATCAAAAGGTAAATGTACCACATATGATTCTCTTTAAAGGAGAAATTGAAAGGAATCATGGCGATGTCTTTCAGCGAATCGCTGAAAGACTGGGATTCACTTCTTTGCACATAACAGAGAAAATCGCCGATAATGGATTTCGGAAGCCCGACAACTCCTGTAAACCACGGGAATAAGTTGTAAAGCACCGACCATATCAAAAAAGGAAATAATACCCGGAAAATTCTTTTCTTGTAGAAAACGCCTAACGGTTGTTGACTAACCGGAAGTAAGAGTAATCCGGTCATCATGGCAAACAGGGGAACCGACGGACGAAATAATGAGCCGTATACAGAAGCCCGGAATTTATATTCGGGTAGGGTTCCCAGGGTCGGGGAGATGTAAAAGGGATCGATACAATGTACGCCGATTACCATAAGCATTGCTGTAAGCCGGACGACATCCAGCCATACGATGCGTGAAGGAGAGGGGAAATCGTGATTCATGTTATTCATTATTTGTTATTCGTCTGATTATTTAATGTCGCAAAAGAATGAAATATTTGTCTCAACTTCCGTGAAATATTGGCCAATAACTAATAAAAATTGGTCATACCGGAAAAAAATTCTGTATCACTTCAAAGTTAAAAATGTTAAATCTTGTCGAATAGAAAAGGAAATGAGCGATTATGCGTTTACTTTTGTATAAACATAAATCGGTGATGAAGAGGATTTTATTCATGATTATATTAGGGCTGGGAGGACTGATGCCGGTAAACCGGATATTAGCCCAGAGAGCTGTCGACTTGTTTCAGGCTTATAGTTGGGAACAGGCTAGTTTGCAGGCAGCCCGGGAAAATAAGCTGGTTCTGGTCGAAGTGGGACCGATCGACCTGAAAGTGGAGAGAGGAATACAGACGAAACCCGATCTGGTGAATTATTTGCAGCGGAATGTGATCGCAATCCGGCTGAATGCGAACGATACGAAAAACAGTGGATTTCAAACGCGCTTATTGATGTACGAGCCTCCCCTGTTTGCTTTTTTTATGCCTTATGGAGATTTGCTGGAAATGATAAAACCGGGGGAGGTACTTCAAGATCCTTCTGCTTTAAGAGAAACACTCGAAAAGGCGAAGGAACGGGCTGCAGTGAAAAAAAGAAATAGCCGCTCTGTTCGTTTCGAGGATTTGCCGTTCGAAGAAGCTTTGGCAAAAGCGGAGGAAGCGGAGCAGCCGGTATGTATTTATTTTACCGCCGACCGGTGTCAGGCTTGTTTGTTATTGGAGAAAAACGTATTGAACCTGGACGAGGTGGCCGATTATTACAATGACCATTTTGTCAATCTGCGGGTGAATACCTCGCGGACACAAGAGTTGGCCCGGCGATATGGGATAAAACAGTGTCCTGCTTTTCTGTTTTTGAATGCCAAAGGGAAAGTGATTTACCAGGATGAAGGGGCGGAAACAAAGGAGCAATTGCTGGACAATGCTGCTCTTGCTTTGAAAAAAGCCGGAGGAATTTCGTTTCAGGAATTATCGGATGAGGAGGCTCGGGCTAAAGCGCAACAGGAGAATAAACCGGTGTTTATCGATTATTATATTCCGGGTGGTGCACATAAAGAGATGTTGCGTACCGTATTTGCCGACCCGGAAGTGGCTGCCCTTTTCGAGCAGCAGTTTGTCAATGTAGCCCGCGAATCGGGTCAGGCGGTGTTGGTTTTTACGGATGCGGGGGGAAACGAATTGCACCGGGTGAGAAATATCATGAGTCCCGAAGATTTGCTGCAGGAGGCCCGGATGGTGTTGGAAGGAAAAGGATTGGCCGGAATGGAGAAGGAATTCCGTCAGGGAAGTCGCCGGCCCGAATTTCTGAAGAGTTATATGGCGATGTTGGGGCGGGCTGATAGATACAGGGAAGCCGGAGAGATTGCGGCGGTTTATTTTTCGGCTTTACCTTCGGATTGTCTCCGGGAAGCTGAATATTGGGATATTTTCGACCGCTATTATATGCTTGCCGATACAGACCTTTTTCAATATGTATTGACTCACCGCAAAGAATTGTACGACCTTTACGGAGAAGATAAGGTTCGGAAAAAGATAGCGGCGGTCTGGATTGCCGGGGCTGAAAATTTTGTTCAGGACGGCGTTTTTGATGAGGTCGGTTTCAAAGCTTATACCAAACGACTGAAAAAAGAAAAAGTCGAAGAGTGGCGGCAAATTGTCCGGAATGCCCGGATGCATGCTGCCGAACGCACCGGGGACTGGCGTACATTCGTCGGTTTGGCAGAGGAAAAATGGTACGAAGAAAAAATTCCCGATGCCGAATTGTACAGCTGGGGAGTGAAAATCAATGAAAATTGTCCTGACGAAGCTATTCGCTACAAAGCGGCACACTGGTTTGTACAAGCAGCTCAGGAAATGGAACGAAAAGAACGGGTCACCGGAAAAGTAAGCATGAGTTCATATAAAGGCTTTTTTGAAAAACTGGCGGACGACCTGGTGGGAAAAAAGTAATTGCGTTTGTGTTCTAATCGTTGAAGCTGAATTTGACACGATTGACAATGGAACGTCCCAAAGTCAGCTCGTCGGTATATTCCAGATCATTGCCGATAGAGATGCCTTTGGCAATGGTGCTGATGACGAGATCTTCTTTATTCTTCATTTTTTTGAAGATATAATAGCCGGTAGTATCTCCTTCGATGGTGGCACTGAGGGCAAAGATGATTTCCCGGATCGGTTCCTGCTCTACCCTTTCAACTAAAGAAGTAATGTGCAGATCGGCAGGACCGATACCGTCCATTGGAGAGATGATTCCTCCGAGCACATGGTATAAACCGTTGTATTGTGAGGTGGCCTCGATCGATAAGATGTCTTTGATGTTTTCTACGACGCAGAGCGTCGTGTTATCTCGTTTCGGGTCTGAACAGATCTCGCAGATTTCACCGTCGGAAATATTATGACATCGACGGCATTCCTTGATGTTTTTCTTCAGGTCACCGATACTTTTCAAAAAGTCGTCGACTTCCTGCACATCTTTCTTCAGAAGATGTAATACGAATTTCAGAGCTGTTTTACGCCCTACTCCCGGCAGGGAAGCAAACTGATCGACCGCTTTATCTAATAACCTTGAAGAATTCACCCTTTTTTCCTTTCTCCTTTTTTCTTTCTCCCCCTCACTCCTCCCTCAAACGAATATCTTTCACTATCATCTGAATATCGTTTTTCCCCATAAATTCATTTTCCTGGAGCGTATAACAGATATCGAAAAATCCGCCGGAGTTCACTTTATCATAGAGATGCCCCATGCCGAAACCGATGCCGCTCCGGTCGTTACAGGCCCTGGTATCGTCGACAATGACCAGTTTCAGGTGTTCGTTGTTACGTCCCACCCGTTTGGTGCCGATGAAGTTTGTTACTTTCTCGGTCATGAAGACCGGGATGGTATTGTTGGGACCGAACGGGGCGAATTTTTGCAGCATATGATACAGATCGGGAGTGATATCGGTCAGCTTGATTTTAGCGTCGATATTGATCTGAGGGGTCAACATTTCATCGTCGATCGTTTCCCGGACAATACGTTCGAATTTTTGTTTGAACGGTTCTATATTTTCGATTTTCAAGGTCAATCCGGCAGCATATTTATGCCCGCCATAATTCTCCAGAAATTCACTGCATTGCGAGATAGCGTAATACAGATCGAAACCTTCGACCGACCGGGCTGAGCCTGTCGCCAAGCCGTTCGATTCGGTAAGAATGATCGTCGGACGATAGAAAGATTCGGTCAGGCGTGAAGCTACGATCCCGATCACTCCTTTATGCCAGTTGGCATTGAACAATACGGTCGTTTTTTTCGACGGTTCGAGTTCCGATTGGTTGATGTGACGAATGGCTTCCTCAGTGATATCGTGATCCAGTTTTTTACGTTGGTCGTTGAAAGTATTGATATCCGAAGCGATACCGGCAGCAGAGCATTTCTCGTCGGCTGTCAGTAACTCCACCGATTTCCGGCCTGATTCGACCCGTCCGGCTGCATTGATCCGGGGACCGATTCTGAAAACGATGTCGTTGATCGTAATTTCTTTATCGATCCCGGAAATTTTTATAATCGTTTTTAATCCCAGACTGGGATTGGAGTTCAACTGCTGTAACCCGAAATAGGCCAGAATCCGGTTTTCTCCCGTGATCGGGACGATATCGCTGGCTATGCTGACGCATAACAGGTCCAAAAGCTTGTAAAGCTCCGACATCGGAAGATTGTGCTTCAGACTATGTGCTTGTACCAGCTTGAAACTGACCCCGCAGCCGCTCAGCCATTTGTAAGGGTAGGGACAATCCGGACGTTGGGGATCGAGCACCGCAATGGCTTCCGGCAACGTATCTCCCGGAGTATGGTGGTCACAAATGATGATATCCACCTGTCTGGAATTGGCATATTTGACTTTTTCGACTGCTTTGATTCCACAATCGGTGATCAGCATCAATGAAAAACCGTTTTCTGCGGCATAGTCGATTCCTTTGATCGATACCCCATATCCTTCCGTATAGCGGTCGGGGATGTAGTATTCCAGATTATCGCTGTTACAGTGGTGTTTCAAATACTTGTATAGCAGGGATACTGCCGTCGTCCCATCGACATCGTAATCTCCGTATATCAGTATTTTTTCATCTTGGGCGATCGCCCGGTCTAAACGTTCTACTGCCTTGTCCATATCTTTCATTAAGAAAGGATCGTGCAGCATATTCAGGGATGGATAAAAAAAAGATTGTGCCTGTTCCGAACTAGTAATACCCCGTTGCAGCAGTAAGTTCGCTATAACGGGGTGACAATTTAGTTTTTTTGAAAGTTCCTCTATCTTAGTAGCCTCCGGCGGAGTATTGATGACCCATCTTTTTTTCATTATACTTTTTTCCAATTCTGCTACAAAGTAGCGGAAATTCCTTGTTATTTCAAAGTGTAATCTAGATTAATTTCATATAACAAAATCTGAAAATTGAAAATATAAAATTAAGAAGCTCTGTTACAAAAATTTGCACGATTCGTTTTTTTTATTCAGAATTGCATTCTCCGGATTATGAATGCCATGTATATTTGCTTTGTCTCCCCCTGTCCTATTCAGTGCGATAACTCTCACATCGGAGTATCCGGGAGGCAGTCTCAAGAGATGGGACATTTCCAGATGCATCGGCTAAGTTTCCTCCCATTTGTTTGCAGATGTCGAGAAATTTCACTTATATTGCATAGAAGTTGTGCATACGATACTTGTGAATCAGAGAATTATGTGTTATTAATTTGTTGGATATCAAGAATATGTGCAATTTTTAAAACATAGATATTTTAACTTTTTTATTCCGTTAACGAGTAGTGAATGTATTATTTTTTTTTACTTAAGAAATTACAATTTTACAAATTTGCCCAAATAAAGGTTCGTTTAATTTAGTCGAAAGTTTATAAAGTCCTTGGTCTCTGCGGGTGCTTGGTCTATTGACAAGGAATAATTGACAATCGACAAGGATGAATCACAGTCTTAAGTTTATTCTATCGAATTATAAATCAATGGATATACATTTAATTTTCCTTTCTGCTTTTCTTTATTAATCTGTTTTTTCATGGAAGCGAAGCTTCCGGTAATTCTCCATGATCAATTGTCATCTGTCGATTATTCTTGTTGCAGATTCCCGCAAAAAGAATCGAACGAGTATTGTTGTTCTCACAAAGAAGAAAAATTTAGGGAATTGCAGGCTTTGGAATGGGCGGAAAATGCGCATTTTGGAAGCGAAAAAAGAGAAACGGAGAAAAACGAGCGAAGCGTTTTTTAGGGTGATTTTTCCGCGCGTTAAAATATGTAAATTTTCGTTTTCATACTATAAAGACCAAAGAAAATCGGGACGATTGCGCCATTTTACAAATGTAGGTTTATTTTTTCTTTCTATTCCGATTCCGGGTTTTGTGCCGTCAGAC
>ERZ1673736.3118-NODE-3118-length-16360-cov-5.443484_pt1 | contig 16360 bp, 14 predicted proteins | sample MGYA00580212_ERZ1673736 | MGnify/ENA primary metagenome ERZ1673736 (study PRJEB41218, sample SAMN15661752) | gut metagenome | host: Homo sapiens | place: Canada: London | collected 2015-08-20/2019-03-30 | study: EMG produced TPA metagenomics assembly of...
GCTGCTTCGCAGCTTATTTCGCCGCATACGCGGCTAAATTCTCGCTTATGGCAGAACGCCATATACAAAGTACACAAAAAATCTTCATTTTCAAACAAGTTTGAACTCAGATTTTTGTGACTTTGTGCAAGGCTGAACTGATATAATAATTACTCAGAAAAGAGTTGCATATTATGCAAAATAAGTGTATAATCATGCAATACCAAAAATTTCTTTACAATAAGAAGAAAGTGGTATACACTTTAACGGGTGGCTTTGTACGCCCGATGCGAAAGAGAGGATGATAGCAATGATTAAAGTTGGAATTATCGGATCTACCGGGTACGCCGGAGGCGAGCTGGTGAGAATCCTGACCGGACATAGAGAGGCAGAGATTGTGTGGTATGGTTCCAGAAGTTATATAGATCAGAAATATGCAAGTGTATATCAGAATATGTTTCAGCTTGTGGATGCAAGATGTATGGATGATAATATGGAAGAGCTTGCGAAGCAGGCGGACGTGATTTTCACGGCAACACCTCAGGGACTATGTGCATCTTTGGTAAATGAAGAGATTCTGTCTCAGACAAAGATTATTGATCTGAGTGCAGATTTCCGCATTAAGGATGTGGCGGTCTATGAGAAATGGTATAATCTTGAGCATAAAAGCCCGCAGTTTATTGAAGAGGCAGTCTACGGGCTTTGTGAGATTAACAGAGAAGATGTGAAGAAGGCAAGACTGGTAGCGAATCCCGGATGTTATACCACCTGTTCGATTCTGACGGCATATCCGTTGGCGAAGGAAGGTATTATTGATATGAAGACGCTGATCGTGGACGCGAAATCGGGAACGTCCGGTGCGGGAAGAGGGGCGAAGGTTCCGAACCTGTATTGTGAGGTTAATGAGAATATGAAGGCATATGGCGTGGCGTCCCACAGGCATACGCCGGAGATTGAGGAGCAGTTAAGTTATGCTTCGGGAGAAGAGGTTGTGATTAATTTTACGCCCCATCTTGTGCCGATGAACAGAGGAATCCTGGCGACAGAGTATGCGTCTCTTAAAAAAGATGTGACCTATGAAGAAGTGAAAGCAATCTACGATAAGTATTATAAAGATGAGAAGTTTGTCCGTGTGCTGGATGAAGGCGTATATCCGGAAACCAAATGGGTGGAAGGCAGTAATTATGTAGATATTAACTTTAAGATTGATCCGAGAACGAACCGTATTATTATGATGGGGGCAATTGATAACCTGGTGAAGGGCGCTGCCGGGCAGGCAGTGCAGAATATGAACCTGATGTTCGGGCTTGACGAGGCGGAGGGACTGAATCTGGTTCCTATGTTCCCGTAGAGAGGTGTTTTATGATTAGGGCAATGACGATTGAGGATTACGATGAGGTCTATCATTTGTGGAAGAAAATCCGTGGATTCGGAATCCGGAGTGTGGATGATTCCCGGGAGGGAATTGCCAGATTCTTAAGACGGAATCCGACCACCAGTGTAGTGGCAGTGGAGGATGGCAGAATCGTAGGGAGCATCCTGTGCGGCCATGACGGAAGACGGGGATGCTTCTATCACGTGTGTGTGGAGGAAGCATACCGCAGGCATGGGATTGGCAAGGCAATGGTTGTCAGGGCGATGGAAGCTCTGAAGGCGGAGGAAATCAATAAGGTCTGTCTGATTGCGTTTACCCAGAATGATATTGGCAATGCTTTTTGGAATAGAATAGGCTGGACAAGAAGGCTGGATCTGAATTATTATGATTTTACGTTGAATGAAGCAAATATTACGGCATTTAATGAAGGATAGCGGTGAAAGTTAGGAGAGTGGATGGAATGGAGATTATCAAAGGCGGCGTGACCGCAGCAAAAGGATTTGAGGCAGCAAGCACAGCGGCAGGGATTAAGTATACGGACCGTACGGATATGGCGATGATTTACAGCCAGGTGCCATGTGAGGCGGCGGGAACATTTACAACGAACGTAGTGAAGGCGGCTCCTGTCAAATGGGATCGGCAGGTGGTAGACAGCGGAAAGAAAGTTCAGGCTGTCATTGTAAACTCAGGAATTGCTAATGCGTGTACAGGTGCAGAAGGTTTTGGGTATTGTAAGGATACTGCAGACGCAGCGGCTGAGGCGCTGGGAATTGATGCAGAGGGTGTGTTGATTGGTTCTACCGGCGTCATCGGCAAACAGATGCCGATGGATAAACTGACTGCAGGAATTCAGGTTCTTGCGGGCAAGAAGAATGATTCTTTGGAAAATGGTACGGAGGCTGCCAAAGCCATTATGACTACCGATACCTGTGAGAAAGAGCTGGCGGTTACCATTGAAGCAGGCGGCAAGACAGTAACCATCGGTGGAATGGCAAAGGGTTCCGGCATGATTCATCCCAATATGTGTACCATGCTTGCATTTATTACGACGGATGCAGTGATTACAAAGGAAGCGCTTCAGAAGGCGCTCAGTGAAGATATCAAGGATACCTACAATATGATTTCCGTGGACGGCGACACTTCTACCAATGATACCGTTCTCCTTCTGGCGAATGGAATGGCGGAGAATGAGGTGATTTCGTATGGCACGGCAGCTTATGAAGATTTTAAGACGGCGCTTCATACGATTAATGAATACCTTGCAAAGAAGATTGCAGGAGACGGTGAAGGTGCAACTGCATTATTTGAAGCAAAGGTAGTAGGAGCAGAGAGCGTGGAGCAGGCGAGGGTACTTGCGAAGGCAATTGTGTGCTCCAATCTTACCAAGGCGGCGATTGCGGGACACGACGCTAACTGGGGAAGGATTCTCTGTGCGATGGGATATTCCGGGGCACAGTTTGACCCGGAGAAGGTGGATCTGTTCTTCGAGAGCAAGGCAGGAAGAATCCAGATTGCCAGCGATGGAACTGCCGTGGATTACAGCGAAGAAGAAGCTACGAAGATCCTTTCTGAAGCAGAGGTGACGGCAGTTGCAGATGTGAAGGCGGGAACATTTACGGCAACGGCATGGGGATGCGATCTGACCCATGGATATATTGATATTAACGCAGATTACAGGAGTTAAGGAAATGGACAAGAGTATGCAGAAATATCTGGACAAGGCGGAGGTGCTGATTGAGGCGCTTCCTTATATCCAGAGATTTAACAGGAAAGTAATTGTAGTAAAATACGGCGGAAGCGCTATGGTAGACGAAGTTCTTAAGGAACAAGTGATTCAGGATGTTACTCTGCTGAAGCTGGTTGGCTTCAAGCCTATCATCGTGCATGGCGGCGGCAAGGAAATCAGCCGATGGGTCGGCAAGGTGGGCATGGAACCTTCTTTTGTAAATGGCCTGCGGGTAACGGATGAGGCAACCATGGAACTGGCGGAAATGGTTCTTGGCAAGGTGAATAAAGAGCTGGTACAGCTTGTGCAGGGGCTTGGCGTTCGCGCCATCGGTATCAGCGGTAAGGACGGCGGCCTTCTGAAGGTTAGGAAAAAGTATGCCGACGGCGAAGATATCGGATTTGTGGGAGATGTGAAGGAAGTGAATGCAGAGATTCTGTATGATCTGCTGGAGAAGGATTTTCTTCCGATTGTATGTCCGGTGGGACTGGATGATAAGTTCTACACCTACAATATCAATGCAGACGATGCAGCGTGCGCGATTGCGCGGGCGATGCATGCGGAGAAGCTGGCGTTCCTGACAGATATTGAAGGGGTCTATAAAGACCCGAAGGATCCGGAGACACTGATTTCTGAGCTTCGGGTGTCGGAGGCGCACAAACTGATGGAAGAAGGCTATATCGGAGGCGGGATGCTTCCGAAGCTTAACAACTGTATTGAGGCGATTGAAAATGGTGTGTCAAGGGTACATATTCTGGATGGGCGGATTCCACACTGTCTGCTGCTTGAGATTTTTACCAACCAGGGAATCGGAACGGCAATCCTGGACGATGGCGGGGAAATGTATTCCGGCAAATAAGAAGTAATAAAATACCAATTATCGGATATACTAAGGCGGAAAAAGAAAGCGGAGGTATATCGGATGATTGGTTTTTTTATTGCGCTTTTATCGGGTGCGCTGATGAGTGTGCAGGGGGTTTTTAATACGCAGGTAACAAAGACAACGGGAATGTGGGTCAGCAATGGCTGGGTACAGTTCAGCGCTTTTATTGTCTGTCTTGTTATGTGGCTGATTATGGGACGGGACAGCGTTGCTGCTATCGGGAAAGTGGAGCCGAAATACATGCTTCTCGGAGGCGTGATTGGCGCAGGAATTACCTGGACGGTCATAAAGAGTATGGCGCAGCTTGGGCCGGCAAAGGCAGCGCTTCTGATTGTTATTTCCCAGTTGATTGTTGCTTATGTAATTGAGCTTTTCGGACTGTTTGGCGTGGAGAAAGAGCCGCTTGAATGGCGGAAGGTAGGAGGCATGGCGCTGGCGTTGATTGGAGTTGCAATTTTTCAATGGAAATAGTACAATAACATTGTCTGGGCATAAGAGGGATATTTACAGTTTCGACATGCTGTAAAGGAGAGTTTTTATGCATAGAATAAGAAAAAATCATCGTTATGGTACAAAAGGAATCTGCCTTTTGCTGGCTGCGATGCTGGCAGTTTCGGCAGTCGGCTGCAGGAAGGAAGAGGCGGTTTCTCTGGAAGAAGCAGATTTTTCTCTGGAAGAGGAAGGGCAGGAAACCGGGAGCGAGGAAGTCGCCGGAAGTGATGCCTCCGATGGAGCCGAGGAAGGGCAGCCGGAGCAGATTTATGTATATGTCTGCGGACAGGTAGCAAATCCGGGCGTCTATGAATTGCCGCCCGGAAGCCGTGTATTTGAGGCGATCAATGCTGCGGGAGGCCTTCTGGATGCTGCGGCAGGTTACATGCTGAATCAGGCGGAGAAGATGGAGGACGGACAGAAGATTTATGTGCCATCGGAAGAGGAAGCGCAGGCAGGGGAGGCTGTGCCGGGACAGGCAGACGGCATGCCGGCAGGAAGCGCAGGCCCGGAAAGCGGCGAAGACAGCGACGGCAAGATAAATATTAATTCTGCCACGAAAGACGAGCTGATGACACTCTCAGGAATCGGAGAGAAGAAGGCACAGGCTATTATCAGTTACCGGGAGAGCCATGGTGGCTTTCAGTCCGCAGAGGAGCTGATGGAAGTGGAAGGGATTAAGACGGGAACCTACGAGAAGATAAAAGACAGAATTAAGATATAGCGAGGGAGAATGGTTATATGGGTAAAAAAGTGTTGGTTGTAGATGATGAAAAGTTAATCGTAAAGGGAATCCGTTTCAGTCTGGAGCAGGACGGGATGGAAGTGGACTGTGCCTACGACGGGGAAGAAGCTCTGAAGCTTACCAGAGAGAATCTGTATGACATTGTTTTGTTGGATGTGATGCTTCCGAAGGCAGATGGTTTTACGGTGTGCCAGCAGATCCGGGAATATTCAGATGTTCCGATTATCATGCTTACAGCGAAAGGAGACGATATGGATAAAATCCTGGGGCTGGAGTATGGAGCAGATGATTACATAACAAAACCTTTTAATATTCTGGAAGTGAAGGCGAGGATTAAGGCAATTATGCGCCGTACCGGAAAGAAAAAAGATGGAGACGGGGATGATAAAGTCCTGGTAAAAGGTGAAATGAAGATTGACTGTGAGAGCAGACGGGTGTTCATTGGTGAAAAAGAAATCAATCTTACAGCGAAGGAATTCGATCTTCTGGAGCTTCTTGCTATGAATCCAAACAAAGTGTACAGCAGAGAGAATCTTCTGAATATTGTGTGGGGATATGAATATCCGGGCGATGCAAGAACTGTTGACGTCCATATCCGGCGGTTGAGAGAGAAGATTGAGACGAATCCGAGTGATCCGAAATATGTGTACACGAAGTGGGGAGTTGGTTATTATTTTAGAGGTTAAGAAGTTTGTGAAATTCCGGTTTTTGAAGAGCCTCCGCCTCCGTATCGTCCTGATTCTGATGCTGGTAGGAATTCTCCCCTGTATTGTCATGAAGGCGATTGTTCTTGAAAGCTATGAGAAGAGAGCTGTGGACGTTCGGACAGCAGAAATACAAAATCAATGTACGATTCTATGTAATTCACTGGGCAATTCTAATTATCTGGCAGACGGCACTTCGGAAATCCTTCAGGCAGAATTGATACAGTTATCTAATATATACAGCGGCAGAGTGATGGTGATTGATAACGAGTTCCGGGTTGTAGAGGATACCTATAACCTTGACAGAGGCAAAACCATTGTGTCGGGAAATGTAATAAAGAGCTTTGCCGGAAAGGGAACCAGCCAGTATGATGACAAGAATAGTTATATTGAAGTAACGATGCCCGTTACGGCAGAAGGCAGCGATGCGGTACTGGGCGTAATACTTGTGAGTGTATCCACAGATACGATTGTGGCTACCATGGATGTGTTGGAAGGAAAAGCAAACATTGTAGAAGTTATCCTGGTTTTTGTCATTATTATATTGGCGGTTCTTGTCGGTACGAAGATGCTGCGGCCTTTTGACAGGATTACTAAATCCATTGAGGACGTGACAGAAGGATACGATGATAATTATCTTCATGAGGATACTTATACAGAAACCCATCTTATTTCGGAGGCATTTAATAAGATGCTGGGAAGGCAGAAAGTGCTGAATGATTCCCGGCAGGAATTTGTGGCGAACGTATCTCATGAGCTGAAGACGCCTCTGACATCTATGAAGGTTCTTGCGGATTCGCTTCTGGCTCAGCAGGACGCTCCCGTGGAACTGTACCAGGAGTTTATGGCAGACATGTCAGAAGAAATTGAAAGAGAAGACAAGATTATCAATGATCTGTTGTCATTGGTTAAGATGGATAAAGCGGCTGCGGAGATTAATATAAAGTCCGAGAATATTAATGAGCTGGTGGAACGGATCCTGAAACGGCTGCGTCCAATTGCAGCTGTCAGGAATATTGAACTGGTTTATGAGAGTTTCCGGCCGGTTACGGCAGAAGTGGATGAAGTGAAGCTGACACTTGCCGTATCCAATCTGGTTGAAAATGCAATTAAGTATAACAATGAAAATGGCTGGGTGCACGTTTCTTTGAATGCAGACCACAAGTTTTTCTATATAGAAGTGGCTGATTCGGGAATGGGGATTCCGGAAGAAGCGCAGGAGCATATATTTGAGCGTTTTTATCGGGTGGATAAGTCTCATTCCAGAGAAATCGGCGGAACAGGGCTGGGGCTTGCGATTGCCAGGAATGCAGTTGTTATGCACAGAGGTTCTATTAAAGTGTACAGTCAGATGGGAGAAGGTACTACATTTACTGTGCGGATCCCTATCAGCTATGCAGCGTAAGGAGGGCGGATATGAGGAAAAAGATATGGCGTATGCTTGCTTTGTTCCTGGGAATTATTCTGCTTGCTGCGTGCGGCAGGAGCCGGGAGCCGAAAGACGGAGAAGAGTATGTATATTGTCTGAGCACGGACGGAATGAATCTTATAAAGCAGGTGTGTTCATGGAGCAGTGAAAATCCGCTGGGAGAGGTGGACAATATACTGGATGCAATGAAGAATCCGGAGCAGTCTGTAGACTGTAAGTCTGCAATCCCTTCCGACGTGGAGGTTATAGATTTTACATTGGAGGATGGCAGGCTTGATTTACATTTTAATGAAGCTTACAGGAAGATGCAGAAGACAGAAGAACTGCTCTGCCGGGCAGCAGTGGTACAATCACTGACGCAGATTGCGGATGTGAATCTGGTGAAGTTTTATGTGGGAGACGAGACGCTTACACGAAGCGACGGTACGGAAGTGGGGTATATGCGGGAGGAAGATTTTCTGCAAAATGCGGGAGCCAGCCTACATTCTTATCAGGAAGCGTCCCTGAAGCTTTATTATGTAAACGCCTCCGGAGATAAGCTGGTAAGTGAGACGATGAAGGTGCGGTATAACAGTAATATGTCTATTGAAAAGGTTATCGTGGAGCAGTTGATTAAAGGCCCCAGGAGCAAGGAAATGCAGGCGGCGATTCCGTCGGAGACAAAGCTCCTTGGCATATCGGTGAGAGATGGAATCTGTTATGTGAATTTTAATGAAGGGTTTCTGTCGCCGAATTATAGTATTGATCCCACGGTTGCCCTGAGTTCTCTTGCCAATTCGATTATTGAGGGAGGAACGGCAAATCAGGTGCAGATAGCGGTAAATGGGGATACGAATGTCCTGTTTCAGGATGTGGTTGATCTCAGCAAGCCGATTGGAAGAAATCTTGACGTAGTGGAGGAAAACAATTAGTTTTGAAAGAAAGAAAATTATTTACTATATGTCTTTCTTTTATTATCGTTCTATTTGTGGTGACTTTTTTTCTTGGAGGGTATTTTCCTGGAATATCAGGACCCTCCGAAATAGAACGGTCTGTCCCGGACGGCGGAAGCGTGGTTGCTGCGGGACGGGTATACAGAAGAGAGCAGAAATCAGATTATCAGATCTTATATCTTAAAAATGTATCTGTTTATTATCAGGAAAAATCATTCAAAGAGTACAGGTTGATTATTTATGATGAAGAAAAAGAAAGAATTGGCATTGGCAATCGGATTGTAGTGAAGGGAGAAGTTTCTTATTTCGATCCGGCAGGTAATCCCGGCAATTTTGACAGAAAATTTTATTATCAGAAACAGAAAATCCATGTTTCTGTATGGAGTGATACGGTCAGAGTCGCGAACGGGGGCGTGTATCCTGTTCGGAATGCACTGGCGGATATCAGAGAGCATTGGAAAGAAGTGTTGATTTCTTATGCCGGGGAAGAAGACGGCAGTATTCTATGCGCTGTGATTCTTGGTGATAAGTCAGGGATGGAAGAAGAGATGAAAGAACTCTATCAGAAAAATGGAATTGCACATATTCTTGCAATTTCGGGGCTGCATCTGTCTTTTGCAGGAACTGTGATTTACCGCCTTCTGCGAAAATGCAGCGGTTCCTATCTGGCAGGGGGATGCGCGGGACTCCTGTTCATGGCGCTTTATATTTTGATGATAGGGGTGAGTGTATCTGCCCTTCGGGCAGTTATTATGTATATGTTTCGGGTGGGAGCGGATATGTCAGGGAGAGTTTACGACGGGGCTACCGCGATAGCGGCTGCCATGCTAACAGTCATTATTTGGCGTCCCCTGTCTTTCTATGATGCCGGGTTTCAGTTATCTTTTGGGGCCGTAGTAGGAATGATGGTTCTCAGCCCTCTATTATCTTCAAAAAAGAAATCAAATAATTTCTTAAAAAACGGATTTATAACAAGTTTTAGTGTTAATCTGGCAACATTTCCTATGATTTTATATCACTTCTATGAAATTCCTTTGTATTCTGTTTTCCTGAATCTGGTAGTCATTCCGCTTATGAGTGTCCTGCTGGCGGCAGGGATGGCGGGAAGCGCCTGTGTGTGTATCTGCCCTCCGGTGGGAATGGTGTTTATAAAGGTGTGCAGCAAAATTCTGTGGGTTTATGAAGTCTTATGCAAAGGGGCAGAGAAGCTCCCTTTGAACCGTATCATTACCGGACAGCCAAAAATATGCTGGATTGTACTGTATTACATGTTGCTGTTTCTTGGCGTGGCAGCGGCGCTTTCCCGGAAAAAAGAAAAGGATGCCATATCGGACAGGATTTTTGTGGAAAGAAGAGCAGCGGTTTTGTCCGGTGGTTTTCTGGGCGTTATGCTGATTTTTCTGACCTGCCCGGCTGTGAGACATGATGACCTGGAGGTTACGATGCTGGATGTAGGGCAGGGAGAGTGTATTTTCCTGAGAAATGAGAAGGGAATCAGTATGCTGGTGGACGGTGGAAGCAGTGATGTGAAGCAGGTAGGAAAATACAGGATAGAACCGTTTCTGGAAGCCCGGGGAGCGGGGTGCCTGGATTATGTATTTATTTCCCACGGGGATGCAGATCACAGGAATGGAGTTGAACAGTTACTGGAGAGGCAGGAACAGGGGGTGAAGGTGAATTGTCTTGTTCTGCCGGAGAAAAACGTCTGGGATGAAGGGCTGGAAGAGCTTGCAGGGAAAGCGGTGGAGCAGGGGACGAAGGTGGTGATTCTAAAGCAGGGAGATAAGATTGAGGCAGAGGGGCTTGTAGTTACCTGTCTCCTTCCGGAAAGAGATTATGCCGGCGAGAAGGGAAATGAGGCTTCCATGGTGCTGGATATTCGTTATGGATATTTTGACATGCTTCTGACGGGAGATCTGGGAGCGGAAGGAGAGAGAAGGCTTGCACAGAATCATGAGAAAGATTATGATGTTCTGAAAGTGGCACATCATGGTTCTGATTTTTCCTCCGATGAAGAATTCCTTTCGGCAGTAAAGCCGGAAGTTGCCCTGATTTCAGCGGGAAAAGAAAATCGTTACGGACATCCCGGAAAGGAGACCATCGCAAGACTTAAGAATGCGGGATGCCGGATATACTGTACGAAAGAAACAGGGGCGGTTATTCTGAAAACAGATGGAAAAACTATAGCCAAGCCGGAAATTTTCAAGTATAATGGAAGCTATGAAAAGTTTGAATGAAGATATAAAGGCAGGAAAATTTAAGAATGTATACCTTCTTTTTGGAGAAGAGGCTTATTTAAAAAAACAGTATAAAGACCGTCTCACGAAAGCCATGCTGCCGGAGGGAGATACCATGAATTATGCCTATTATGAAGGAAAGGGAATCAGTATTCCGGGAATTATTGACCTGGCGGAGACGATGCCCTTTTTTGCGGAGAGAAGGCTGATTGTAATCGAAAATTCCGGTTTCTTTAAAAATGCGGCGCCGGAGCTGGCAGACTATATTAAGACGATGCCAGAGACTACGCATTTCCTGTTTGTGGAAGAGGAAGTGGATAAGCGCGGCAGGATGTATAAAGCTGTGAAGGACAAAGGGCGTGTGGCGGAGATGACGCGCCAGGATGAGAAGACACTGCTGATTTGGCTTGGCAGGACGGTGCGGCGGGAGGGAAAGCAGATACAGGAATCTACCCTCCGCTATCTGCTTTCTATAGCGGGAACTGATATGGAGAACCTGGAAAAGGAATTGGAGAAGCTTTTGTGTTATACCATGGACAAAACAGAGATTACCAGGGAAGATATTGACGCGATCTGCACGGTTCAGATTACGAACAAGATTTTTGATATGGTGGAGGCTGTAGCATTGAAAAAGCAGAAGACAGCGCTGAATTATTATTATGATCTGCTTGCGCTGAAGGAACCACCTATGCGCATCCTTTATCTTTTGAGCAGACAGTTTAAACAGCTTCTGGAAGTGCGGGAACTTTCTAAAAAAGGGTATGGGAAGAAGCAGATTGCAGAGGCGGCAGGACTCCATCCTTTTGTAGCGGGCAAGTATATTTCCCAGTGTAAGGCGTTTTCAGGCAGTGAGCTGCGCAGGATTCTGGAAGAAGCGGCGGATCTGGAGGAACGGGTGAAGACGGGAAGATTGAATGACAGAATGAGCGTTGAGCTTTTTATAGTAAAGTATAGTGGAAAGGAACGATGAAATTGGCAGGAATTGATCAGAGTAAAATTAGAAATTTTTGTATTATTGCCCATATAGACCATGGCAAATCTACATTGGCAGACCGTATTATTGAGATGACAGGACTTCTCACCAGCCGTGAGATGCAGTCCCAGGTTCTGGATAATATGGAGCTGGAAAGAGAGAGAGGAATTACCATTAAGGCACAGACCGTGCGTACGGTATATAAGGCGAAGGATGGGGAGGAGTATATCTTCAACCTGATTGATACGCCGGGACATGTGGATTTTAATTATGAAGTGTCCAGAAGCCTTGCCGCCTGCGATGGTGCAATCCTTGTGGTAGATGCAGCACAGGGGGTGGAGGCACAGACCCTGGCAAATGTATATCTTGCCCTAGATCACGACCTGGATGTGATGCCGGTAATCAATAAGATTGATCTGCCAAGTGCAGAGCCGGAGCGGGTGATAGAGGAAATTGAGGATGTGATTGGGATTGAGGCGGAGGATGCCCCTCTCATTTCAGCGAAAACCGGACTGAACGTAGAAGAAGTCCTGGAACAAATTGTGTTGAAAATTCCGGCGCCGGAAGGAGATCCGGATGCTCCGCTGAAAGCGTTGATCTTTGATTCTGTATATGATTCCTATAAGGGCGTGATTGTGTTTTGCAGAATTAAGGAAGGCAGCGTGAAGAAAGGCACGCCAATCCGCATGATGGCAACGGGAGCAACGGCGGAGGTTGTGGAAGTAGGATATTTTGGCGCAGGTCAGTTTATCCCCTGTGATGAGCTGAGTGCGGGGATGGTTGGTTATCTAACTGCCAGCTTGAAGAATGTGAAGGATACCCGTGTGGGTGATACGGTTACTAACGATAAGAATCCTTGTGCAGAGCCGCTGCCGGGATATAAAAAGGTAAATCCGATGGTATATTGCGGAATGTATCCGGCGGACGGAGCAAAATATCCTGATCTCAGAGACGCCCTGGAGAAGCTTCAGCTAAACGATGCTTCCCTACAGTTTGAGCCTGAGACTTCGGTCGCTTTGGGATTTGGGTTCCGCTGCGGATTTCTGGGACTTTTGCATCTGGAGATTATTCAGGAACGTCTGGAAAGAGAGTATAATCTGGATCTGGTAACCACAGCGCCCAGCGTTATTTATAAAGTGCATAAGACAAACGGCGAAGTCATTGACCTGACGAATCCGACCAATCTTCCGGATGCATCCGAGATTGAATATATGGAAGAACCTATGGTAAAAGCAGAGATTATGGTTACTTCTGAATTTATCGGCGCAATTATGGATCTGTGTCAGGAGCGCAGAGGCATTTATCAGGGAATGGAATATATCGAAGAGACGAGAGCCGTGCTCCGCTACCATCTGCCGCTCAATGAAATTATCTATGATTTCTTTGACGCACTGAAATCCCGTTCCAGAGGGTATGCTTCCTTTGATTATGAGATGCTGGGCTATCAGCAGTCTGAGCTTGTGAAGCTGGATATCCTGATTAATAAGGAAGAAGTGGATGCGCTTTCCTTTATCGTGCATGCGGGAACGGCATACGAGCGTGGAAGAAAGATGTGCGAGAAATTGAAAGAAGAAATCCCGAGACAGCTCTTTGAAATCCCGATTCAGGCGGCTGTGGGCAGCAAGATTATTGCCCGTGAGACAGTAAAAGCCATGCGTAAGGATGTGCTTGCCAAGTGTTACGGCGGTGATATTACCCGTAAGAAGAAGCTTTTGGAAAAACAGAAGGAAGGAAAGAAGCGGATGCGCCAGGTGGGTAATGTGGAAATCCCGCAGAAAGCATTTATGAGCGTGCTGAAACTGGACGATAAATAAAGGGAGAGTCATATGAGAGAACTGGAGTTGTATATTCATATACCCTTTTGTGTGAGAAAATGTAAATATTGTGATTTTCTGTCTGCCCCTGCCGATGCAGGGGAGCGGCAGAAATATGTGGAAAGCCTTTGCAGGAAAATCCGGTCTTACGGTGCGCTTGCGAAGGCTTATCATGTTGTCAGTATTTTCCTGGGAGGAGGGACGCCCTCCGTGCTTGACGCGGGGCAGACAGAGAAAATATTTGACGCAGTCTATGATACATTTATGGTGGATAAGGATGCCGAGATAACCACAGAGCTAAATCCGGGAACGGTGACAGAAGAAAAGCTTAGAATGTATCAAAAGGTGGGGATAAACCGCCTGAGCATCGGTCTGCAGTCTGTCAACAATCATGAGCTAAGGATGCTGGGAAGAATCCATACGTACGAAGATTTCATTGACACCTTTGTAATGGCTAGAAAGACAGGATTTGACAATGTGAATGTGGATTTGATTTCTGCCATACCCGGACAGACGGTGGAAAGCTGGGAAGATACGCTGCGCACGGTGGCGGAGCTTGAGCCGGAGCACATTTCCGCATATAGCCTGATAATCGAAGAAGGCACGCCATTTTATGAGATATATGGGGAAGAAGGTGCGGCATCGGGCGGAATGGCAGTATTATCTGGTGAGGGTGCAGCGCTTCCGGACGAGGACGCAGAGCGGGAGATGTATCAGAGAACGAAGCGGATTCTGGAAGAATACGGTTATCGCCGTTATGAAATATCCAACTATGCAAAAGAAGGTTTCCGGTGCCGCCATAACCTCGGTTATTGGGAACGTCGGGAATATCTGGGAATCGGACTGGGAGCCGCATCATTGATTGATAATGTCAGGTGGAATGAGTACGCCTCCGTGGAAGAATTTTGCCGGAAATATGGGGAAGGGATAGAGATTGTTCCGGAATTTATCTGTGTCAATGAACCGGAGAGTATTACAGGAAGTAAAGTGAAGGTCCCAAGAGAGGATGGAGAGCGGTTAAGTGTAAAAGAACAGATGGGAGAATTCATGTTCCTTGGGCTGAGGAAGATGGAGGGAATTTCGAAGGAGCGCTTCCTGCGGACGTTTCATGAGCCTGTGGAGAAAGTTTATGCAGACCAGATTCCTGATTTGTGTGAAAAAGGTCTGTTAGAGTGTGAAGGAGATTTCATCCGTCTTACGGAGAGAGGGATAGATATCAGTAATTATGTAATGAGTGAATTTATTTGACTTTTATTATAAAAATACAGATAAACTGTCACGCATAAATAAATGTAACAGTTTATCTGTATTTGTTAAAAATCAAATTTTTATGCGCCCTTGTGTGCCAGCGCAGCTTCCACGAATCCCTTAAATAATGGATGTGGCCTGTTTGGTCTGGATTTCAATTCGGGATGTGCCTGGGTAGCAATGAACCAGGGGTGTTCCGGTATCTCTATCATCTCAACGATTCTTCCGTCTGGGGACAGTCCGGAGAGCATCATGCCATGCTCTGTAAGAGCGTCACGGTAGTCGTTATTTACTTCATAGCGGTGCCTGTGGCGTTCTTTGATTTCTTCTGTTCCATATAATTTGTAAGCTTTTGAATCCTTGTCGAGGATACATGGGTAAGCGCCAAGACGCAGGGTTCCGCCGATATTTTCAATACCAATCTGTTCCGGCATAATATGGATGACCGGATGTGTGGTCTGGGAGTCCAGCTCTACGCTGTGGGCGTCGTTGTAGCCGATGACATTGCGTGCAAATTCCACAATAGCAAGCTGCATACCGAGACACAGGCCCAGGAAGGGAACTTGGTGGGTTCTGGCGTAGCGGATTGCTTCGATTTTGCCGTCAATGCCGCGGTCGCCGAATCCGCCCGGGACGAGGATGCCGCTTACATCGCCCAAAATCTCTTCCACGTTATCTGCAGTTACCGTTTCAGAATCCACCCATTTAATATTAACGGTGGCATGGCTGAAAATACCGCCGTGCTTGAGGGCTTCGACGACGCTGATATATGCATCGTGAAGCTGGATATATTTTCCTACAAGGGCAATGGTGACTTCCGTATTCGGATGACGCAGGTAGTCTACCATTTCAGCCCAGTCTTTCAGATCCGGTTCCGGACAGTCTAAATGAAGGCATTCACAGACAACCCCTGCCAGGTTTTCTTTCTCCATCGCCAGAGGCGCTTCATAGAGATACTCTACATCCAGGTTCTGCAGTACATGGTTGGCAGGTACATTACAGAATAGTGCAATCTTGTCTTTTATGCCGTTGCCCAGAGGATATTCTGAACGGCATACAATCACATCCGGCTGAATCCCCATTCCCTGAAGATCTTTTACGCTGGCCTGCGTCGGTTTCGTTTTCATTTCCTGGGAGGCGCGCAGGTAAGGAATCAGGGTGACATGGATTAAAATAACATTTTCATGTCCCTTTTCATGCTGGAACTGCCGGATTGCCTCCAGAAATGGCTGGCTTTCAATGTCTCCTACCGTTCCGCCTACTTCGATAATGGCAATTTCTGTATCCGTTGCTGCCGGGTTGCGGTAGAAACGGTCTTTGATTTCGTTGGTAATGTGAGGGATAACCTGAACGGTTCCTCCGCCAAAATCCCCGCGCCGTTCCTTCTGCAGGACGGACCAGTAAATCTTGCCGGTGGTTACATTGGAATTCTTGCTCAGGCTTTCGTCAATAAATCGCTCGTAATGTCCCAGGTCTAAGTCTGTCTCGGCACCGTCATCGGTGACAAATACTTCTCCGTGCTGCACCGGATTCATCGTTCCCGGGTCAATATTGATGTAAGGATCGAATTTCTGCATAGTCACCGTGTAACCACGGGCTTTCAGAAGGCGCCCTAATGATGCCGCTGTAATGCCTTTTCCTAGTCCTGATACTACACCGCCTGTAACAAATACGTATTTTACTGCCATAATTGCCTCCTTGTGTGAATGATTTCCGCCTTTTTAAAAACAGTATTATACAACTTTTTTTCTAAAAAATACAGCTTTTTTTTCATACTTTGCTTCAAATGTTGCCTGGATGGACAGCTTTTTAAATTGTTTCAT
>ERZ1673736.3125-NODE-3125-length-16313-cov-5.029032_pt1 | contig 16313 bp, 10 predicted proteins | sample MGYA00580212_ERZ1673736 | MGnify/ENA primary metagenome ERZ1673736 (study PRJEB41218, sample SAMN15661752) | gut metagenome | host: Homo sapiens | place: Canada: London | collected 2015-08-20/2019-03-30 | study: EMG produced TPA metagenomics assembly of...
CGTTGACAGCAGACTCGTTCTCCCAGCTTGAGCAGTAGCTAGTGGTAATATCCGCAGATGCCGCCAGGTTATCCGGATTCGGTGTCACTGCAGGCGTCAGTCCATCAATTGCATCCTGCAGCTCAGACAGAGCCTTATTTACCTTGGACTGTGTTGTAGACTCTGCGTCAAGCTCAGCCTGTGCCGCCTCAATCTTCTCTAACAGTGTCCGGTAAGACTTCGGACCATAATCTTCCCTCGCCGGTGCATTATCGCCAGTTACAGAATCTACTAATGCCTGAAGCTTTGATTTATCTATCACTGCACCTGCTTCATCCACCTTCACATATGCGTGGTATCTATAGTTGTAAGCATCGTACATCGGATAGAAATCATAACCATTGGTAGTAAGATGCGGTACGGAATCCTCGTCCGCTCCAGCAACAATCTCTACACTCTCGGACAGGTCATCGCTCAGTGTTACATTCAGCCAGTTCATTGCTGTATAAGAGCTGTTCTGGTCTTTTGCTACCATAACGATTGGTCCATACATCAAAGATGCAACAACACTCTCGTCTACCTTGTCCGGTGTTTTGTCAAGATGAAGCGTATATGGCATATCAATTGTTACAACGTCTCCGTCTGACCAGGTACGATTAATTTCTACATAAGAGCTTACTTCCGGGTTCTCAGCTACAACGTCGCCATTTACCTTTACGGTAAATCCGTCTGTCGCCCAGTAAGGTACTCTTACCTTCATCGTGAACTCTCCGCTGCCTGTTACAGTAAGTTTGGAATGCTCAGATGGGAAGTTTGTTTCCTGTTTTACAGTTATATTCTTTTCATCCCAGGTAACCGTAGTCGGCATGTAAAGATTTACATATAAAGTATCATCTGTATGTGCAAAAGCTGCAGCCTGATATTTCACATGGTTCTCCATACCGGTACCGTTACAGCAGGTAAATCCGCCGTAATCGCTGTCATAGCTTTTTCTCTGACCCGGGTCGATGGGCAGCATGTAGGTACATCCATTGTGCATGCGTGATGTAGTATCGTGACTCTGAGATGCCGCGATCTGATTCAGCAGCGTTCTCTCATAGTAATCCATATAGGAAGCATCGTCCGGATTGTAGTTATACAAATCCATAGTCAGCTTCAGCATATTGTATGCCGCACAGGTCTCACAGTTCTCACCGCGTGACGAATTCCCGTCAATGTTATTACCCTGCTCGTATGGATCCTGGAATCTCTCTCCGGTTCCTACGCCGCCGATGGAGTATGCATAACGGCTGATTACCATCTCCCAGAAATTCTGGGCAATATTATAATATTTCACATCTCCGGTAGCCGCATATTCATGAATCGCTCCTACGATCTGCGGAATATGCTGATTTGCATGGCGTCCCTGAATCGTGTCCACATTATTCGCCAGACCGTTAAAGAATTCTGTATTATCGAACAGCTTCGCTGCTTTCAAATAATCCTCGTCCCCTGTGATCTCATAAAGTCTTGCCAGAGATTCATTCATTCCGCCATACTCGCCTGCAATGTACATCGCCCACATTCTTGTAAGCTGTTCCTGTGAGCAAGCGCTCAGTCTGTTGTAAACCCATTTTCCAAGATCTTTTGCAATCTGAAGGCCTTCCTCGTTGCCGGCATAGATATAGCTGTCAATGAATCCTGCCATCAGCTTATGTAAAGTATAGTACGGTGCCCAGATGGTTGCATATGGCGTATACTGTTCCAGAAGCGCAAACTGATCCGGTGAATAAGCGCTGATAAATCCTTTGCCCCATTCAGTCGGGTCTGTGCTCCATTTGGACTGCGCCGCATCGCTAGGCGTACAAGCCGTCTTGAAGTCTGCCGCATTCCCCTGGGACATCTCCTGCAGCTTTCTCATCTCTGTAATCATATAATCCAGCTTAGTCTTATATTCCTCATCACCCGTACTTGCATAAGCCAGGGACAACGCAGAAATGAAATGTCCGGTAGAATGTCCTCTCAAAAGACCGGTCGGCTCATCCCATCCTGTAAGCGGCTGGGCGCCTTTGGTGTCCTGTCCAAAGGTTGCACGGAAGTTGTACAGCATTCTGTCCGCATCCATAACCTTCAGATATTCAAATGCACGCGCTGCATTCTGAGAATAGATGGTATCTGTCCCGTCAAGGCTAATATCACTTAAATCAAAGGAGGACGCTGCCTTCTCCGGTCCTACCTCTTCCTCATCCGTCACAGTAACCGTCGCCGTTACTTCTTCCACACTGTCTACAATCGTACCTTTTACCGTCTTCTCTCCAGCTTCTGCAAAATCAGAAACTTTCAGGTCTGTCGGCCAGGTAACCTTTTCATATCCCGTCGTATCATCATTATATACAACCTCTACCGTCGCCGGAAGGTTCGGAATCTTTCCAACATAACTCGTTACACTTACCGGCTTCACCTCTTTGATGCTGATCTGCTTATACCCTGGCACAACGGTAGCCACAAAGTCTCTCGTCGCCGTCTCGTCCTCATAGGTAACGGTCGCCGTCAGAGTAACCTGTACCGCTGCTCCATCAGGCTGCTTTACCACGCCTGTGCTGGAGATAACTGCTTCATTAGAGCTCACCCAGGATATCTCGGAACCGTTCACTCCCTCTGTTGGAAGGACCAGATTGCCTGTCACAGAGCTAAGATTGCCAAGGTCGATTGCTGCTGCATCTGCCTCAGCAGTCTCTTTCGCATTCAACTGACGCTTTACCGTCACTTCAAACGTCTTTGTCTCTGTCTCATTTCCCGCTTTAATAGTCGCTGTCAGTGTAACCGTCACGTCTGCCTGATCTGCGTTCGGTCTTGTCACAGTACCATCAACAGCAATTACATCCTTGTTTGAACTCTCCCAGGAAATATCGGAGCCTGCGCTTCCTTTTGTCGGAAGTTCCAGATCTTCTGTCACTGCACTGATATCTCCCAGCGTCAGCGTAGCTTTATCTCTTGCTACCTTCTCAGTATCCTCAAGTGTTATCTGATCCTTTACCTCATCCGCTGTCATGGCATAATTGTAGATTTTGAAATCTGCAATCCGGCCATCCATGATATCATTCTCCCACTGTCCATAGCCGATGTAGTTCTGTGTACTGCCTTCCAAAACAGATAAATCTACATCCGTCTTCTCTGTTCCGATTAATTCGCCGTCCTCATAAAGGGACATAGATTTCTCAGAACCGTCAAAGGTTACTGTTGTGAAAATCCAGCGTCCGGTATCCAGGTTCTCCTGCTTCTCAGGACCTTTCTCGTTGCTCCAGCTGCTTGCTGTAATAGCGGCGGTATATCCTCTATGTCCAGTGTTGGAACCGTCGGCAAGCAGATACATATAGGAAGTCGTCCCACTTCCGATATCCCAGATCCGGTGATACTCTCCATCCGAAACATCCAGGTACACCCAACAGCTGATGGTAACATCCTCCAGACCGTTGAGAACGCCCTGCGGCAGCTCAACATAGGGATGTGTCGCATCCGGCTGTCCTCCGTTCATAACGAAAGACGTCTGCTCCTCGCCAAGAATCAAATCAGTCTGTGTCTCTACTCCTGCACCTGTGGGACGTACAACGCCGGCTTTTCCATTGCCGCTCAGGTCGTTGACGATAGTTCCCGACTTCAAAGACTCGAAGTTATAGTGAAGCACCAGACCTTCTGTCTCCTCCGCACTTACATAAGCCGGAAGATAAGTCACTGTCATTGCTAGCGCTGCTAACATGGCAATAACTCTGCGTATGAAACTTCTTTTCTTTTTCATAGCTTTTTTCTCCTCTCTTTCTTTTTTACAGATAAAACTGCATTTCCTATCTCATTATTGCAAAATTTTATTCTTCTGAACACTCCAAAAAATTAAACAGGGTGGAGATTTTTAAATTAAGAATCTCCACCCTGTTCACAAATATACGCGCACGCTTCTTTCGGTGTCATCTGTCCGGTAACTACAAAAAACTGCGCATCGGAAAGAATATCCGTAATCTCTGTCCAGTTCCTGCAGGACGTCCTTGAGATGCTGGTTTCCATCTGCTTTTCAAAAATCTCATATTCCGGCTTCTCTTCCAGCATCCGCTCCGCCACATCCCTCTTCGGCGGAAGGGAATCTGCCTGCATACACACCTCCAACATCCGCTCTTCCTCATTATTATAATACTGCATAAAAGCTATGGCGCCCTCCACATCTTTTCCTTTAATGACTCCGAGATTCTCTCCGCCGGTCACTCCAGTCAACGCCTGCTCCATCCCCTGCAGATACGGAAGCCTTGCAATCCCATAAGAAACCCCGGATTGTTCCAGTGCAGGCAGTACCCAAGGTCCATTCTCCATCATGGCACATTCTCCGTCGATAAACTTACGTGCCACATCATTCTGTGACCAATTGACACACTCTTTTGCCATTGCCCCTGTCTCTATTAACTGCCGTATAAAAGCAAAAGCTTCCTCAGTTCCCGTACCGCCAATCTGCTCCATATCCTCTCCTGTAGCAAGGATAAACGGCAATATCTGAAAGGCAGACTGTTCTCCCTTAATCGCAGACATGGCGAAGCCCTTCCTGTCATTTTCAGTAAGCGCAACCGCACAGTCCAGGAATTCCTCCCAGGTCTGTGGAACCGTCATTCCTTTTTCCTGAAATAATTCTTCATTATAAATAAGTGCCACATTGTTGCAGCAAAATGGCAGTCCGTAATACCGTTCTCCAAAGCATGCCGAATCAAGAGCCTCCGGATAGTAAGTATCCAGGTCATCCATCTGCGTAATATACTCCGTCAAATCCTCCAGTTCTCCCGTCTTCGCATAACGCTTCATGTCCGGATTATCAATAATCACAATATCCGGCTTCTGCTCTGCCGTAGGTTCAATGGCAAGCCTTTTATTAAATTCTGTAAGCGGTCCGTGGTATTCCCAGGTAAGCAGATATTCCTCCTGTGACTGGTTAAATCCCTCCACGAGATTTGAAACAGCAGCTTTCTGGGCATCTGTCTCATAGTAAGTCCACAGCAGCAGCTCCTTGCGTTCCTTTGCCTGTTCATCCGGTTTCTCATGTTCCTCCATCCGGCATCCGCCGACCGGCAAGGCAGCCAGTAGAACAGCCATCACCAAAACAGCAGCCAGTTTTTCCCTTCTCTTCATCTGCTTCCTCCTTCCTGCCTGCAGGCTTAGTTAAGCTGCCGGTATTCTCCCGGCGTAACCCCCTGCTCTTCTTTAAATATTCTGGCGAAATACTTTGCGTCACTGTACCCTACAGCCTCTGCTATTTCATAAATTTTCATATCCGTCCCCTTCAACAAACGCTTCGCATGACTGATACGGAAACGCCTCAGGAAGCGGGAGAAACCTATCCCCAGCTCCCGGCTGAATAACGCACTCAGGTATTCCGGTGTAATGTCAAGCTTTCTGGATACCTCTTCCTGCGTAATTCCTTCCTGGTAGTGCTCGCGGATATAATTGATTGCCCTCTGGATAATGTAATTACTGATATTTTCTCTCTTTACTCTTTTTCCGGCAATAATCTTAATCACATCTTCCCATGTCTCTGACATTTCCCGGTAAGTAAAGACGTTCTCCATTCGATTAATAATTCCGGAATTCTTCAGATACTCATGCAAAGTCAGATCAATATCCTGCAAAGTATCTTCTACAATATGATAGGTCTTTAAGAACCCGAACCTCATATCCCCCGGCGTATAATGCCGACTGTTCATATAGTCTGCGAATGCCTCCCCTGCCTGGATGATTTCTTCACTCTCTCCCCTGCAGATTGCATTTTTCAAATGGTTCCCAAGCTCTAGGGGATATTCAAAAAGTTCCGCTTTATAGTTCTCCACCGTCTCATCTGTAATCCAGCCTTCACTTTCCAGAACCATGGCGTAGGACAGATTCCTCTCCAGATGCTCCTTTGCCTCCCGGAGATTATACTCCGTGCATCCGGTCACCGCCCACACAAACCGCTCTTCTTTCTTCTGGTACTTTCCCACAACCTGATTATAAAACGCACGTTCATACCAGCTCTTTTCTTCTTCACCCTCTGCCTTTCCGACCGTAAGGCAGAAGAAAATCTGACGGTTTTCCTGATACATCAGATAAATCTTATAATCCTTATACCTCCTTCCTAATTCGGCAATTTCCTTTTCCACCTGTTCTTTATAGCCGGGCTGTGCAGCCCCGATATATCCTGCCATTAAATCATATTTCATCCCCGGTGCAAAGCCGCAGACCCGACGCAGCTCCTCAATCTGTTCCTCAGACGCTTCCACATTTCCAAAAAAGATATCCCGCAGGCGGTTTTCCTGATTGCCATAGCCAAATGCATCCTCTTCCTGTATTTTAGCTTCGATATCCTTCAGCATTTTCCTGACGTCCTCTATAGCAAGCGGTTTCAAAAGATAATCATCTGCGCCATACCGGATAGCCTTTTGCGCATATTTAAAGTCAGAATATCCGGAAAGAATCACTATATGCGTCCTGACCTTCCGCTCTGCAAGTTCCTTCAACATCTGCAGTCCACTCATTCTCGGCATCCGAATATCTGTTATTACAAGATCCGGCTTGAACCGCAGCACCATTTCCAGCCCTTCTTCTCCGTCCGCGGCCTCTCCCACAACCATATGTCCGGTCTGGGACTCTATCATCTTTCCCATTCCTTCCCTTATCTTTATCTCGTCTTCAACGATTACAATTCTCATGACTCTTACCTCTTCTAATTCTCCTGCACCGGAATTTTCAATGTAATAACCGTTCCCACAGACAGGATGCTGCTTACATTCCAGTCGGCTTCTTTCCCATAATACATATATAAACGCGTAAAAGAATTCACAAGCCCGATTCCCGGTCCGCCGCCGTTTAGGATATACTCCTTATCATTATATTTCCTGGTGTCCTCCGGCGTCATTCCTTTTCCATTATCTTCAATAATCGCATAGAGCATACTCTTATCTTCTGAAAACACCAGATTAACCCTGAGTTCTCCGCCGCTTACAATTTCTTTAAATCCATGATCAATTGCATTCTCTATAAAAGGCTGCAAAAGCAGCTTATGTACCCTTACATTTCTTGCTTCTTCCTCTGCATACAGTTCAAATGAAAAAGAATAATTAAAGCGAAGCTGCTGAAGACTCACATACTTCTCCAGCCATTCGATCTCTTCCTGCATCTTCACGACCTGATTGCTTTTATTAACACTATAACGCAGAATCACGCCAAGGTCACGCAGCATTTTGCTAATCTCATATTCTCCCTTGTCAATTGCCATCCAATTAATAGAATCCAAGGTATTATACAGGAAATGGGGATTAATCTGCGCTTCCAGCGCACGGATTTCCGCTTCTTTCTGCTTCTGGGTTGCTTTCGTCACCTCATCAAATAAATCCTGCAATTTGCCCGTCATAGAATTAAAATTCTGAGCAATTTCAGCAAATTCATCCTCCGCTCCGGCAACCACCTTCACATCCAGATTTCCTTCCTGTACCTGGCGGATTCCCTGCATCAGAGATTGCAGGGATGATTTAATCGAATTTGTCATGGAGCAAATCATCACAACAGCAAAAATGGTAAAAAAGATTGCTACACCCACTGCAAGCCCCAGACCATCTATAACTTCGTCCAACAAATAGGCCCTGTCATATACATTGTAAAAGACCCATCCCAGTTTCTTGTCTTCGTACTGGTTATAGGAAATATTCTTCCCCTCCAGTCTTCCCGTGCTCTGCACAAACTCCTCTACCGATTCCTGCTTCTGAATCTGCTCTCCTGCATAGGAAAGGTCCGGATAAGCCAGAATATATCCATCCCGGTCTATAATAAAATTCACGTTATGTTCCTGCTGCGGATCATGCTGATAATCAACCGTACAGATTTTATCCAATTCCTTTCCGTCAATACTCATGATAAGCGTAGCAACCGAACCTTTTTCCAGCCTGTTATAATCATAGATCTTCTTGGAAATATGGAACAGATACTGCACGTTCTCCCGGCTGCCATATTCGTCTGTCGGTGTAATTGCAATACCTGATGTCTCCTGTGCCCTTTGATAAGGCTCCGTCTCCCTCAAATCTTCATATTCATTCCATATGTTCTGCACTGTAGAAGCGTTTTTAAAATCATAAGTAATGGACTGTCCATCCTGAAGGACAATGCTGATACATTCGATTCCATTCGCCGAAACATCATACTGCCTGATTTTATCGTATATCTCCCACTTTGCAACCTCATCGGTTTCATAATCCTCATCCAGCTGATTCGCAATATTATCAATAACCTGACTGTCACTGCTAAGCTGCCAGACCAGATTGATATAGATTTCCATCGTCAAATCTACCCGCTCCGCCATCTGGACAAGCTCATTCACCATAAGCTCATCCACTTTTCCCTTCATGCTTGTCATGTTTATGTAGACTAAAAGCACCTGACTTACAATTAACGGAACGATTGCCGAAATAATAAAAGCATATAAAATCTTTTTCCAGATTTTCTGACTCTGAAACCACCTGACAAGTCCCCGGTGTTTCTTATTCTTCATTCCCTGTCCTCCGGCTTCCTTTCTATACCAAACGGGGCAGACAATCTCCCTGTCTGCCCCGCCTCTATATAAGCTTATTCTAGCAAACTACATGAATCCATCCTTCCGGAGCCTCAATGTGTCCCATCTGGATTCCGGTCAACGTATCATAAAGTTTCTTCGTTGTAGGTCCCATCTCTTCCATACCGCTTGGGAAACAAATTTCCGTACCGTGGTCTACAATCTTTCCTACCGGAGAGATAACCGCCGCCGTACCGCAGAGTCCGCATTCTGCAAAATCTTTCACTTCATCAAGGTATACTTCTCTCTCCTCTACTTCCAATCCCAGGTATTTCTCTGCCACATACATCAGAGAACGTCTGGTAATAGACGGAAGAATGGTATGTGACTTCGGCGTTACTACCTTGTTATCTTTGGTAATAAAGATAAAGTTCGCTCCACCGGTCTCTTCAACCTTCGTCCGGGTAGCAGCATCCAGATACATATTTTCATCGTATCCCTGCTTATGAGCGTCCACAATTGCATGAAGGCTCATTGCATAGTTAAGTCCCGCCTTTACATGGCCTGTCCCATGAGGCGCCGCACGGTCAAAGTCACAAACTCTGATCGTAATCGGCTTCGCGCCGCCCTTAAAATACGGTCCTACCGGAGTCGTAAATACACGGAACTGATATTCATCTGCCGGTTTTACACCAATGACAGCATTAGAACCGAACATATACGGACGAACGTATAAAGTTGCTCCGGAACCATACGGCGGAACATAAGCTTTATTCGCCTCTACTACCTTATGTACTGCCTCAACAAATCTGTCTTCCGGGAACACCGGCATCTCCAGCCGCTTAGCTGAATCTGCCATCCTGGATGCGTTCAGGTCAGGGCGGAACATTACAATACGCCCATCTTCCGTTGTATAAGCCTTCAGCCCTTCAAAACAGGTCTGCGCATACTGCAGTACACCGGCACACTCATTAATCACTACATTCGCATCGGAGGTCAGCACGCCCTCATCCCACGCTCCGTCTTTATAGTTAGAAACGTATCTCTTATCTGTCTGCATATATCCGAATCCCAAATTTGACCAGTCAATATTCTTCTTTTCCATCGAAACTTCCTCCATTCTTTGATAACTTCTTCCAATCTTCCTTCATTATAGTACGATCATATTTAAAATTCAAGAGCGCACTCGGTTTTTCCGTAAAAACAATGATTCCAGATGTGTCCTGCCATTTCTATCTCTCCATCATACTGATAGATTCAATTCCCACACTTCCGCCTCTTACAACCTCAATACTCTTAAACTCTTCTTTCATCAGCTTAATTACCGCATCATTCTTGGTTGCCGTCTGTACAAACTCCAGAAGCAGGCTGTCTTTTCCGTAATCAATCACTTTCGCTTTGAAGGTCTCCGCAATCTGGAACAACTCCGCCTTATCCTCCGGCGTACATTTTTTCACCTTCACGTAGAGAATCTCCTTCATCCTTACAAAGATATCCGTAAAATCAATTACCTTGATAACCTCCACCAGACGGTTTAACTGCTTCTTAATCTGCTCAAATGTCTCATCATCACTGACCGTCGCAATGGTCATCCTGGAAATCGTCGGATCTTCTGTTGTCCCCACTGTCAGGCTGTCCAGATTGTAAGATTTACCAGAAAACAATCCGGAGATTTTAGAAAGAACACCTACCTGATTCTCCACATACAGTGAAATCCATCTTTTCTTCATTCCGTTACTCATCATCCCTGCTCCTTTCTAACAGTCCAAAATCATATCTTCCAGCGTCCCGCCCGGCTGAATCATAGGATAAACCAAATCCTCCGGGTCAATCGTAAACTCAATAATCGTCGGTACCTTCTTGCTCTTTCGCGCTTCCTCAAATGCCGGCAGAATCTCTTCTTTCTTCGTTACGCGGATTCCCTTCGCCCCGTAGCTTTCCGCCAGTTTCACAAAATCAGGCGTATACTCAGGGCACGGCACTTCCCCGCATTTCCCGCGGCAGGCAGCGCCGGAGCGCAGACACGTCATAGAATACCGTTTGCCATAGAACAATTTCTGCCACTGGCGAACCATTCCCAGATTGCTGTTATTAAAGATACAGGAGATAATCGGAAGTTCCTCCAGAACCGCCGTTGCAAGCTCCTGAATATTCATCTGCATACCGCCGTCACCGGAGATAGAGATAACCGGAGTATCCGGATTGCCGATCTGCGCGCCGATTGCTCCCGGCAGCCCGTACCCCATCGTTCCCAGCCCGCCGGACATCAGAAGCTTCTTATTCTCGTCCAGCTCCAAAAACTGTGCGGTAAACATCTGGTGCTGCCCCACGTCCGTTACAACAATTGCTTTTTCAAAAGATTCATTAATCGCATCAATAATATCCTGCGGCGTCATAATCGGTTTTTTCTTCATCACCATCGGATGTTCTGCTTTCCACGCAGCTATCTTTGACAGCCAGTTCTTTGTATCGCATACTTCCACATATTCCAGCATCTTTGTAACCGCTTCTTTTGCATCTGCTACAATCGGCACGTCAACCTGAACATTTTTAGAAATCGCCGCCGTGTCGATATCAATATGTACAATCTGCGCCTTCGGGGCAAAAGAGTGCAGCTTTCCGGTAATACGGTCGTTAAATCTTGTTCCAATAGAGAAAAGAAGATCACATTCGCCGACAGACATATTTGCCGCATAAGCACCATGCATACCAAGATTACCAATAAACAGCGGATGATTCGTCGGAATCGCCCCGCGTCCCATTACTGTTGTAATGACCGGAACATTGGTCTTCTCCACCAACTCCGTAAATTCCTTATTTGCATGGGCAATGTTCACTCCGCCTCCGGCAAGGAACAGCGGACGTTCTGCCTTATTCAACATCTTAATCGCACGCTTTAACTGTCCGATATGAACGCTGGTATTGGGCTTATATCCGCGGATATTGACTTCCTTCGGATACTCTGCGCTTCCCAGCTCTCCCATCACATCCTTGGGCAGGTCTATAAGCACCGGTCCGGGTCTTCCCGTCCTTGCAATATAGAAAGCCTCTTTCACTATTCTCCCCAGATCTTCCCTGTTACGGACCGTCACACCATACTTGGTGATACTCCTGGTAATCCCCACAATATCCACTTCCTGGAAAGCATCATTCCCAATCAAATGCCTTGCCACTTGTCCGGTAAAACATACCAACGGCACGCTGTCATAATAAGCAGTAGCAAGTCCCGTAACCAGATTCGTCGCTCCCGGCCCGCTGGTTACCAGACATACACCGACCTTTCCTGTGGAGCGGGCGTAGGCATCTGCTTCATGCACCAGAGCCACTTCCTGCCTTGGAAGGATTACCTTCGTATAATCCTGCTTATATAACTCGTCACTGATATCAATGGTACAGGCACCCGGATAGCCGAACAATGTATCGACTCCTTCTTCCTTCAGCGCCTTCACCAATAACTTGTTTCCTGAAATCTTCTTCATGACATACCCTCCTGTTTCAGTTCTTCGGATATAAAAAAGCCCTAAGCTATTCTTAGCTTAGGGCGAATCTTTTCATCCGTGTTACCACCTAAATTCAGAGAACCTCTCTGCACTCTGTCTGTACAGAAGCCTGCTGCCCGGCATCTGTGCGCCGATCTTCTGCTTCGATACAGTTCCCCTGTAACGTAGGGAATACGTTGAAGTCTACTAATATCCTGTACTCCTTGGCACAAACAGACACGTTCGGTTCACTGCTCAAAGGCTACTTCCATAAGTCCGTCACGGAGATTCGCACCTTCCATCTCCTCTCTTTGCTTCCGAATACCTATGTACTCCTCCTTGTCATAGCATTTGCTCGATAATTGTTATTATTATAGTGGAAAACGTCTCTATTTGTCAACCATTCTTTTCACATATCTTTTTAATATCCAATGCACTCCTTCAGCCAGTCATTCGTCATGTAATTTTCTACGGCTCCATACTGTTTGGGAGCAACATCGTAAATATTTTCAATTGTCGTATCGCTTTTCAGCATATCCTGTGTAATAAGACAAGCAGGCATCTCAAAATAATCTGTTGCCTCGCCCGTCCCGGGATCTGTAATGTCTTCATAATCGCCGTTTAATTCCAACGCTAAAGTCCTGATCCCCTGTTCGCCATTCGCCTTAAAATCCGTGCAGGCACAAGCTTTCCATTGGGAGCTGTCCTCTAACATATAACGGATATCCTCATTGCAGATATCTACCGATACAAGGGGAATATCTCTGCCCAGTTCTTTTAATGCCTGGTAGCACCCCTGCGCGTAGGCGTCATAAGCAACCCATACAGCGTCAATCTCCCCCTCGTCGTATTTCATCAAAGTGGCACGCATCACCTCATACATGGAAGCTGTAGCATCGCTGTAGTCTGTCGGTCCAATCACTTCCAGTGTATGAATTCTGCCGCTCGTTTCATATTCCTGATAGCCTTCTTCCCTCCTGTCAAAAGCAGCAATATAATTCGGTCCTACCCATACCTTCAATACATTTACCGTTTCCTTCTCCGGATATAATTCTTCACAGATATAATCCAGTAAACTTGTGGCAAACCCTGCATCATCCTGGAAAAACTGGGTAACACCTTCTATTTTCTTTGTTTCACCGGAGGATTCTTCAAACTGCGTATCAAAAGTTACAATTTTTAGTTCCGGATAATCTTCAAGCAATTCCGTCAGAAACTCATAGGAATACTCCTGTCCTCCGTGTGACAGAAACAATCCGTCATACCCATCTTCAGCACACTCTGTGATATCATTTTTGAAAACGGTGTCATCGCCATCAGAAAAAAACACATCACAGGACATACCTAATTTTTCCGCCGTTTCTACACTTTGATCGGCACAGAGCTGAAATATCTCGCTGGAAGGCATGTTCAGTATATACGCAATCTTCTTTCCTTCCACCGGAGAACTCGCCGTATTCTCTGCCGGTTCCACTTTATCACTGCACCCAGCCAGCGAAAAAAGCAATAAAAAAACCACTGTAAAAATACAGACTCGCGATAATCTCGCAGAAATTGATTTTTGCATCTTTCTTAACTCTCCTTATCTTTATAGAATTCCTTTGTCGCGACACAATGCCTCTATGCTCCTGTCATATGTAGCTTCTGCTTCCGTAGAAAAGAAACACCCGGGTACCCCCTCATTATGATCCCGGTGATGCGCTACGCAAGCACAACATTTTCCATGTCGCGGACAGTCATAGGTACATGGGCATGGTCTGTTGTTGTCACAATTCTCCATATTTTTTCCTCCTTTTTCTGCTTTTGTATGCATCACGCCAACTTCTTCTGTCTTTCCTGCATACTTGAAGCGACAAAAACACTTGACACATACACATACTTTTGGCATAATTTTTATAGATTTCTTAAATTTTATCGGAAGGAGCCAATTTTTTGAACTAAATTGTAAATTTTGCAGCCTTTATTGTAAATTTTGCAATGTTCTTAAAAAAGAATGGAAAAATGCGGATTGCTGTATGTGATGATGAAAAACGATATCGTGAGAAAATTGTGAATCTGATTCAGGAATATGAGAAAATAAGGCAGAACTACTCTTTTACAGTGTCTGCTTTTTCTTCTGCAAAAGCACTTTTGAACTTTAAAGCTGAACACGGCGGATTTGATCTCTATATACTGGATATTCTCATGCCGGAAATGAGCGGTATAAGGCTGGGTTCTGCGCTGCGAGAACAAGGCGATGAAGGGATGATTCTCTATCTAACCACCTCTCCCGACTTTGCCGTAGACTCCTATACTGTGGAAGCGTTTCAGTATCTTTTGAAACCAATAGACGCTGTCCCGTTATTCCGATGCCTGGACAAGGCTGCTGACCGTTTTGCCGAGCTTCAGAAGAAGGCTGTTGCTATTAAACTGCCCGGCTCCGTCCGCATCATTCCAGTACACAACATCTGCTACGCCGAACGTGTCAGACGGCTGATCTGTTATCATCTCATTGACCATTCTGTTATAAGTAGCGCAACCTTTAACGGGACCTTTCAAAATGCCGTTGCCCCGCTGCTGGAACACAAAGAATTTCTTCTTGTGGGTTCCTCTTTTGTCGTAAACCTGCGCCATGTCACAGAAATCACAAGACATGAGCTTATCCTCAACGGGAATCACAAAATTTCAATTCCCCGCGGGAAATACGAAACATACAAAACAAAATGGTCCGATTACTGGCTGAATGGAGGCGAATAACATGCTGTTTGAACAAAATTTACCCTATATGGTATTTAAGGTCACTTTAACCGTAATATGTACACTGGGCATGATGTGTTCTACCACAAAACTCAAATACAGTCTCAGAAAAATTATTGCCATCCTGTCTCTGTATCTTTTTTATGTTGTGATTTCTACTGCCGCCATCATTTATTTCCGGGGCTTTCTGTTCCTTACACGGGTTTTTGCATTTACAATATCTCTTCCTGCTATCCTTATGATTTACAAACTTGCAAAAGTACAGCCCGCATTGGCTGTATTTACCCATGCGACACAGATTTTATTTTCCCTGTACGTTACCGCCACCGTCACGCTGATAAATACTGCAATCCATGGTTCGGCATTCTCCGACTTCCTGCTCCGTCTAACGGCTTACCTGCTCATTATTTTATTGGAATTTGCTTTTATACGGCGCCCGTTTTTACAGCTTACCGCTATCACGCAAAAAGGCTGGGGCATCCTTTCTCTGATTCCATGCTCTCTGATTGTACTTGTAGTCGTAATTGCCGCTTATCCGACGCATTACATAAATAGTCCTTCTGCTATTTTTTTAATCTACCTGCTGGGAGCAGTGATTGTCATTATCTATTTTGCAGTGTTCCAATACCTGTTCATGCAGTACCGGTTTCAAATGTCAAATCATAATCGGGAATTATTAGAATTACAGGTACACAGCCTGGAAGAAAGAATCTCCGAGGCATCTGCTGCAACCGAAAAAGCAAGAATAGACCTGCATGATACCCGCCACAGACTTCAGGCCATCGCTTCCCTTGTAGAAAATGAAGAACCGCAGACCGTTCTCAATTATATCAATCATTCCATTTCGCAGTATAAGCTTCAGGCTCCTGCACTTTATTGCAGCAGCCCCATACTGAACGCCACACTGTCTTCCTATCTGGAACGGGCAGCGGCAGAGAATATCACGCTGGAAACACATTTTTCCATTCCGGACACACTCCCTGTCGATGCCGCAGAGCTTTCCATCGTTTTTGCCAATGCGCTGGAAAATGCCATCACCGCCTGCCGTAAGCTTCCTGAAGAAGAAAGAAAAATTATCTGCAAATGCATACACAGGCCAAAGCTCATGTTGGAGGTGTCCAACCCCTATACCGGAACCGTCGCTTTCTCCAAAAACGGACTTCCCATATCAGAAAAGGAAGGTCACGGAATTGGTACCCGGTCAATCCTGGCTTTCTGCAAAAAGCATGACGTCTTTTATCATTTTACTGCTGAAAATGGATGGTTCACGGTAACGATTGTATTTTAACCATAAAAACCGGCATTTTCCCTACATAGACGCCGGGTCTACCGTCATTTCCCCCGCAAGGAATGCATCCATGTCCAGCGTATGGTAGGCGCCGTCCAGATAATACGCCGGAAGCATTCCGCCCTCTTGGAATGCCTTCACCAGGTCATCCGGTGTACGGATATCCTGAGGAAAATAGGTCGCACAGATTCCTACCTTCTCCGGCACATGGCAGTCGCTTGCCCCTACAGGTATCAGACCCAGCTTCTTCGCATATTCCGCCGCCGTCCGGCAGGCGTCCGTCTTCGTGCTTCCATTCAGCACC
>ERZ1673736.3127-NODE-3127-length-16304-cov-48.244384_pt1 | contig 16304 bp, 10 predicted proteins | sample MGYA00580212_ERZ1673736 | MGnify/ENA primary metagenome ERZ1673736 (study PRJEB41218, sample SAMN15661752) | gut metagenome | host: Homo sapiens | place: Canada: London | collected 2015-08-20/2019-03-30 | study: EMG produced TPA metagenomics assembly of...
TATGTCCGGCGTGCTGTTCAAGCAGTTGGGCTGGATGATGTGCGCCATTATGTTCGTCTCCACCGTTGCGGCCCTGACGCTTACGCCGATGCTCTGTTCGCAGTTGCTGCGTTTGCAGCGTAAGCAGTCTAAGGTGTTCCGGATATTCTTCGGACCGATAGAGCGTACGCTGGACGGCTTGGACAACTGGTACGCACGTATGCTGAACTGGGCGGTGCGTCACCGTATGTCGGTGCTTCTCGGTTGCGTGGTATTCTTCATCTTGAGTTTGTTCTGCGCAAAGTCCATCGGTACCGAGTTCTTCCCGGCGCAGGACAACGCGCGTATTGCCGTACAGCTGGAGTTGCCCATCGGTACCCGTAAAGAGGTGGCGCAGGAAGTTTCGGAGAAGCTGACCAACCAATGGCTGCAAAAGTATAAAGGCGTCATGAAGATATGTAACTATACCGTGGGACAGGCCGACTCGGATAATACTTGGGCTTCCATGCAGGACAACGGTTCGCATATCATCTCCTTTAATATCAGCTTGGTAGACCCGGGCGACCGTGACGTGACGCTGGAAGCCGTCTGCGACGAGATGCGCGAGGACCTGAAGGCTTATCCTGAGTTCAGCAAGGCGCAGGTAATCCTCGGCGGCAGCAATACGGGTATGTCCGCCCAGGCATCCGCCGACTTCGAGGTCTACGGTTACAGCATGGAGGAGACCGATAGCGTTGCCGCCCGTCTGAAACGTGAGCTGCTGAATGTGAAAGGCGTGTCCGAAGTCAACATCAGCCGTAGCGATTACCAGCCCGAATACCAGGTTGACTTCGACCGCGAGAAGCTGGCGCTTCACGGACTGAACCTGTCTACCGCCGCTACCTACCTGCGCAACCGTATCAATGGCGCGACAGCTTCCAAATATCGTGAGGACGGTGACGAATACGACATCAAAGTGCGTTATGCCCCCGAATTCCGTACCAGCCTCGAGAGTATTGAAAACATTCTGGTGTACAATGCCAAGGGTGAAGGCATCCGCATCAAAGACCTCGGAACGGTCGTGGAACGCTTTGCTCCGCCTACCATCGAGCGTAAAGACCGCGAGCGTATCGTGACGGTATCCGCCGTTATTTCCGGCGCTCCGCTGGGCGACGTGGTGGCTGCGGGTAATACTATCATAGATAAGATAGAGAAACCGTCCGACATCACCATTCAGATATCGGGTTCTTACGAAGACCAGCAGGATTCGTTCCGCGATTTGGGTACATTGGGCGTATTGATAATCATTCTTGTGTTCATCGTAATGGCCGCCCAGTTCGAGTCGCTGACCTATCCGTTCATCCTTATCCTCTCGGTTCCGTTCGCCATGAGCGGTGTGCTGATGGCGCTGTTCATCACCAATACCACGCTGAGTGTGATGAGCTTGCTGGGTAGCATCATGTTGATAGGTATTGTGGTGAAGAACGGTATCGTGCTCATCGACTACACGATTCTCTGCCGTGAGCGCGGACAGTCGGTGCTGAATGCGGTGGTTACGGCGGGCAAGAGCCGTCTCCGTCCGGTGTTGATGACAACCATGACTACCATTCTCGGTATGATTCCGATGGCCATCAGCAGCGGTCAGGGTTCTGAGATGTGGAGTCCGATGGCGATTGCCGTAATCGGCGGTCTGACGATTTCTACCATCCTGACGTTGATTTATGTGCCCACCATGTACTGTATCTTCGGTGGTGTCGGCATCAAACGTCAGCGTCGCAAGATGCAGAAGCAGCTGAACGCTTACTTTGAAGAACAGAAACAGACTAATAATTAACAGCAGACATTTAACAGTTGAATAATGAAATCAGTATTAATCACATTCGATCAAGCATATTACGAGCGCATTATCGCTACGCTCGACAGGCTGAATTGCCGGGGCTTCACTTATTGGGAGCAGGTTCGCGGACGCGGTTCCAAAACCGGAGATCCTCATTACGGCAGCCATGCCTGGCCTTCCATGTGTTCCGCCATTCTTACAATGGTGGAAGACGGAAAGGTGGACTCCCTGCTGGAAGTCCTTCACAACATGGATAAGCAAACCGAGCAATTGGGGCTTCGGGCATTTGTCTGGAACATAGAGAAGACCATCTGAGGTTTTCCGTGGCATGAACGGCAGTTATCCTCATGGGAAAAAGATATTTCCCGTGAGGATAATTCTTTTTTGCGGGAAGATATTTATTTTCATCCGATTCTCTATCTTTGCGTCCGGATTGGTTATGGAAAAGAGCGTTTTGAAACATACAGGTTGGTTGATGCTTATTGTGGTGGCCTTGCTTTTGCTGATGAGCCTGTTGCCGGGAGCCACGATAGGGCGTTATGTGTTGAGGCGGGTAGACATACTTGGCGATGTGCGTCCCGTGCCGGAAGTCGTGAGCGAGCCCGACAGTCTGCTGCCGCCATCCCCGACAGTGAAGCCGGCCTTTGTAGACACCTGTCGAGGCGGCATGACCTGCATTGAAGATTACAGTGACTCCACCCTGCGCGGCATGACACCTTTTTATCGTGCGTTGGACGAGTTGGCGACCCATCCCCGCCTGGTACGCGTCGCCTACTTCGGAGATTCTTTCATCGAGGCGGATATCCTTACGGCCGACCTGCGCGCCATGTTGCAGGAACGTTATGGCGGATGCGGGGTAGGCTTCGTCACGATTACTTCCATGACCAGCGGCTACCGTCCCACGGTGCGGCACAACTTCAGCGGCTGGCAGAGCCATTCCGTCATGGATTCCGTATTCTTCGACCGTAGTAAACAGGGCATTTCGGGACACTATTTCATTCCGCATCCCGGCGCCTACGTGGAACTTCGCGGACAGAAGAACTACGCATCCCGGCTCGATACCTGCGAACACGCTTCCATCTTCTTTTATAATAAAGGCGAAGTCACCCTCTCGGCGTCCGTCAACAAGGGAGAGCCGCAGACCGAAACATTCCCGCCCACGGGCGAACTCCGTGAAATGGATGTGACGGGACACATCGGTTCTGTACGCTGGAAAGTGGAAAGCGCCGATTCCACCTTATTCTACGGACTGGCTATGGACGGTACGCGAGGAATTATTGTGGATAACTTCTCGCTCCGCGGCAGCTCCGGCCTGTCTTTGCGCTCCGTACCCGTATGGATGATGCGCGAATTCAACGAGCAGCGTCCTTATGATTTGATAATCCTTCAGTACGGACTGAATGTCGCAACGGAACGCGGACGGAACTACGACCGCTACCGCGACGGCATGGCAACCACCATTGCCCACCTGAAGAACGCTTTTCCGCAAGCGGGTATCCTCATCGTCAGTGTGGGCGACCGCGAGTATAAAACCGAAGAAGGCGACCTGCGCACCATGCCCGGTATCAAGAACTTAGTCCGTTACCAGCAGAACCTGGCCGCCGACAGCGGAGTGGCCTTCTGGAATATGTTCGAGGCGATGGGCGGCGAGGGCAGTATGGCGGATATGGTACATGCCAAGCCCTCTTTGGCCAATTACGATTATACGCATATCAACTTCCGTGGCGGCAGGCATCTGGCCGGATTGCTTTATGAGGCGTTGATTTACGGTAAAGAACAATACGACAGGAGGCGTGCCTATGAAGCGGAACCATAAAAGGTATTTACGATCGGGCGACTTACGATTTGCTGTTTGCTGCGTGGTGTTGACTTTGCTTTTTTTGCCGCTGCGGCGAGCCTGTGCCCAAGATGCGCTTCCGGGTTGTCCCCGGCTTCAGGAAACGGCGTTTGATTGCGACACGCTTATGGTCTGCGGACAGCGTACGGATACCCTGCCCGTTCCTCTCATCGCCCTGCCCGCAGCCTTTCGGCAACTGGGCGGGAACGAGCTGATAGACAGTGTCGGCATTCTGAAACCCTTTTGGGAGAAGCTGCGCATGCTCCGTCTGGGCATCACTACCGATACGATACGTATTGTACATGTGGGCGACAGCCATATCCGCGGCCATATCTTTCCCGAAACCACGGGCGGGCGGCTTCAGCAAACATTCGGCGCATTGTCTTATACGGACGTGGGAATAAACGGTGCCTTTTGCGTAACCTTTACCCGTCCGGAGCGTGTGGCGGATATCGCCGCGCTGCGTCCCGACCTCGTCATTCTCTCCTTTGGAACGAACGAGAGCCACAACCGGCGATACAACTCCATGCTGTACTACCGGCAGATGGACGAACTGGTGCGCATGCTTCGCGACAGGCTGCCCGGCATCCCGATGCTGATGACTACCCCGCCCGGTTCGTACGAGAGTTTCCGTCAGCGACGTCGCAGGCGTACTTATAAGATTAATCCCCGCACCTCTGTTGCCGTGCAGACCATCCGCCGCTTTGCCGATGCCAACGGACTGGCCGTGTGGGATATGTACGAGGCTTTCGGCGGTGTCCGCAGGGCCTGCCTCAATTGGTGGGAAGCGGGACTGATGCGTCCCGACCATGTGCATTATCTCCCGGAAGGGTATGTATTGCAGGGCGAAATGTTCTATCGCGCCTTGCTGAAAGCGTATAATGACTATTGCAGTCAGTGAATGTATTTTAACTCATTAAGCCGTAAACCGACCGATGTGGAATATTAGCGAACTTCCGAACAAACTGAATATAGACCTTACCCGCCTGCACGACTTGCTCGTGTACGACCCGCACGCGCCGATGATATTCAGCAGCGGTATTTTCCTGTGGTTGTTTGCCGCCTTTATCGTGTTCTACCTGCTTTTGCAGCGTCGTACCACCGCCCGCCTGATGTTCGTAACCCTGTTTTCTTACTACTTCTATTATAAAAGCAGTGGTACGTATTTCTTTCTGCTCGCCATCGTTACGGTGAGCGACTTCCTCATAGCCCGCCTTATGGCGCATGCCACTGCGCGTTGGCTGCGTAAAACATGGGTTTTCCTTAGTTTGACAATCAATCTGGGATTGCTGTGCTACTTTAAATATACGAATTTCCTGGGCGACTTCTTTGCTTCGCTGACGGGCGGCACGTTTACCGCCATGGACATATTCCTTCCCGTGGGCATATCATTCTTCACTTTCCAGTCGCTGAGTTACACGATTGATGTGTATCGCAAGGAGATAACGCCCCTCACCAATCTGTTGGACTATGCGTTCTACGTATCTTTCTTCCCGCAGTTGGTGGCAGGGCCTATCGTGCGCGCACGCGACTTTATCCCGCAAATCCGCCGTCCGCTGTTCGTCTCCGGAGAGATGTTCGGCAGGGGCGTCTTCTTGATTGTAAGCGGACTGTTCAAGAAAGCGGTTATCTCGGACTATATCAGCATCAACTTTGTGGAGCGCATCTTCGATAATCCGACTTTGTATTCGGGCGTGGAAAACCTTATGGGCGTTTACGGCTATGCGCTCCAAATCTATTGCGATTTCTCCGGGTACAGCGATATGGCTATCGGCATTGCCTTGCTGCTGGGCTTCCACTTCAATATGAACTTCGATTCGCCTTATAAGTCGGCATCCATTACGGAGTTTTGGCGTCGTTGGCATATCTCGCTTTCCAGTTGGCTGCGCGACTATCTCTATATCTCTTTGGGCGGCAACCGTAAAGGTAAGATACGCCAGTACGCCAACCTTATTATCACCATGTTCCTGGGCGGTTTGTGGCATGGGGCTTCCTGGAATTTCGTCTTTTGGGGCATGTTGCATGGTGTTGTTCTGGCAGCCCATAAGTTCTGGATGGGCATTACCGGCAGGAAGAAAGGCGAACGCAGTCATGGTATCCGCCGTTTCTTCGGCATCGTTATCACGTTCCACTTCGTTTGCTTCTGTTGGATATTCTTCCGCAATGCCGATTTCTCCACTTCGCTGGATATGCTGAGGCAGATATTCACTACTTTCCGTCCCGGACTTTTCCCGCAGCTGGTGGAGGGGTATTGGGAAGTGTTTGCCTTGATGGGGCTCGGTTTCTTCCTGCATTTCGTTCCGGACAGTTGGGAGCATGCTTGCAGCAAGGCGGTGGTTCGTCTGCCGTTGGTAGGGAAGGCGTTGCTGCTGGTTGCCATGGTCTATCTGGTTATTCAGATGAAGAGTTCGGAGATACAACCGTTCATTTACTTCCAGTTCTGAGAAGTGCAGAAACTAAAACCCGCTTACTTGAGTAACCGTTTTGATTCTTTTTGTCAGGTTTTCTCAGAAGTCTGATTTGAAAATTCATCAGATAGGGAACTCATCTGATAGGGTAACTCATCAGATTGGTTAATTAAGCAGATTTGATGATTCATCCGACCTGACAAAACCTAAGCCTGAAAGGCTTTTATCATATAGCCCGGGGTAACACCCCGGGTATGTGAATACCATTAATATTGCGCCCTGTAAGGGCAAAAGGCTAATATTCAATGATTCTGCCCTTACAGGGCGCAGAATACCGGGAACATTTATACCCGGGGTGTTACCCCGGGCTATATGATAAAAGGCTTTCAGCCTTAGGTTACTTCATTATTAACTTCCGATTCTCATTATTGAGAAACTGTTTGGATGCTTTTCTCTTATTCCACTACGATTTCATCAATGAACAGGAATGGTATTTTCCCTTCTCCCGGATGTCCTTTGGGCAGGGCGGGCGTACGCTTAATCAGTACCTTGACATAGCGTGCTTTTACGGGTTCAAAGGTAATCCCGTAGCTCTCCACCGCTTTCTTGCGGCTGTCCGTTTCGGCCGGGAAGTCTTTGCTTGCCACTTCACGGAAACTCTTATTATCGTCCGACACTGATACCGTCAATCCCGTACATCCTGCAATCCAGGCGCTCATATCTACTACGGCATGGGTAGCGACACGTTTTATTTCCGGTAATCCGGTAGTGTTCCCGGCAGTTGCATTTCCGGTCGGTGAGCCGAGGTCGATGACGGCCGTCACATCTCCGTCTATAAAGCCGAGCCAGTCGCCCGTGGCATAGTTGTCGTTGCCGCTCATGCCGTCTACCAGAGTGGCGGCACCCTTAAAGGCATATTTCGGAGCGGGCTGCGTGCCTGTTAACTCAATCGGCCGGAAAGTGGCTTTATTGAAATCGATGCTTCTTGCTATCACCTTGCTTCTCCCTTCGGGACGGATGGCGACGGCACGCAGGTCGGCGGATTGCCGGATCGCTATTCCGGTTCCGTTGTACCGCTGCGAGGCTGTGGTGGGTTCGGTGCCGTCCAAAGTATAGTAGACGGGGGCATTGTCGATGGTGTGCAATGTGGCCACCACGGCTCCGTTACCCTCTTCGGTTTCCTCTTGGGTCGTGGTGAATTCGGCCTGGATGTCGAATATATGCTTGGCGTAGTTCATGCCGTCCCGTTGATATAGCTCCATGAGGCGAGGCAGGCGTCTGGTGAAGTCGGCGTAATCTTTCTTTTCGGGCTGCGTCCACTGTACTTCGGCAAGGGCGGCCATACGCGGCAGTACCATATACTCTACATGCTCCGTTGTGGCGATGTATTCCGTCCACAGGTTGGCCTGTGCGCCGAGGATATGCTTGGCCTGTTCGTCGGTGAGCGAGGCGGTAGGGTCGAGGCTGTACACTTTCTCCACCGGTACGTAACCTCCTATGCCGAGGGGTTCGTCTTTGGTGTCGGCGGTTTGGAAATAGTCGAAGTAGCAATATACGTTGGGCGTCATAATCACGTCGTGTCCCAACCGGGCGGCTTTGATGCCGCCGGATGTGCCGCGCCAGGACATAACGGTGGCGTTCGGCGCCACGTCACCTTCCAGAATCTCATCCCAGCCGATAATCTGCCGTCCTTTACTGTTGAGGAACCTTTCGATACGTGTCATGCAGTAGCTTTGCAGGCGGTCTTCGGCCGTATGCCGTTTGTCCGCTTTCAAGCCTTCCGCTTGGATGCGCGCCTGACATTTGGGACACTTCGCCCAGCGGGAACGGGGAGCTTCGTCTCCGCCGATATGTACAAACCTGGAAGGGAATATTTCGGTGATTTCCGCCATTACGTCTTCGAGGAACTGCATGGTCTTTTCGTTGCCGATGCACAATACATCCTCAAAGATGCCCCAGTCGGGAGATACTTCGTACGGTCCGCCCGTACATCCCATATCGGGGTAGGCGGCTAAGGCGGCAAGCATGTGTCCGGGCAGGTCTACTTCGGGAATCACGGTGATGTAACGCTCTTGCGCGTACTTCACAATCTCTTTGGCTTGTTCCTGCGTATAGAAGCCGCCGTACGGGGTGTTGTCGTATTCCCCGCTTCTTGCTTTGCCGATGACGGTGCGGTTGCGCATGGAGCCGATTTCCGTCAGCTTCGGATATTTCTTTATTTCGATTCGCCAGCCCTGGTCGTCCGTCAGGTGCCAGTGGAAGGTATTCATGTTGTGCAGCGCCAGCAGGTCGATATACTCTTTTACGAATTCGAGAGGGAAGAAGTGCCGGCATACGTCGAGATGCATGCCGCGGTATGCAAAGCGGGGTTCGTCTTTGATGTTGCCTGCCGGTATCGAGATATCGGCTCCCTGCGCTGCGGCGGGGATGGATTTCCGTAATGTCTGGCAGCCGTAGAATACGCCGTTCTCTGTCCGGCCGTTGATTCGGATGCCTTCGGAAGTTGTTGTCAGCGTATAGCCTTCTTTGCCGGCAATGTCCGCGTCGAGGCCTAAGCCGATCGCGCTCTTCACCGTTTCGCCCTCTTTCAAGGCTTTTACCCGGGGCGCATATCCGGTGGATTGACGGATGTATCCGGACAGAAATTCCGCATTGCGTTTCAGCAAGGCATTGCCTTCGGGGTAGGTGATGGAAACGCTTTTGCTTAATAGGAACGGCTTTTCCTGCGTCAGACTGACCTCTTGGGGGAGAGGAATTACTTGGTAATCGGCTTCTTTCTCCGCCCGGCACGAAGTGCATGCCAGGGCTACGACGCCTGCAAGGAGTACGTGGTTAAGTTTTGTCATCATAGATTTGATTGGTTTTTAATAAGTTTCCCACAAATATATGGAAAAAACACTTATGGACGGAACTCAGCCACGCTTTTCTTCATCATGCCTTTTTGGCCCGGAACGTCTTGGGCGACATGCCTGTGTGTTTCTTGAAGAATCGCCCGAAGAATGACTGGTCGGGGAAACGGTATTTTTCGGCTATCTCTTTCAGCGACAGTCCGGTGGACTGCAAAGCCACTTTGAGTTCCAGTATAAGAAAGTCGTCTATGATTTCTTTGGCGGTTGTCTTTCCCATTTCTTTGGTGATGGCGGAGAGATACCGGGTGGATATGCAGAGTTGTTCGGCATAAAACGCGACGTCTCTCTGGGTGACGCAATGCGTATGTACCAGATTAATGAACTTTTTGAACAATTCATCTTTCCGGTTGCTTCCCTCTATCTGTTCCTGTGTAAAGAGCCGTTGCACCTTGTCGTACGTATCCAAAAAGAATATCTGGAGCAGGTTTTGGGCGATGGTTTGTTGAAAACGGTTGGCGGAATCTTTGTAAATTGCATTACTGGCTTCAATAAGCCCCGTTATGGAACGCAAGGCTTCTTTTTCCGTATGAGTATAGCAGGCATTCTCCTTCAGAAAGTGGATAAACGGCGGGTCGAGGCGGAAGCAGGCAGCCTTGAACATCTCGTCCGAATAGGCGAAATAGTGTATCCGGAAGTCCTTACTCGCCGATGTGAGGGAGAAGATGGAGTTGGGTAATATCATTATGTTTGTATTGGGAACGATGTGGTAGCGTTCCAAATCAATCGTGATATCCGCCTCTCCGCTGATGCAAAACATAAGCGCTCCATTGGGCAATTTGATGAGACGTTTGTAAAAAAACTCCAGATTGTCCGTTCCGGCTCTGAACGGTTCTGCTTGGGTTGTCAATAGTGGATTCATCTTTTCTGATAGTCGTTGATTTACGTCGGCAAATGTACCGGTTCTTTTTGGTTTATTAAATAGCCTGTTCCGAATTTGAACAATCGCGTACGTCCTATGAACTGAGTTTTTGTTCAGAAACGGCATACCTTTGCCCCCGACTTTCAAAGTTATCAATAAATCACTTTTAAGATAAAAAGAGTATGACAACAAAAAAGAGTATGATGAAACAGATGATAACCGTCATCTGCAGTGCAACATTGGCAGCCTGCGGCAACGCTCCTGCCGTACAAACCCGGTCGGAATATCAGGTGATGGATATCACTACATCCGATAAAGAATTGCAAACAACTTATTCGGCGGCTATCCGCGGACGACAGGACATCGACATTTACCCGCAGGTGTCGGGAACGCTCACCCGGCTTTGTGTGGAAGAAGGGCAGGCTGTGTGCAAGGGACAGATATTGTTTATCATCGACCAAGTGCCGTATATAGCGGCTCTGCGTACTGCCGAGGCTAATGTGGAGGCGGCAAAGGCCGGTGTGGCGACTTCCCAACTGACATACGACAGCAAGCGGGAACTCTATGCCCAGAAGGTTGTTTCCGAGTTCGATTTGAAGACATCCCATAACAGTTTGCTGAGTGCCAAAGCGCAGTTGGCGCAGGCGGAAGCCCAGCGGATAAACGCCGCCAACAACCTTTCGTATACAGAGGTGAAAAGTCCTGCCGACGGAGTGGTCGGCACATTGCCCTATCGGGTGGGAACGCTGGTCAGCTCCGGTATGCCGAAGCCGCTGACAACCGTTTCGGACAATTCCGATATGTACGTTTACTTCTCCATGACGGAGAACCAGATGCTGGAACTTACCCGCCGGTACGGTTCCAAAGACAAGGCTTTGGCGGAGATGCCTGCCGTCAGTCTGCAACTGAACGACCGTTCCACCTATCCTCAGGAAGGAAAGATAGAAACGATAAGCGGTGTAATCGACACTTCCACGGGTACGGTAAGCCTGCGCGCCGTCTTTCCCAATAAGGACGGATTGCTTACGAGCGGCGGTTCGGGTAATGTCATTGTTCCCCTAAAGAAAGAGGACTGTATCGTTATTCCGCAGGCGGCCACCTACGAATTGCAGGATAAAGTGTTCGTCTATAAGGTTGTGGACGGCAAGGCGCAGTCCGCTCCCGTACAGGTGACGCGCGTCAACGGCGGGCAGGAATATATCGTAGAGAACGGTTTGCAGGTAGGCGACGTGATTGTCGTCGAAGGTGTGGGACTGCTGCGCGAGGGTACCCCTGTCGTGGCTAAGCCGGCATCGGATAATCAACAGGTAAAGGAGGGATAATCTTATGAATCTTAGAACATTTATAGAACGCCCGGTTCTTTCGGCGGTCATCTCCATCACGATTGTCATTCTGGGCATCATCGGTTTGTTTACGCTCCCTGTGGAGCAATATCCGGATATTGCGCCGCCTACCATCATGGTGAGCACCACCTACTACGGTGCGAGCGCCGAAACTCTTCAGAAGAGTGTAATCGCTCCGTTGGAAGAGGCTATAAACGGTGTGGAAGACATGACTTACATGACTTCTACCGCCAGTAATGCGGGTACGGTGTCCATTACCGTTTACTTCAAACAAGGTACGGACCCCGATATGGCGGCGGTCAACGTGCAGAACCGTGTTTCCAAGGCTACGGGACAGCTCCCCGCCGAAGTAACGCAGGTGGGCGTAACCACCAGCAAGCGGCAGACCAGTATCTTGCAGATGTTCTCCCTGCACAGCCCCGATGACTCTTACGACGAGAACTTTCTTGCCAACTATATCAGTATCAACCTGAAACCGCAGATTCTCCGTATCTCCGGCGTGGGCGATATGATGATTATGGGCGGCGATTACAGTATGCGCATCTGGATGAAACCCGATATCATGGCGCAGTACAAGCTGATACCTTCGGATGTGACGGCGGTACTGGCGGAGCAGAATATCGAGTCGGCCACGGGTTCGTTCGGCGAGAATTCCGACGAGACCTACCAATACACGATGAAATATACGGGACGTCTCATCACCCCCGAAGAGTTTGGCGATATCGTTATCCGTTCTACGGAAGACGGCGAGGTGCTGAAGCTGAAAGATATCGCCGACGTGGAGCTGGGCAAGGACAGTTATGCTTATAAAGGTACCATGGACGGTCATGCAGGTATCTCTTGCATGATATTCCAGACGGCGGGTTCCAATGCGACGGAGGTAAACAGGCAGATTGACGAGCTGTTGGAAGAAGTGAGCAAGGATTTGCCGAAAGGGGTGGAGCTTACTCAGATGATGTCCAGCAACGACTTCCTGTTCGCGTCCATTCACGAGGTGGTAAAGACATTGATTGAGGCTATTCTTCTGGTTATTCTGGTGGTATATGTTTTCTTGCAGGACATCCGTTCCACGCTGATTCCGTTGGTGGGTATCATCGTGTCGCTGATAGGCACGTTCGCTTTCATGTCGGTGGCGGGTTTCAGCATCAACCTGATTACGCTGTTCGCGCTGGTTCTGGTTATCGGTACGGTGGTGGACGATGCCATCGTTGTGGTGGAGGCGGTGCAGGCACGTTTCGACGTGGGGTATAAGTCCTCTTATATGGCAAGTATCGATGCGATGAAAGGTATCTCGAATGCCGTTATCACATCCTCTCTGGTGTTCATGGCCGTATTTATTCCGGTGTCGTTCATGGGCGGCACGTCCGGTACGTTCTATACGCAGTTCGGTTTGACAATGGCGGTGGCGGTAGGTATCTCGGCGGTGAATGCCCTTACCCTGAGTCCGGCTCTTTGCGCTTTGTTGCTGAAGCCGTATATCAACGAGGACGGTACGCAGAAGCAGAATTTTGCCGCCCGTTTCCGTAAAGCGTTCAATGCCGCGTTCGACATTCTTGTGGAGAAGTATAAGAAGATTGTGCTGCTGTTCATCAAACGCCGCTGGCTGTCGTGGTCGCTGCTGGCATGTTCCGTTGTATTGCTGGTGTTCCTGATGAATACCACCAAGACGGGTCTGGTTCCCGATGAAGACCAGGGAGTGCTGTTTGTCAATGTGAGCACCGCGCCGGGCAGTTCCCTGAAAACCACCAACGACATAATGGACCGTATCGAGCAACGCTTGGAAGGTATTCCGCAGAAACTGCACTTGCAGAAAGTGGCGGGTTACGGTCTGTTGTCCGGGCAGGGCAACTCCTTCGGTATGATTATCCTCAAGCTGAAGCCGTGGGATGAGCGTACGGACGACGAAGACCAGGTACAGGCTGTTATCAACCAGATTTATGCCCGTACGGCGGACATCAAGGATGCAACCGTTTTTGCCATTGCTCCGGGTATGATTCCGGGCTACGGTATGGGTAACGCTCTCGACCTGAACATACAAGACAAGCAAGGGGGCGATATCAATACCTTCTTCCGGACCACCCAGCAATATCTGGGCGTGCTGAACCAGCGTCCCGAAATCTCCATGGCCTACTCTACGTTCGATGTGCGCTATCCGCAGTGGACGGTACAGGTGGACGCTTCCAAATGCAAGCGTGCGGGCATTACGCCCGACCAGGTGCTGGCTACGCTCTCCGGTTACTATGGCGGGCAGTATGTGTCCAACTTCAACCGTTTCTCCAAGGTGTACAAGGTAATGATACAGGCCGACCCGAAATTCCGTATGGACGAGGCGTCGCTCGACAATGCTTTTGTGCGTATGTCCAATGGCGAGATGGCGCCTTTGAGCCAGTTCGTTTCACTGACACGTTCGTATGGCGCGGAGTCGTTGAGCCGTTTCAATATGTTCAACTCCATTGCGGTGAATGCCATGCCTGCCGAGGGATACAGTACGGGTGACGCTATCCGTGCCGTACAGGAGACTGCGGCGGAGGCGCTTCCCAAAGGTTACGGTTACGACTTTGGCGGCATCACCCGTGAGGAAAGCCAGCAGAGCGGCACCACGGTTATCATCTTCGGTATCTGTATCCTGATGATTTACCTCATTCTGAGTGCGCTCTACGAGAGTTTTATCGTGCCGTTTGCCGTAATCTTCGCCGTTCCGGTAGGTTTGATGGGCAGCTTCCTGTTCGCCAAGCTGATGGGATTGGAGAATAACATCTACCTGCAGACGGGTTTGATTATGCTGATCGGTTTGCTTGCCAAGACCGCTATCTTGCTGACGGAGTATGCTGCCGAGCGCCGCAAGGCGGGTATGGGGCTTATCGCTTCGGCTGTCAGCGCCGCCAAAGCCCGTTTGCGTCCTATCCTCATGACCGCGCTCACCATGATATTCGGTTTGCTGCCGCTGATGGTGGCCACCGGTGTGGGTGCCAACGGTAACCGTTCGCTCGGTACGGGAGCTGTGGGCGGTATGGTAATCGGTACGCTGGCATTGCTCTTTATTGTTCCCGCCCTGTTCGTCACCTTCCAATGGCTGCAAGAGCGTCTCCGTCCCGCACAGGCCGTACAGACGCAGGATTGGCAGATTGAGGAAGAAATGGAAGTGAGCAAGCACGAGATAGAAGATGCGCATAAATGATAATATTAAGACCATAACAATGAAGATAAAACTCATAACTTTATCCGTCTCCTGCCTGTTACTGAGCAGTTGCGGTATTTATACCACCTATGAACGCCCTTCCGATATCAATACCGACGGGCTATACGGACAGGATTTGAATGAAGAGGCCGTTGCCGTTGATACTGCCTCTATCGCATCCTTGTCCTGGCGTGAGTTGTTCACCGATTCACATCTGCAGACGCTCATCGAACACGCTTTGCAGAGTAATACCGATTTGCTTTCAGCCCAACAGCGTATCAAAGAAGCCGAGGCTACTCTTTCTTCGGCGAAGTTGGCTTATCTGCCCTCGTTTATGCTCACTCCCCAGGGCGGTGTCAGCAGTTTCGACAAGTCGAAAGGTTCATGGACTTATACCGGTATCGCTTCCGCCAGTTGGGAAATCGACATTTTCGGTAAGCTGACGAATGCCAAACGCCGTTCCAAAGCTCTCTATCTTCAGAGCCTGGAGTACGAACAAGCTGTCAGTACTTCCCTGATAGCCAATGTCGCCAATCTTTATTATACCTTGCTGATGCTCGACGAGCAATACCGTATTTCCGAGGAAACCGCCGTCAACTGGCGCGAAAGCGTACGTGCCATGCGTGCCATGATGGCTGCCGGTATGACGAATGAAGCGTCCGTCTCCCAGTCCGAAGCCAACTGCCGTCAGGTTGAGGCTTCTTTGCTGGACTTGAAGCAACAGATTAAGGAAGTGGAGAACAGTCTTTCCATTCTTCTCGGAGAAGTGCCGGGCGGGATAGAGCGCGGTCACCTTGCCGGGCAGGACTTTCCCGAAGAGTTGACGGTAGGGGTGCCTTTGCAGCTCCTTTCCCGTCGTCCGGACGTAAAGAGTGCGGAACTTTCTTTGGCGTCTGCCTTTTACAGTACCAATGCGGCACGTTCTGCGTTTTATCCGTCCATCACGTTGAGCGGTACGGCAGGCTGGACAAACTCTGCCGGAAATATGATTATCAATCCCGGCAAGTTGTTGCTTTCCGCTGTGGGGGCATTAACGCAACCTCTGTTTAATAAAGGCTTGAACATTGCACAACTGAAGATAGCCAAAGCACAACAGGAAGAGGCGAAACTCGCCTTTCAGCAGGCTTTACTCAATGCGGGCAGTGAGGTGAATAACGCTCTTACGCAGGTGCAGACCGCACGCGGCAAGACGGAGTTGCGTACCGGACAGATTACTTCTTTGGAAAATGCCGTTCGCAGCACACAGCTTCTGATGCAGCACGGTACTTCCACTTATCTGGAAGTTCTCACCGCGCAGCAGTCTTTGCTGTCTGCGCAGCTGACGCAGGTAGCCGATCGCTTTGATGAAATACAGGGAATTATTAATTTGTATCAGGCGCTTGGCGGCGGAAGAGATTAATCAATAGTAGTTTTACATACTCTCTCTCGTTCTTATTCTCTCACCCCTTCGCTTTTCCGGGTCTCTCGGAAGTGAAGGGGTTCTTTTTGTTTTTTCCGCTTTTGTTTGTTTTCTTCTTCTTCTTCTTCTACTACTACTACTGCTCTGTTGTTGCGGCTTTTCCTCTGTTGCTTTCTTTGACTTTTTCTCATAAAAAAAGGCTATCTCTCCCAGACAGCCAATCTTTTTTGTTAACCTTAAATCTAATACTATGAAAAACACACTGCAAAGATACTTCTTTGTCCGTATTCTCCAAACTTTTGGGAGCAATCCTTTCTTTTTATAACATGCTTTAGCTGCGTGATATTTCCGTTAACATTTAACATAATACCCGTTTCCCTTTAACTTATGCAATACCCGGCCGTTGATACAGGCCACTGGCGTATAGGCATGGATTCTGACGGTTTTATGGTGATTGGCGTCCTGCATGGCTCAATGATGTCCGGCCGCACGAGTGAACTGGTCTGTTGATAGAGCTTATGGGTCAAGTCTCATCACGGCTCTAAGCAAGGAAAGGCCATGCCTGACTGTACATGC
>ERZ1673736.3131-NODE-3131-length-16286-cov-6.286982_pt1 | contig 16286 bp, 17 predicted proteins | sample MGYA00580212_ERZ1673736 | MGnify/ENA primary metagenome ERZ1673736 (study PRJEB41218, sample SAMN15661752) | gut metagenome | host: Homo sapiens | place: Canada: London | collected 2015-08-20/2019-03-30 | study: EMG produced TPA metagenomics assembly of...
CGGGAGGGCCACCGCTTCGATGTATCCGATGCGCTGAGCCACCATCGGGACCGCCACGATGGAGAAAAGCTCATGCATGATGTTGGAGAGAAAGGCGGTGGCGGAGACGCTCAGGGAGTAGGGGGCCAGCAGAGTGGGGGCCAGGGAGTACCAGCCAAATCCGGCTGCTGCTGCGGCGCAGTCCTTGACACCCATGGGGAGGAAGAACCCCACCAGTGCAGTGAGGGCCAGAGTGCCCACCGCCGTGGCCAGGGGGACCAGAAACACCCGGAACCCGGCGGCCCGGATGTCCCGGAGCATATTCCCCTGCCGCCCCATGTCCAGTCCGACCAGAAAGAGCAGGAGATAGAGGCCGAGATTGATTACCGCGCCGCAGTGGGCGGTGACTGCGGCGGGGAGGAGGAAGCGGCCGGCCAGCATCCCCAGGACCACGGTCACCACGATCAGGATGGTGAGGGTGTGGTCCACATGGACTTGGCTTGTTTCCTGGGCAGTTTCCTCCTGAGCGGCCTCATTCTGGGAACGGCCCTGGGCGTCCAGCTTCAGCAGATATTTCCGCAGGATATGGACGGCCAGCAGGCTGCCGGCCATGGAGGTGAGGGTGATGATGAGGGCGTTGAGGCCGATGGTGGCCAGAGAGGTCACGATCTCATCGTTTGCCCCCAGCTCCGCCCCCAGAGTGACAATGAGGATCAGAAGGGCGGCGGTCTGAAAGCGTCCCAGCCAGGGCATGGGGCGGGACTGGATGGCGGGGCGGGAGCCCAGAAAGGCGCCCAGAGCCACCAGAGCCAGATAGACCGCGAGGTTCAAAAGGGTGCCGGACAGCTGCTGCAAAGGGGATCAACTCTCTTTCAGAAAATGGAAGGCGCCGCACGGCCGCGGGCGCAGTGATACGATGATACCACAGCGGCGGAGAAAAGTCTATGTTTGGATGCCCTGTGGGACATCCAACATGCGGAAAATCCCCTCAGAGCGGGCAGAGGCTTTCCTCCGTGCTGGGGCTGTGGTACAATAGCGGTGACAAGTCGGACAGTCCTCCGAAGCGGGATGGCCGGGGACGGGCGGGCTGGGCCGCACAGACGGAGAGAGACAACGGGGGTGCAGAGGGCGCACACCGGAAAAGGAGAGAGAAAGATGGAACAAACAGAGAGCCGGCTGGGGCGCTGGACGAAGCAGGGGATGCGGTTCCTCAAGTGGCTGCTGTACTCGGCGGGGATCGGACTGCTGGTGGGGGGCGTGGCGGCTGCCTTCCACCTGGGGATCGACTGGGCGGCGGAGCTGCGGGCGCGGGAGCCCTGGATCCTGTGGCTGCTCCCAGTTGGGGGAATGGCCATCGTGCTACTGTACCGGGTGTGCCGGATGGAGAAGGACCAGGGGACCAATCTGGTGCTGGCCGCGGTGCGGGAGGCGGAGCCGCTGAAGCTGCGCACCGCGCCGCTGATCTTCCTGTCCACCATTTTGACCCACCTGGTGGGCGGCTCCGCCGGGCGGGAGGGGGCGGCCCTTCAGCTGGGCGGCTCCATGGCGGCCTGGGTGGGGCGGGAGATCCGCCTGGACGCCAAGGACAGCCGGGTGATGGTGATGTGCGGGATGTCCGCCGCTTTCTCCGCCCTGTTCGGCACCCCGCTGACGGCGGTGTGCTTCTCCATGGAGGTGGTGAGCGTGGGCGTGATGTACTATGCGGCGCTGGTGCCCTGTGTGGTGGCCTCCCTGACCGCCCTTCAGGTGGCCCAGGGCTTCGGCCTGCACCAGAGCCCGGGCTATGAGATCGGCCGGGTGCTGGGGCTGGGGCCGATCTCCATGGTGCAGACGGCGGCGCTGGGGCTCCTGTGCGCCCTGGTGTCCATCCTGTTCTGCAAGGTGCTCCACACCGCCCCCAAGCTGTACGCCAAATATTTCCCCAACCCCCTTCTTCGGGCTGCCGCCGGGGGAGCACTGGTGCTGGCCCTCACCCTGCTGGTGGGCAGTCAGGACTACAACGGCGCGGGGGATGGGGTGATCCGCCGGATGCTGGCTGGAGAGACCATCCCGGAGGCATTTTTGATGAAGATCCTGTTTACCGCCCTGACTCTGGGCGCGGGCTTTCGGGGCGGGGAGATCGTGCCGGTGCTGTTTACTGGGGCGGCGTTTGGAACCACGGTGGGGCCGCTGCTGGGCCTTCCCCACGGCTTTGGTGGGGCGCTTGGCATGGCCGCGGTGTTCTGCGGGGCCACCAACTGTCCCATGACGGCGCTGATGCTGGTTTTTGAGCTGTTCGGCGGGGAGAGCCTGACCCTGTACGCAGTATGCTGCGGAGTGTCCTATATGCTCTCCGGGTACTACGGGCTGTACAGCGAACAGAAGATCGTCTACTCCAAGTTCCGCACGGAATGGATCGACAAAAAGGCCAGGTGACCCCTATTCCAGAGGAAGATAGAGGGAGAACTCACTGCCCTGCCCGGGCCGGGAGAAGAGCCGGAGATAGCCGCCCTGCCGGATCAGGATACGCCGGGTGAGATAGAGGCCCAGGCCCAGCCCATCCTGCTCCCGCACAGCCGCGCCCCGGTAGAAGCGGGAAAAGACCTGAGCCTGCTCCTCCTCTGGGATGCCGGGGCCGCTGTCCGTGACCCGGATGCGGCAAAATAATTCATAGCACTCGGCGGAGAGGGTGACTCTGCCCCCGGGCGGGGTGTACTTCAGGGCGTTGTCCACCACGTTGAACAGGGCCTCCGAGGTCCATTTGGCGTCAAAGCGGGCGGAACCGGTACAGGGCTGGACGGTGAGAGAGATCCCCTTTTCCGCGGCTGCGGCCGCACCCTGAGCGGCCGCGTCCTCCAGCAGGGGCTGGATGGGGTGGAGGGCCGGGGAGAGGGTGAGGACCCCGGCGTCCAGCCGGGAGGACTTCACCAGGGCCTCCATCAGGAACGCCAGCTTCTCCGCTTGGCCCCGCAGGGCGCGGAGCTGCTCCTGTTGGGCGGGGGAGAGGGGACTTTCCTCCAGCAGAGAGCCATACAGCAGCAGGTTGGCGATGGGGGTCCTGGTCTGGTGGGAGATGTCAGCGATGAGGGCGGCGATCTGCCGCCGCTCCTCGTCCAGGGCTCGGGCGGAGGCGGCGGAGCCGTTCAGGAAGCGGGCCAGCCGGGCCTCCAGGGCGGAGGGAATGGACTCGTCGAAGGACTCCTCCAAAAAGCTGTTGTCAATGGCCTGGGACAGCATCCGGTCCAGCCGGTCCGCCTGCCTTCGGGCGCGCCGCCAGTGGTACAGGCCGAACAGGACGCCCCCCGCGGCCGTGAGGAGGGCGAGGAGCAGAAGCGGGACCGTCATGGCTCCACCGCCCACACATAGCCCACGCCGTATACCGTCCGGATGGGGGCGTCGGTGAGCTTGGCCCGCAGGCGGTTCACGGCCACTGACAGGGCGTTCTCGTCCACAAATTCCCCGCCGTCCCAGACCTGCTCCAGCAGGCGCGCCCGGGGTAGAGTCTGCCCCCGGTGCTCCGCCAGCAGGCGCAGCAGCCGCTGCTCCGTCCGGGACAGCTCCAGCGGGACACCGTTCCGGGTGTAGGTCATCTCCTGGAAGTCAAAGGTAAAGGGGGGCAGCTCCAGCACGGTTCTGCGGGAGTGGGCGCGGCGCAGCAGGTTGTTTACCCGGGCACGCAGGACCGCCAGGGAGAAGGGCTTGGTCACATAGTCGTCCGCCCCCAGCTCCAGACCGGTGACCTGGTCCAGCTCCAAGTCGTTGGCGGTGAGAATGAGCACAGGCAGAGCGGAGCGGGCCCGCAGGCGGCGGAGCAGCTCCAGGCCGCTGCCGTCCGGGAGGTTCAGGTCCAGCACCACCAGGGAAAAGGGCCGCTCCTCCAGGGCCCGCTCCCCCTGGTCCAGGGTGGACGTCTGGATAAACCTCCGCCCCTCTCCCTCCAGGCCCAGCCGGATGCCCTGGCTGAGGGCACGGTCATCCTCTACGATCAGAATGTCATCCATACAGTCCGCCCTCTCTTTGCCCCACAGTCCGCTGCGGGGCTGATTTCAGCAATTATACCACGGGCCTTCCGGTGGGACAAGGGCGGCAGTCCGGCGGAGGGGCGGAACGGACCAGAGGAGAAAAGTGTAAAGTTGGCTTGACATATCTTGCATGAGGTGTTATACTCCAAAATGTAAAGCAAGCTTTACAAATGAGGAGGTGATGGCGTGACCAACCGGATCGCAGAGCTGCGAAAGGAGCGGAAGCTGTCCCAAGCGGAGCTGGCGGAGGCGGTGGACGTCACCCGCCAGACCATCATTTCACTGGAAAGCGGGCGGTACAACGCCTCGCTGCTGCTGGCCCACCGGATCGCCCGCTATTTCGGTCTGACCATCGAGGCGGTGTTCCTGTTTGATGAGGAAGAATGACAGACCCGCTTCGCCGGGGCGGGCATGACAGGAGGGTGCTGGAATGAAATATATTCAAAGGAAAACTGTGCTGCTGGGATCTGTTCTGGGGGTGGCCGTGGGCCTCTTTGCCGGCGCGCTGGTGCTGGGCGAACGGCTCTCCCCTCCGGTGAGCGGACTGTGCTTTGGAGTGGCCGGGATCCTGGGCGGGGTGGCCGGTTCCCGCCTGATCATGGCTCGTGTGGAGCGGAACTGGACACCGGAGGAGCGAAAGGAGATCGAGCGGGGGGAGCGGGACGAGCGCAATGTGACCATCCGGGAGAAGGCGGCGTACTCCAGCTGGTACTGGAGCCTGTATCTGCTGTGGGGGCTGTGGCTGCTGACCCTGGTGACGCAGGGCGGGATGTATGTGGCCTTTGTGTCGGCGGCCATCGTGCTGCACTGTATTTTTTACATGGTCAATGTCGGGCGCTGGTCCCGGCGGATGTGACCCACCCGGTTCCCGGTGGTTCCTGCTCCGGGAAGAGACTGGAAAAGACAAGAAAGAGGAGGAATTACGGTGCAATATCAGAAGGAATACCATTCTCCCCTGGGGGAGATGCTGTTGGCGGCGGATGACGAGGGTCTGGTCGGGATCTGGTTCCAGGGGGCGGTGCACTTTGGACGGGGGCTGGAGCCCGGGGGCCGGGAGGGGGAGCACCCCTTTCTGTCGGAGGCGGAACGGTGGCTGGACTGCTACTTCTCCGGCCATGAGCCGGAGTTCCAGCCGCCCATCCACTGGAGCGGCACCCCGTTTCAGCAGACCGTGTGGGGGCTGCTGCGGCAGATCCCATACGGGGCCACCATCACCTATGGAGAACTGGCCGTGCGTGCGGCGGAGCAGCTGGGCCGGCCTGGAATGTCGGCCCAGGCGATGGGCGGGGCTGTGGCCCGCAATCCGATCTCCGTTCTGGTGCCCTGCCACCGGGTGGTGGGGGCGGACGGCAGCCTGACCGGATATGCCGGCGGCCTGGAGCGGAAGCGCCGGCTGCTGGATCTGGAGGCTGCGGGGAGAACCTGCCCAGATCAGGCGGATTAGGAGGAAAGCTGACCGGCGGGACCGTGATACTAAAAAGGGCGGTTTTATTTTACTTTTCCCGGATCAGCTCAGCCAGCTTCTCCTCACATTCCTCCTCGGTGGCGGCGTAGATGTTCCGAGCCATGCGCTTCTAGCCTGGATCAGTAACCGTTGGATCTCCTCTGGCGTCAGGACCTTCATTTATCTGGGCTTGGCAGATGGCAGCTTACATCCATCCGAAAGATTTCGGAAGATCAGTTTTTCTTCCACGGCCTTGTCCAGCGCGGCATGGAGGATGGTGTGGATGCCGCGAACGGTCTGGTCTAACAGTCCTTCGCCGTAGAGCTCGGTCCGTATCAGCCGGCCACCCTTTTTAAGGGATACATAGAATTCCTGGATGTCTGCGGTGGTCAGCTTGTCCAGATGGATTTGCCCTAACTCTTGGATGATATGCTGATAGATCCGCCGTTCATAGGACATCTGCGTGTTCGGGCGGAGATTTGGCTTTTTATATCCTTGATACCAGAGGTCCAGCCAATCGGCCAGTAAGATTCCGGTTTTAGGCTGGTCCGGCGCAGGTTCTTTCAGCGCATCCCGAAGTTGTGCCAGCTTTGCTGCACACTCCGACTTGGTTTTGGCGAGGACATTTCAAGTATAAAACTCTGCAAAAATAAAAAAGACATGATTTGCAGATCTTTAAGTAGAACAACATCGGAGCACATCATTCTAAAAGAGACAGCAAACCATGTCAAAAAATATACAGATAGATGAAGATGCGATAAAGGGACGGTTCAAGTAACTTGTGAACTGGTTTGTAGAAGAAACCTTTAAAACACTGCTGTTGGCTGGGGTAAGTACACCCTCTTGGTCAGCATAGCAAATACTTTTGTGGGCAACAGAATCAGTACCACGTCCAAAATAAGACGATACGACGGATATGACTCCTTCCCTCACCTGAACAGCGAAAGAGGAATTATGCCTCCTCCCACTGATGCAGCTCCACGTTTTTCCGGTGCTCCTCCCTGGCCTTCTGACACAGTGTGTCATCCAGACACAGATCAATGGCACTGTAGGTGTAAGCCCGCACAACTTTTTCCATCAACTTGCTTGCGCGGGGGGAGTTGACCAGTGACAGCGCACTTTTTTCGTGGACTACTACAGGATCACCCTCACCCTCCAGGGCGATCTCACAGTATACAGTGGGGCAGATGTAGCTGACATTTCCGATGTCGGAAGAGCCAGAGCCGGGATATTGTTCTTCTGGTACAAAGCCTTCAATACCCAGATCCTCAAAGTGATGCCGGCACAGAGAGGTCAGGCATTTTACATTGATCATATCATCAAAGGGATTCTCATAGTCCCGATATTTTAGACCAGCGCCGGTGGCTAAAGAGGCGCCCTCAGCAATCTTCAGCAGCCGTCTGCGCATTTCGGCCAAATAACCCTTGGTTTTGGCCCGGATGCTGAACCGGCACTGTGCAAACTCCGGAATGGTGTTGGTGGCCGTGCCGCCGTGGGTAATAATCCCGTGGACGCGGGCGCTCTGGGGGAGCTGCTGGCGCATGGCGTTCACGCTGTTGAACATGATGATGACCGCATCCAGAGCGTTGATTCCCTTCTCGGGATTCTGGGCGGCGTGGGCAGGGAAGCCGTGGAAATCAAACTCCAGGGAGTTCATAGCCAGAGAAAGTGTTTCCAGCGAGTTAAATTCATCCAGGTGGGCCTGGAAGACAAAGTCCACCCCTTGAAACACTCCGGCCTGGATCAGGTCATATTTGGCACCGAAGGTCTCCTCCGCAGGAGCTCCGATGACCTGGATGCGGCAGCCGAGCTTGTCTGCGGCATCCCGCATGCAGATGGCACAGGCGCACATGGTGGCGGCGATCCAGTTGTGTCCGCAGGCGTGTCCCGGACCGCCGTTGGGGCCAAAGCCGGGCAGTGCATCATACTCAGCCACAAAAGCAATGGTCAGGCCGGTGCCTGGTCCATACTGAGCCATAAAAGCAGTGGGGAGCTGTACTGCGGGGTTCGACACAGAAAAACCATACTTTTTCAGTACCTGAGTCAGATATGTGGCAGACTGAATCTCCTCCCCGCCCACTTCAGGATGCCGAAAAATATAGTCTGAGATTGCCTCAAAAGAATCCTTATGTGCCTGATACTGTGTGTCTACGGTTTGATACAAGTTGTCCTTTGTTAATTTCACCAAAAACACCTCGTCCCTTTCGAAAAAATTTATTTCTGTGTGAGACGAGTATAGCACAGATTCTGCAAAAAATAAATAATAAAATTTTGCGCTAAATAATATGAATTTTTTTATTCAAATAAAGACTGGTATTCCCTCATGGCCTGAGTTGCCCGGTCCTGATTCAATTCAAAGATGCGCAGCAGCAGTCCGTTGCAAAAGGCCATAGGCAGCACATAGGAATTAAAAAAGGTATCTGCCCGCTCATTGATGACGGCAAACAGATCCGCGCCCAATTGCTTTGCTGTTATTTCTGAATCGGTCAGGGTCAGCAGAGCGGCCTGCTTCCGGTGGGCATAGCGGCTTACCCACCGTTCGCTCTCTGTCATGGTGGGAAAGGCCACCACAAAGACGCAGTCATCAGGAGACAATAAGAACATTTTTTCCCGCAAAGCCAGCCCTTCTTCGGTGACGGCAGTGCAGGAGATTCCCATGACATTGAGATAGTTTTTCAAAAAATGGACCACAACCTCATCCGAGCCGCATCCCATCAGGTACACGCGGCGGGCATGGATGATGGTTTCTGCCATCTCTGTGAGCGTTTCCGCAGGGAACAGCTGAAAAAAATTCTGAATATCTAAATCCAGGTTATGAAAATAGGAATGGACATAGTCGTTATCCCGGTCCATCAGAGGCAGAGATGCATATACCCGCTGAGCAGGGACATATTCCTTGCGGATCTCCCGCCTATACTCTAAAAATCCATGGAAGCCGAGAGCTTTTGCAAAACGAATTACTGCGGTGTTGCTCACGCCAGACTGCTGGGCTAGCTCCGCAGAGGAGAGCAGAATGGACTGCTGATAGTTGTCGATGATATATTTGGCAACTTTTTTTTCCTGCATGGAGAGCGTATCGTATTTTTCCTTGATGCATTGCTTCATTGTTTTGTATTCCATAGCCGTTCCTCACCACAAAATAAATTTTTTTATTTATTATAGCACCGTTTTCCTCCGGCTTAAATGTTTTTTCTTCTCTGTAGTCATGTTGCCATAGGAAAATAATTTTTAAAATTTAATTTTATTTATTTTGAATACTCCTATTGACAGTGAAGAAAAAAAGCCTTAATATACGGGTGTGAATATTTTTATTCACACAGCACAAAAAACAGCGTTGTGCTACGGATTTATTTGTCGGAGGTGTGTTATGAAGTCCAATACGGAACGTCCCAGTGCAGCAGACCCTGTTCCCGATGCAATTCAGACTCTTCCCGACCCCACACAGAAGTGGAAGTTTATCTCCAACCTGCACCCCCTGTCCATTGTGTTTGTCATTATTGTTCTCTTCTCCATCCTGACCTATGTGATCCCGGGTGGAGCCTATGACCGCTATGAGGTAACCATCGGCGCCCTGGGCGGAGAAACACGAGAGGTTTTGGATCCTGAGTCGTTTCATAACATTCCCTCGAACCCGCAGGGTTTCCTGCAGCTTTGGACCGCGTTTTTTGACGGCGCAGTGGAAGCGGCGGACATCAGCTTCCTGATCATGATCTGCTCGGGCGCATTTACCGCCATCATTGCCACTGGGGCCATTACTCAGGGGATTCACTCGCTGGTAAAGCGCTTTGGATCCAAGTTCTATGCCATTATCCCGGTCTGTGTGTTTGCCTTTGGACTGGCGGGTGCCGCGGCGGGACTCTATGAGGAGACGATCCCATTTATTCTGGTGCTGGTGCCGCTGATGGTCTCTATGGGCTTTGACTCCATGGTTGGGCTGATGGTGGTACATTTTGCTGTGGCATCAGGCGCATCCACCCCATTTTTGAACCCCTTCAATCTGGGGGTGGGGCAGGCGCTGGCAGAAGTACCTATGATGTCCGGTATTGTAGTCCGGTTTATCCTTTGGGTTATTATGATGGCCTTGACTTCGGTCTATATCCTGCGCTATGCCTTTAAGGTAAGGGCAAATCCCACCTTATCCATCTGCTATGAGTCCGACTGCAAGAAGCGTGAAATGTACAACGCATCTGCCCTGGATGAACTGGAAGGCATGAACAAGCGCTCCATGCTGGTACTGCTGATGGTGCTGGCCGGGTTTTCCGTAGTGGTCTATGGTGTGCTGCAGCATGGCTGGTGGTTTGGTGAGATCGCATCGGTCTTCCTGTATATGGGCATTGTCATCCCCCTGGTAGGTGGTCTGTCGGTCAATGAGATGATTTCCAAGTTTATGGAGGGCATGGCCTCTACCCTCTCTGCTGTGTTGATGATCAGTGCCTCCCGGGTCATTTCGGCAATTTTGACCAACAGTAATACTATGGATACCATTCTTCACTTCCTGTCCGGATCTCTCACAGAAATGCCCAAGGTGGTATCTGTTTTGGTTATGTTTGCCATCTCGGCGGTGAGTATGTTGCTGGTCCAGAGCATGTCCGGACTGGCGGCAACTATGATGCCGATTATGAGCCCCCTGTCCGACCTGTTGGGAATTTCCCGCCAGGTGATGGTCTCCAGCTATGTCTTTGGAACAGGGGCACTGGCAACTTTGGTTCCTTGGGAAGGGATCAACTATGCCATGAGCAACCTGGCCGGTGTAGATTTTTTTGGGTACTTGAAGGAGCTGGCTAAGTTTACGTTTCTTGTTTATATTCCATTTTGTGTGATCTCTTTGATTTTTATGACCGTGTTCAATTTCACATAAGAAGGCTTCTTGTGTATCAAAACTCCCCACAGTTTGTCGGTATGGTGCAAACTGTGGGGAATTCCTTTTCAACGCCTCATGAAAAACCATCACAGCTGGGAATGAAAATATGGTCTGTGCGGCAACCGCATGATTTGCCAAACTGAAGTCAGCAGGTGTACCATTGTTGCTGAGGCCATGCAGATCGTGGAGCAGACAGAGTGAGGCGAACGAACGGATGACGAGATGTAGGTGCAGTGTTGGAACACGGTGAAAAGTCCGAAGGGCAAGTCCCGACTTGTGTCCTTCGGTTTTCTCTGTGTTTCAGCGCAACGAATTCTGCGTAGCCTCATCATCATTGAAAAGCTGCGTCCCGGCATCTGGCCACAAGCAGAAAAACAGAGCCTCCGGCAGCGTTATACTGCCGGAGGCTCTGCCTGGGGATGATGTCATCGCGCATGCGCAGCCGCTGCTGTGTCAACGGTGCGGGAAGTGGCTCAGGCCTCTTGGTATAGTTCCAGAATGGCACCGTCCTTCCACACAAAAGCCAGCTTATCCCCCTTGTCATTGGCGTCCATGGGGCCGCAAATGACGGAATCCGCGTCGTCCATGTACTTCTGAAGGTCATCCACCCTGTACGCCACATGGGGGTTACGGTGGAGTACCTCGGGGAAGGGGGTGCCCTCCTCAAATTTCAGGTACTCGATCTTGTAGTCATAGTCATTTACCTGGCTTGCCCAGAACTTGGCTCCCTCATTATAAACCATGCCAGGCTTGCGGTTGGTGATGGGGATCCCGATATGCATATATTCAGCGGACATATGGTACTTCCTCCTTCTTCAGCTCAACGCTGATGTTTAACTGTTTCATAGATCTCGAAGGCCTGAGCGGCGGTGTAACCCTCGTGAACCACCTTTGCAATGGCCTGAGCCATACCAGCGGGGCAGTCGGACTGGAAGATGTTTCGGCCCATGTCCACACCGTGGGCGCCCTCCTGGATGGCCTTATAGGCCATCTCCAGAGCTTCCGGCTCAGGCAGCTTCTTGCCGCCGGCGATGACAATGGGCACGGGGCAGGCGGCGGCCACTCTCTCGAAACCGTCGCAGTAGTAGCTCTTCACCACGTTAGCGCCGTTCTCCGCCAGCACACGGGTGGCCAACTGGAAGAACTTCTCGGTGCGCTCCATGTCCTTGCCTACAGCCACGACGCCCAGGGTGGGGATGCCGTACTTGGTACCGGCGTCGGCGGTGCGGGCCAGCAGCTCCAGAGAGCGGGACTCACCGGCGGCACCAATGAAGGTCTGGACAGCCATACAGTCGGCGTTCAGCCGGATAACACTGTCGATGTCGCAGGCGAAGCCGCCGCCATTGGACATATCATCGAAAAGGACGGTGGAGTCATAGGTCACTCGGACACATTTGCCCACCTGAGCAGTGGGGGAGATACAGGAGTGGATGACGCCGCGGGTTCCCATCAGCACGTCTACATAGGGGATCAGGGGCGGGATGACCAGATCGATGCGCTCCAGTCCGGCGGTGGGCCCCATGATATAGCCGTGGTCAAAGGCCAGCATAACGGTGTTGCCCGACTTGGGGTCGAACATCCTGGATAGCCGGTTCTTCATGCCCCAGTCACAGTGGGTGTTGCCCTTGACGTAAAAGCCTTCCTGGGCCACAGGTACGTCCAGATGATAGTCATGGGCGGCCTTGTTTCCGATATTATCAGCCATAATGATCGCTCCTTTTACGCTTTACTGTAAGCGGGGGTGTGGCAGGGGGCCTTCCACAGGCGGATGAACTCGTCGTCCCACTTGGCAATGTTCAGCTGGAAGCCCCCGGCCTCCTGAACGGTGAGGATCTCGCCCACCATGCTGGCTACGACCTCAATATCCTTGGCCTTCAGGAACTCCACAGTGTCCTTAAAGAGCACCAGCATCTCCATCATGGTTGTGGCGCCGCAGCCGTTGACCATAACGAAGGTCTGGTCGCCCGCCTTCAGCTCCAGCTTCTTGAACAGGGCATCGGCGACAGTAGCGACCGTCTCTTTGGAGGACATCATAGGCACGCGGACACCGCCGCCCTCGCCGTGCTGACCGGCGCCGATTTCCATCAGGTCCGTTTCCCCCAGGTCACCGAAAGACATCCCGTTCTGGGGATGGGTGGCATCGGTGGATTTGACGGTGATGGAGGCCATATTGTCCGCATAGCGCTGGGCGATTTCGGCGACCTCGTCCAGGCTCTTACCCTCCCTGGCCGCAGCGGCGGCGATATGGTACAGGGCCACGGCGCCTGCCAGACCGCGCTTGTTGTCCTCGCCGTTGGGGTCAAACTGGACCTCCTCGCCCGTTACCACCTGGCGGAAGTTCAGGCCGGCCTTCTCCGCCAGCTTCATGGCCTGCTTGCCGGCCAACTGGTCGCCGGCGTAGTTCAGGGTGAGCAGCAGAACGCCGTGGCCCTTGTCAGCCAGCTTCATGGCGTCGAAGACCAGCTTGCCGTTGGGGGCGGCGAAGATATCGCCCACGGCCTGGACGTCCAGCATACCTGTACCTACAAAGCCGGCCTGGGCAGGCTCGTGGCCGGAGCCGCCATAGGTCACGATTGTTACGCGGTCCGCATCGGCCAGATCCTTGCTGATGACCAGGTGGCCGTCCACGTCCAGAATGTCGGGATAGGCCAGACCCAGACCCACCAGCTCCTCGTCGGTAATGGTCTCAGGGGCGTTGATAAACTTCTTCATTTTCATATTAAATACCTCCCGGTTAAGATTGACTCAGCTTAGTTGGCCTTGGAGAGGCCCTTGAAAAAGTAGGCCATGGAAGTGGCCCCGGCGTCGGGGGTGCCGATGGTCTGCTCCCCATAGCTTTTGGCCCGGCCGAATTTGGAGACAAACTGCTTGCTGGCTTCGGAACCCTCGTGGGCGGCGGCGGCGGCCACGTCGAACAGCTCGCTCTCACTGTCGCCGGCGTAGGCGGCGATGGCTTGGCTGGCGGGGATCAGAGCATCCATCATGGTCTTGTCGCCTACCTTTGCGCCGGACATTTCATCCAGAGCAGTAAAAGCGCCGGCAAACATGGCCTTTAGGCCGGCCACGTCAACCTCGTCGCTGGCGGGGGCGGCCTCCTGCATACCGTCCAGCCAGGTGTTCCACAAGGGGACGGCGCTACCGCCGTTGAGCATCATCACGGCCATGGCCGCAGCATCCAGCATAGACTGGATACCGCCATCGGCTTCAGCCACTGCCTGGGAGATGGCCTTGGCGATCTTGGTCATGGTCAGTCCGTGGTCAGCGTCGCCGAATTTAGAGTCGATCTCCGTCAGAATATCCTCTGCTTCGGAGACACAGGTACATGCGTTAGTCAGGCGCACCGCCAGCTCGGTCTTTTTCACAGTCGATTCCTTCTTTCTTGCGTCAGTACAGTTTGGGGGAGTATGGTTGTTACCTTTGTACCTAATATTATATTTGAAATGAACAAATGTCAATTGAATGGCATATAATCTGTAAAACAAATAAGAAATGCAACCAAAAATTGTGCAAAACGAAAAAAGAAACCTCTGTGTCCCAGTAAAAATGGATCACAGAGGTGTTACAAATGTTAATTCAGAGCGGATTCGACGGCGGCGGACCTTGCCACCAGATGGGTGAAGATACCAGTCCGCAGCGCGCCGCGCACGGCCTGGACGCTGGTGTTGGCGGAACAGACGCCGATGATGTTCCGACAGCTTTTTAGGAGTTCCAACGGGATCTGGATGGCGAAATCCTGGTCTGATTCAATGATTTTTCCCTGGTCGTTAAAGTAGTAGACCAGCAGACGGCCGCAGGTGCGCTCTTTTTGGAGAAGATCGCCGTATCGGACCAGGGAAGCAAAATCCGGGCTGGATGGATAGTTGCCGATGTTTACCAGGGCGGTATCCATGGCGGCCCATTGCGTTTGGATTTTCCGATAAATCTCAGTGGAACACAATAGCTGCTTTTCCTCCACGCTCTCCGGCAGAGCGGGGAGATAGATGAAATGGGGGACAGCCCCCAGTTGCTGGGCGATCAGGCGTACATTCTCATTGGACTGATAGTTCCGGGCGGGGATGCTGGCATTGCCCACCAGAGGGCAAATGTCGGTGACACTGCTGTTAAATTGCGGGTTTTCCTCCAGCCACATAACAAGCTGACCAATCAGATGGCCCCAACCGATCCCAAGTCTCTGAGAGCCTAACTGCCGCAAAAGCTGTACGGCCCCCTGAGAGAGGGATTGATTGGTGGCGTTGTCATCCTCACCGTCCGGCACCAGAACGCAGTCACGAATGGAGCTGGTCTGCCGCAGCCGATCCTGCGCGGATTCTGAATGGGTCTCCGGCCGGGAAACAGTGATCCGAACCACCCCCAGCTCTCTGGCTTCGCGGAGCATACGGCTGACAAGGGGGCGGGAAATGCCAAGTTCTGTGGCAATATCGCTCTGTTTCCGATCTTCCAGATAGTATTGCTGTGCCACATAGGCAAGCTTTTGGATTTTATCTTGGCTGGGAGTCATTGCTGTACCTACCTTATGTCACATTGGTAACTACATCATAGTACGGAATTGTGCGAAATGCAATCAGAAAATGTGGTGGAGAGCTTCTAAAATCTGAGGAGGAAATTTGCTTGTGCTACTGGTTTCCATGTTAGCTCAAAGTACTGACGCCGCTGTCTGTTGGAAGCGTCACTCATGTCAAGCATGAGTTTCCGCTCTCCGGGAATATGGGCGCATCTTGGAGCCTCACCTCGAGCTCTCTTGGTCAAAATCCGCATTGGTAAGGGCGATGGATGGGTTTAGGGTGACAAGATACAAAGCCCCGATTGCTTAAAATACAACGACCAAAAGCATCTTGAAGGCCTCTTGTCCATACACCGCATGAGGGTGCCCGGCCGGCATGACGATGGATTTCCCCTCGTGAAGCAGATATTCCGTTCCGTCAATGGTGATTTTTCCAATGCCGTCCAAACAGGTGACGAAGGCGTCACCGTCCGATTTATGGGAGCTGATCTCCTCGCCCTTTGCAAAGGAGAACAGGGTGATGCTCACCGCCGAGTTTTGCGCCAGAGTCTTGCTGACAACCTGTCCATCCTGATAAGAGATCTGTTCCTTCAGCGTTAGTACCTCTGACCGTGAGATATTTTTCATTTTTGCGTTCATAGCAGCGGCCTCCTGTCATAAAATTATAGTTTTGATTTGCGCTGCTGGGTCTATTCCATGAATGAGGAAAACTGGAAGAACTGTTATTCCAGAATCCTGCCATCCACCGAGAGGGTGACAATCTGCCAGGGAATGAATTTTCCGCTTGCCTGCAAGGCTGTTTTGGCTGCCAGCTCCAGTCCTCCGCAGCAGGGGACCTCCATCCGCACGATGGTCACGCTTTGGATGTTATTGTTTTGAATGATCTGCGTCAGCTTTTCGCTGTAGTCCACGCTGTCCAGCTTGGGGCAGCCGATGAGAGTGATCTTTCCGCGTATAAAATCCTCGTGCATTCTGGCATAGGCGTATGCGCTGCAGTCAGCCGCGATCAACAGCTTCGCCCCGTCAAAATAGGGAGCGTTGACCGGAGCCAGCCTGATTTGGCAGGGCCATTGTCCCAGACGCGAAACGGCCTGGGTCTGAGCGGGAGATGCGGCCTCCTGTGAATGCTGAAGACGCTGTGTCCGGCTGCTGGGGCATCCCTTGTGGGGAGCGGCGGAGAGATGCCCCTGTTCATTCTGTTTCCTCATATGTTCCTGCACGGCCTTTTCGTCATAGGCGGCGGCCTCCCGCTCCACAAAGGAAATGGCGCCGGTGGGGCAGGTAGGCAGGCAGTCGCCTAACCCGTCGCAGTAGTTGTCCCGCAGGAGCTTCGCTTTTCCATCCACCATGCCGATCGCTCCCTCGTGGCAGGCTGCGGCACACGCACCGCAGCCATTGCATTTTTCTTCATCTATTTGGATAATTCTTCGAATCACGTTCATTCTGTCCTTGTATTATAGAGTAGTAGTTATTAGAGCCCCTCTCCAAGGGCTGTGCTAC
>ERZ1673736.3134-NODE-3134-length-16262-cov-8.876288_pt1 | contig 16262 bp, 20 predicted proteins | sample MGYA00580212_ERZ1673736 | MGnify/ENA primary metagenome ERZ1673736 (study PRJEB41218, sample SAMN15661752) | gut metagenome | host: Homo sapiens | place: Canada: London | collected 2015-08-20/2019-03-30 | study: EMG produced TPA metagenomics assembly of...
TTACTTCATTGAACAGCAGATCTTTTAAGGTATTCAGGGAAGAATATCCGGAGCCGAAATCATCCATGGAAATCTGAATATTATGCTGCTTCAGGCCACGGATCACACGGTTGACGGCCTCGGTATTGTTTACATAGGTGGATTCCGTGATCTCAAAAGTAAGGCGTGAAGTGTCCACCTGATAGGTGCGGATCAGTTCGCAGATCTTTTTGACAAAATTTTCCGGTTCCTCAAAGTGCAGTGGAGAGACATTCAGGGAAATGCGAAAATCTGCCGGAAGCTGAATGGAAAATTTCTGAAGCCATCGGAAGGTTTTTTCATAAACATAATAATCCAGACTGATGATAAAACCATTCTGTTCAAATAATGGAATGTACACAGCCGGGGACCAGAGCGTTTTTTCGTCACGGAGCCAACGGACGAGGACTTCCGCACTGGAGATTTTTCCGTTGGTGGGAGATACTTTGGGCTGAAAATAAATCTGAAATTCTTCATTTTTCAGAGCCTGATGGAAGGAATGGAGAATTTCTGCCTGCATTTTTTCCTGGCGGTCAATTTCCCTTGAATAGATGCAGCAGGGCGGAATCATTTTTTTGGAGAGCCGCCTTGCCACATTTGCACAGGACAGTACGGTTTCCGGTGAGGTTTCGGCATCCGGGATAAAGCAGATTCCGGAGTTTGTGCGGAAGAAATTAACGTGGTAGGTATTGCGGATGCGTTGGCTGATCTGCTGATCAAGTTTTGCGATCTGGGACAGAAGCGCTTCACTGGTAAGGTCCGTAATATCTGCAATGCTGACAAATACATCGGAGAAAAAGCGGGTGGTAAGGATGGTAAAGGAAGCTCCTGCCAGCTCTTCATAGACAATATTCAGAATTTCGTCTCCAAGGGAATATCCGTATTTGTCATTGATATAATGAAAATTTTCTATGTCTGTGGAGATCAGGGCGATGGAGAGGGAACTTCCGGTACTTTTCTGGATCTGCCGGATCTTTTCAGAAAGGGCTTCCGAAGAGATGGCAGGGATTACCGTATTGCGGGAATGGGTGGAAGGGGCAAGTTCCCGGATAGCAGCAATTTTTTTGATGGCTTTGTCCTGGTACATTTTTTTGTCTGCGGCATTGATCAGATCTTCCATCATAAAATAGTGATTCTGGAAACTGACTTCATATCCGATGGCATAACTTAAAGGCAGTGTAGTTCTGGTGTTGTATTCCTGAACAAGGGAATCCAGTTTCTCTGCCATATGCTGAAGCTCGGAGAGGCTGGTGTTCTGCTGGATCAGGATGAACTCATCTCCGCCATAGCGGGCCAGAAAACTGTCAGAATCCAGGATCCGGGTGAGACAGTAGGTGAAGGTCTGGATAAATTCATCGCCTTTTTCATGTCCGTAAGTGTCATTGACATATTTCAGATTGTTCAGATCAAACATCATGACGCCAACGCCAAAAGTGCTTGGGCGGTTACTTAAGTCCTGAACCAGCTTTTCCAGGGATGTTTTGTTGTGGACACCGGTGATATCCCGAAATGCCTTTACGATAAGACGGGAGAGAAGTTCTCTCTGGATCAGGGAAAGCGCCAGGGTCACAACCAGAAGTGCCAGAGCTGCTTCCATAAGATGAAGCATGGGATAGTAGGATACTTCCGGATCCTGAAGAAATTTCAGAAGATAAAGATCCATAATCAACAGGATCACAAGCGCAAGCAGGGTGCCTTCGCAAAGATGAAGTACACTTTTTTCTTTTTTCATGGGTAAAATAAATCTCCTTGTTTATTGATAAATAAAATTGAGCAGGCTTTTTCAGGCCTGCACGATGATCATTTTTGTAAAATCCTGACTGATACCGATTTTGCTTTCCTGTATGCGGACGATGTAAGAGCCGAGAAGGATTGATACGATCCGTACAGTTGCGCCTTCGATAAACCCCAGGGTTTCCAGATAATGGCGGTCCCCTTCATTCCCGCATATTTTCTGAATGATATAATCGGTGTTGATATCAGCTAAATTCAGTGGCATGATTCCTCCATAAAAAGCTGTATGTGAACAGTGAAAGCGGAAAGATATCCGCCAACATAAATTAGTTACAACTAACATTATAACGCGCAGAGATTTTGTGTCAATGGTTTTGGAAAAATAAGAAACATTTTGTCATACAGGACGACAGGTGAAGGTGTTTGTGTTATGATAAAAAAGCATAGAGAAGATCCAATGCAGATAAAAAATAAGTTTAGAAAAACGCTGTATAAGGAAGATGAACAAAAGCGTTTTGCGTCAAGCGGATATTCGCAATCCGCTTCGCTGCGTAGCTCTACACCAAATAACTGCAGGAGGGTGAAAACATGGAAAAGGGAACAGTAAAAAGAAGGATTTTTCTTTCAAATGCACTGATGGTGCTGGTGACGCTTCTGATCTTTCTGGCTATTAATCTGGCAGTGGTGAAGATTTATGCGGAATCAGTGGAAAAAGAACTGAAGACATCTATAGAAGACCTTATTGATGGAAGTGGCACATCGAATTTTTCGGATTCTGACAATGTAAAATACCAACATAAGGATGGCCGGGAACTTCTCGGAGATCTGGATGATTTTCTGGAAAGCTGGACAATCCACAGAAATGAGTTTATCCTTTTATTTGGAGCAGATGGAATTATCTGTATCCTTGTACTTTTACTGATCAGCCAGATTTTCACACGGAATCTGGAGAAAAATATTATGGAGCCTCTGGACCTTCTGGCACAGGGTGCAGACCGCATCCGGCACAACGATCTGACAACGGAGATCCGGTATGTGGGAGATGCGGAATTTGAGGATGTGTGCATCACCTTTAATCATATGCAGGAGCACATTTTGCGGGAGCAGGAGAAGAACCGGAAATATGAGAAAGCCAGAACAGATATGATCGCCGGAATCTCCCATGACCTGCGTACGCCGCTGACTGCCATCCGGGGAACGATCAAAGGACTTATGGACGGCATTGCGGCAACTCCGGAAATGCAGGAGAAGTTTTGCAGGCTGCATACCGTCGGACCGGAGATATGGACGGACTTCTGAACCAGTTGTTCTATGTTTCAAAGATCGAAACCGGAAATATGCCCCTTTCTGTTCAGAAAATAGAGATTGCTGATTTTATCCGGAATTATGTGAACGGAAAGCAGGAACTTCTGGATAAGGAAAAAGAGCAGATGCAGGCAGAAACAGGGGATATTCACCTGGATGTCGATTCAGATCCGGAACAGCTGCAGCGTATTTTTGACAATCTTCTGGAAAACAGCCGGAAGTATGCAGAACGTGATGTGCTGAAAACAGAACTTTCCCTGAAAAGAACAGAAGGTGGCGTGGAGATCTGTTTCCGTGACAATGGTGTAGGTGTTCCGGAGGAAAAACTGCCCTATGTATTTGATGAATTTTACAGAGGCGATGAGTCCAGAAACAAAAAAGAAGGAAACGGCCTTGGACTGGGAGCCGATGATTATATTTCGAAGCCTTTTGACCCGGTGGAGCTGGTGGCAAGAGTGAATGCAAATCTGCGCCAGTACCAGCGGATGGTGGAGAAATTTGCCAACAAAGGACCGGATGCGTCCGAGGAGATCCAGGTGCAGGATCTCCGGATCCTGGCAGGATGGGACAGGAACATCCGGAAATGTTGTAAATTCGGATGGAACAGAACTTACACAGACAAGAAAGGTCCTCAGTACCCAGGACTGGCATAAGAAATTTGCGGACAAATTTACCGATACAGTGGTTTCTACAGATACATCATACACAAGTCCCAATCTGTCCATTCAGATTTCTCATCATCAGTACGATTCCGGAACTGTGGATAACACACACGGTGGCAGTTATGCAAAATACGGAAGTAAAATTTCCTATGTGCTGGCGGATATTTATATTGGTGATATTACCTGCTTCCAGACTGCGTTTGCACAGGATACCTATGGAATTGGCTATACGGAAAAACTTACGGATATGTCTGCAAGAATGAAATCCATATTGTCGGTCAACGGAGATTCCTACAGCAACAACCGTCATAAGAATAATGGTACGATCATACGAAACGGTGTGATCTACCGCAGCCAGCAGTCCGGTGAGGAAACCTGTGTTCTCAACTGGGACGGAACAATGGATATCTATCAGCCGGGGCAGCTGGATGAGCAAAAACTGATCGGCAGAGGTGCTTATCAGAGCTGGATCTTTGGGCCAAGTCTGCTGGATGCAAATGGAAAGGCGAATGATAAATTCTGGACCTGGACTTACATTCGCCGGTCTCATCTGCGGACTGCCATCGGGTATTTTGAACCGGGACATTACTGCCTGCTTCTTGTGGACGGGCGGCAGCAGAACTCCAGGGGAATGTTCCTGGATGAGATGGCAAAGGTGTTTGAGGATCTTGGCTGTAAGGTGGCTTATAATCTTGACGGCGGCCACTGTTCTTTTATGGAAATGAACGGAAAAGTGGTCAATGATCCTTACAAACCGGAGCATGAGATCGAAGATGGAATTTTTATTACGGAGGGATCTTTATGAAGATATTAAGCACAATAAGAAAAATTCTCCTGCATGTCTGTGTTGTATGCAGCCTGGTTTCCATAACAGCAAAAATCCTGGACTGGTATAATCCGTATATGGATTTTTCCGGACATGTGGGAGGGCTTCAGATGGTGTTATATTTTGTGGTGATAGTGCTGGCAGTGACAGAAGGCGGAAGTATCATTTCAGGAAGAAAATCCCGCAGACATGTTGAAGAAAGAAGGTTGCATAATCATTCCGAAAGATTTATCATAAATCCTATGTAGAGTATCAGGGCAAAATTTCGTCCCCGGTATTCCTGTGATTATAAATACAAAGAAGATCAGGTTTCGGTTTCTCTGACATTTTCCTGTATGTCAGAAATCGGGGCCTGATTTTTGGCGTATGAGGATGATGGAGTGTAGCAAAATGTATTATGATCTGACAAAAGGCAGGATCGGCAAATGTCTGATCCTGTTTGCGCTGCCTATGATCGCGGGTAATCTTCTGCAGCAGTTTTATAATATTGCGGATACCCTGATCGTAGGACGTGTGCTTGGAAAAAATGCGCTGGCAGCCGTTGGTTCTGCCTATACTTTGATGACGTTTCTGACATCTGTTTTTCTGGGACTGAGTATGGGTTCTGGTGCTCTTTTTTCGATTTATAAGGGAAAGGGCAGTGACCGGGAGCTGCGGCTTTCTGTTGTCCATGCTTTTGGACTGATCATGGGTGTAACGGTGCTGTTAAATGTGCTGGTGTACCTTTTTACGGACCCGATCCTCTGGTTCCTGCGGGTGCCGGAAGAAGTGTACGATGGGATGAAAACATATCTGCTTGTGATCTTTGCAGGGCTTGTGGCAACATCCCTTTATAACTTTTTTTCCTGCCTTTTAAGGGCTCTTGGTAATTCCACGGTGCCTCTTGTTTTTCTGGCGGTTTCCGCTGTCCTGAATATTGGACTGGATCTTTTGTTTGTGGCGGTTCTTCCCTGGGGGATTGCAGGTGCGGCCTTTGCTACGGTGATCGCTCAGTATGTGTCAGGAATCGGGATTACCATTTATGTGCTGCATTCCTGCAAAGATCTTCTGCCTGGAAAAGAGGAGCTTTGTTTTGACCGGGGGATTCTTGGTGAGATCGTGAATCTTTCTTCTCTGACCTGTCTGCAGCAGTCAGTGATGAATTTTGGTATTCTGATGGTCCAGGGATTGGTGAACAGTTTCGGGGCTACGGTGATGGCTGCTTTTGCGGCTGCTGTGAAGATTGATACTTTTGCCTATCTTCCGGTTCAGGATTTTGGAAATGCCTTTTCTACATTTGTGGCGCAGAATTATGGTGCCGGGAATCAGGAGCGTATCCGCAAGGGTACCAGGGTGGCTTTTGCCATGAGTATCGGGTTTAGTGTGATGATCTCAGTGCTGGTGTGTCTGTTTGCCGGGCCGCTGATGAAGATTTTTGTCAGTGGGAAAGAGGTGGCCGTGATTGCTGCGGGGGTGAAGTATCTCCGGATCGAGGGTGCGTTTTATCTTGGGATTGGCTGTCTGTTTCTGCTGTATGGTTATTACCGGGCGATCAAGCGGGCGGAGATGTCGGTTGTGCTGACGGTGATCTCCCTGGGACTTCGTGTTCTGCTGGCTTATGTTCTTTCTGTTGTGTTCGGTGAGGTGGGAATCTGGGTGGCGATTCCCATTGGCTGGGTGATGGCAGATGTTACGGGGATTGTTTATATGCGGCGGACGTGGTAGTTATTTGTGGCCGTTGTCGTATAGCTGCTGGATGTCTTTCGGGAGGTTGTCCGGGAGCATCTGGCGGATCTTGTCTTCGTTTCCTTCTTTCATGGCCTGGTCGTAGTACCAGCATTTGTATTTGAGCATATCGAGGGTTTTATTGAGTCGTAGGATTTCCTGTTCTACGGCTTTTTTTCTTGTCTCGAAGAGTTCTTTGCGGTTCTGGTAGGTGCTGCTTCCCTGGTTGCACCATTCGAAGAATTGTTTGATGCCTTTGATTTCCAGGCCGGAGGCTTTGAGGCATTCGATCATGCGGAGGGCTTCCAGTTCGTGGTCGTTGAATTTGCGGATGCCGGATTCGCGTTTGAGGTTGGGGAAGAGGCCTTCTTTGTCGTAGTAGCGTAGGGTGGAGACGGGGAGATGGAACATCTCGGATACCTGGCCGATGGTGTACATGGGGATTCCTCCTTTGGGTTTTTGTTTTTATTTTATGATAAATGGTGGGGGGATGCAAGTATAGGACGTGAATAGGACGCCGTGGAGTGTGCATCGGTTCTGGCTGGGGCTTCGTCGGGGGCTGGCTTCTAGGCTGCCGGAATTCTGCTAAAACCGTTTTCCAAAAGTTCGAACTCGCTTCGCTCAAACAGCGAACTTTTGTAAAACAACGCAGATTTCCGCCAGCCAAGAATCAGCTCCCCTCCTGCAGAGTCAGCCAGAACCGATGCACACTCCACGGCTGGTTATTCAGGGCGGGAGGGTTGGGTGGCTTTCGCGGTTGGGTGTTCAGGTTGGGAGATTTAGAGTGGCTGCTCGGGGGTTGGATGAGGCATCAGCGCTGCGCTGGATGCCTGGGTGGAAAGGCTGAGTTTCCTTGTGGTTTGGCGGGAGTGGATGTCGGATTATGGGATAATTTTTGGAATAGTTTTGGATGATTTTTGGGGTGATGCGTGGTATGGTTATTATATCTTATAAGATCTTTGTCTGTATGGACATTCTTGGAGCTTCATGTTCTGGAGCGTTTTCCATTTGGAGTTACTGTAGAGTTTGTGAAAATCCGTTTTATGGGGTTTTTATGTTTGGGTGATGTGGTATAATTTTATATACCAGTAGGAGTGTTAATGACCAACAATACTATATTCGATGATGTTTTCCGGACAATGGTGGAGAAGATGACTTATCTGGTGGTTCCGCTTATTAATGAGGTGTTCCATACCGCATATCCGGAGGATGTTAAGATTGTTCAGCTTCGTAATGAACATCAGTTGGAAGATGGGGAGATTATTACCGACTCCTGTCTGAGGATTGGCGATATGTTGTATCATATTGAATGCCAGAGCCTGGATGATGAAACAATGGCGGTCAGGATGGTTGAGTATGACTTTGCGATTGCATTGGAACACAGAAAAAAGTTGATGGGAGATATTGCGTAGAATTTCCCAGATCTTGCGTACTATATTTGAGAAGCGGAAAAAGGACACCGGATTTTCTGGAGGTAGAGTTAATCCTTCCGGATTCTCAGATGTGTGTATATCGGGTTCCAACTGTGAAAGTGGAGCATTATACAAAAGATAGTATTTTTGAGAAAAAGCTTCTGATGCTGCTTCCATTTTATATTATGAGATATGAGAAGTCTGCGGATATAATAGAGAAAGATTCGGAAAAACTTCAGAGATTATTAAGTGAATATGAAGATATACGTAATAAACTGGGGAAGGAAATTTCGATTTCCGGGAGGTCAGAGTTGTATACAGATCTGAACAGGCTGATTATCAGAATATCGGATTATGTTTTCAGGAATAAAGAAAAAGTTCGGAAAGGAGTTGGCGAGGTTATGGGTGGAAAAGTTTTGCAGTTGGAATCTGAGAGGCTTCGCGAGGAAGGAATGGCGATTGGAAAAGCGGAAGGAAAAGCAGAGGGTGAAGCAAGATTGAGTGCACTGATCAATCGATTGTTTCTGGAGGGGCGGTCGGATGAAGTGCAGCGTGTGGTGACGGATGTAAAATGGCGTCAGAAGCTGTATGGTGAGTATAATCTGTAATAAGTGATGTGTGAGCTATAAACAAAAAGTTAAGGGGATATTTTATGTGGATTTGTGCCAATGATGAGAGGATTCGATATACAGGGAGGATTGACTGTAGGGTGGAGGCGGAGCCGGTCTGGGTGTTTCCGGGGTCTTCGGCGGAGTTTTGGTTTTCAGGGGAGGTGCTGAGGATTCATGTGGAGAATTTTAATGAGTACTGGCAGAATTATCTGGGGTGTATTCTGGATCAGGTGCAGTCGGCGTTTTATTTGAAAAAGTCCGGTGAGATGGTTATTGAGGTTAGGGTGCCGGAGAATGAGTCTGGGGTGCATCATGTGTTGTTTTTTAAGAGGCAGGATGGGTGTCATGAGCTGAAGATTCTGGGGTTTGAGATTGGGGATGGTGAGAGATTGATTGAGCTGCCTCCGGTTTCGGAGCGTAGGATTGAGGTTTATGGGGATTCGGTTTCTGCCGGGGAGTCGGTGGAGGCGATTGATTTTATTGGTAAAACGGATATGGAGCATGAAGGGGGTTTTTCTAATTGCTGGTTTTCTTTTCCTTGGATGACGGCGAGGATGCTTGGGGCGCGACTTCATGATATTGCTCAGGGCGGGATCGCGCTGATGGATGGTCATGGGTGGTTTCACAGGCCAGAGCAGACTGGAATGGAGACTGCGTGGGATAAGATTCATTATAACACCATGCTTGGGGAGATGACGGAGTGGGATTTTTCGAAATTTGTTCCCCAGGTGGTGATCGTGGCTCTGGGCCAGAATGATAATTATCCGGTGGATTATATGAAAGTGGAGGCTGAGAAGAAAGCACAGGGTGTCTGTGTTCACGAACAGGAACCGGATCAGGAGCAGGTGACGCAGGTGGAGAAGAGTTATTCATATTGTTGTGAGATGGCTGACAGGTGGCGGAGTCACTATGGGGATTTTCTGAAAAAGCTCCGTGGTGTTTATCCGGAGGCGTGGATCGTCTGCTGTACGACTGTTTTGCAGCATGATAAGAGCTGGGATGATGCTATTGACCGGGTTGTAAATTCTGTGAAAGATGAGAAGATCTCACATTTTCTGTTCAGCAGAAACGGTGTGGCTACGCCGGGGCATCCCCGTATTCCGGAGCAGTTTGAGATGGCGCAGGAAATGGCAGATTATATTGAAAATGTGCTGGGTGTATATAAAAATAAATGAGATACGTAATGTGCAGCTGCAGACAAAAGAGATTATATTTTTGAAACTGAATTGCGTAAGATCAAGGTTGACGTAAAAATCGCATATAGTATACTGTGGATGTTCATCGGAGGGTTGATTGTTCGACGGAAACAATGGCTGGATAAGATGACAGGCTGAGATGTCTGTTGCTTATCCAGCTTTTTTAACGTTTATTAAGAAGAGGAGGATAAGAATGGAAAAAAACAACACTTTTACACAGGGCAAGATCCTGATGACGCTTACCAATCTTGTGAGCAGTTTTGCCATGGGAACGACAGTGCTTCTGGGACAGCAGATTGGCTGTGGAGAGCGGAAACAGGGAGGACGGACAGTAGGAACGGCTATTGTGATGTTTACGGTGATCGCACTGGTCATGACTGCGGTGCTTGTGATTTTTGCACCACAGGTAAGCAGCATTATGAATGCGCCGGAGGAAGCTTTTGACAAAACAGTTGCTTATGTGCGGATCTGTGGCGGCGGTATGCTGGTGATCGTGGCGTACAATCTGATCGGCTGTATTTTCAGGGGGATCGGAGATTCCAGAACGCCGCTGTTTACGGTTGCCGTTGCATGTGTATTCAATATTGCAGGGGATCTGATCCTCTGTGCGGGATTTAAGATGGGAACGTCAGGAGCTGCTTTTGCAACTGTATTTGCACAGATCATCAGTGTGATCGTTTCCTTTGGCGTTATCCGCAAAAAAGAGCTGCCTTTTGAAATGCATAAAACGGATATCGGGGTCCACGGCCGGACTCTCCGGAAAATGGTGTGGCGGTTTCTTTTGCCATTGGTGTTGGAATGTTTTTCCTGTCATTTTTCCATGGAAATGTGCTGGCGGGAATTTTTTCCTCCGATGCAATGGTCATCGAGGCAGCGGCAGATTACCTGAAAGCTTATGCCATTGACTGTCTGTTTACGGCAATCTTTTTCTGCTATATCGGATTTTATAATGGAATCGGTATGACGAAGTTTGTAATGATCCAGGGAATCATAGGTGCTTTCTGTGTGAGAGTTCCGGTGTCATGGTTTATGAGCCGCAGAGCCGGTGCGACGCTGTTTGATATCGGGCTGGCAACACCGTTTTCTTCGATCCTGCAGCTGGTGCTGTGCCTGGGATGTATGTTGTATCTGAGAAAGAAAAAATGGGTATAGGATACCGTGTAAACGTTTTCAGGAATGTGGTCTGTCCGTCTGCAAAAAACTGTGCTAAAATGAGCAAAGAGGATTTTGTCAGAGAAGGATATGATTAAAGAGACAGAATGTGGAAGTCCCACTGACAAAATAAAACCAGAAAAGTAATGTAGATCATAAAGACGAGGAGGAAATATCATGGAGAATATTTTTCACAGAGTAAGTATCCGTAAATATGAAGATAAACCCGTGGAGAAAGAGAAAATCCTTCAGATCCTGAAAGCCGGTATGCAGGCGCCAAGTGCATGTAATCAGCAGCCGTGGGAGTTTTATGTTGTGACAGATAAGGAGAAGATCAGGGAACTTTCCAAAGCGACTCCTTATTCCGGATGTGCGGCAGGTGCGCCGGTTGTGATCGTTCCGGTATATCGGAAAGAGGGACTGGTTGTGCAGGACATGGCGCAGATCGACATGTCTATCGCCCAGGAAAATATCTGGCTGGAAACGGATGCGCTGGGACTTGGCGGCGTTTGGATCGGAATCGCGCCGATGCAGGATCGCATGGATCTGGTCCATGATATTCTGAAACTTCCGGAGAATGTGGAAGTTTTTTCCCTCTTTGCCCTGGGATATCCGGCAGAGAGCAGGAAGCAGCAGGATCGTTTTGACGAGAGCAGGATCTACTTTGTAGAATAATGTATGCATCGGGCTGTGTCAGAATACAATGAAGAATGGCAGAACATATGGTTTTCTGGTACAGCAAGACAGATGTGATAGATAGTAGAACAGAATCGAGGACAGAAAAATGGAACATATAGCAAGAGACGAAGCATTTGCATTATTAAAAAAATACAACAAAGATCCTTTTCACATCCAGCATGCACTGACTGTGGAGGCAGTGATGAAATGGTATGCAAAAGAGCTGGGCTATGGCGATGACGCAGAATACTGGGGCATTGTAGGTCTGCTCCATGATATTGATTTTGAACTTTACCCGGAAGAACACTGCCTGAAAGCACCGGAACTTCTCCGTGAGGCAGGTGTGGGAGAAGATATCATTCATGCGGTGGTTTCTCATGGATATGGAATTACTGTTGGCTGTGGAGCTACCATTGAGACTGCGCCGGAGCATGAGATGGAAAAAGTCCTTTTTGCAGCGGATGAGCTCACCGGTTTGATCTGGGCAGCGGCGCTGATGCGTCCGTCCAAGAGTACCAAGGATATGGAGCTGAAATCCCTGAAAAAGAAATATAAAAGCAAAGGTTTCGCGGCAGGCTGTTCCAGAGAAGTGATCCAGCGAGGCGCAGATCAGCTGGGCTGGGATCTTGCGAAACTTCTTACTATGACACTTCAGGCTATGGCAGAAAGCGAAGATGAGATCCAAAAAGAGATGGATGCGGAAGAAGCCTGAATATAGTGAAAGACACCAATAAATCTTCTGATATTTTGTGCAGAATACATTTTGCAGAGCCGGGATTTTTGCGATAAAATATAAGTATAGGAACCGAAAAACTGCATTATGAAAGAGGTGAAGGGTATGAAGGAATACGAGATCATTATTGAAACTATTAATCCCTGTGGTGGTGATCGCCATTCTCAGCAAGAGATCGTTGAAGCAAAGATTGAGAGCCCGGAAGCTTATGTCAAAGAAAAAGGAAGATTTCCAATCATTGATAAGATTGAGAATCCCGACGGCGGGGTTGTGATCGTGACCGGTGATGGAAAAGGATACATGGTAAGATATACATTTTCTGAATAATGGGTAATGCGGCGTATGTGACGGAAAACGGATCATAAAGTGGAGTATGGATCTGTTTTACATATATGCCGCATTTTTATTGCTTTTTCGTGATCGGGCAAAAAAATCCTTGACCTAAAGCAAGGAGCTTGGAGTTGGTTTTAACACCCCATCCATTATCCGTTTTCCATTTGAAAAAATGGTGCGGGAGAATAAGAATGTAAATCTGGTGCGGCTGAACCTGGATGAGGCAGTGATACCGGAGAGCTTTGGTAAAAGGGGAATCGGGATCAACCGGGATCTTTGTATAGGATTTCAGCACAAAAAAAGACACCAAATATGCCCCGGCCATCAGACATCAGCCAAAGCGATATTTAGTGTCAGAAAAATCCATATTCAATTTGCGCGAGGATTATTATAGCAGATTTTTTCAGGAAAAGTAAAGAGAAAAATTCTGCGAGAAATAGATGCCTTTTATTTTTGAAATTGAAATGTGCACAAAAAAACGTATGCAAATTTATAAAGTATGTATAAATTATTTGTTGAAATTTTATAAAAAAAGGAGTAAAACATTAGATAAATAAAAAAGAGAAATGCATGGAACAGGACAGACCACAAAAAGCATGCCGGATTACAGAGAGCCGCAGGCTGATGAGAAGCGGCAGAAGGTATTTTGTGATATCACCTGGGAGCATCCCGCTGAATAGAAAGATTAAGTAAGCCGGGACGTAGTCTTCACGTTACAGAAGAGGCTGTTTGATATGACAGTAATAAGTGGTCGCGTTTAGCAATAAATACGATAATACAAAGTGGTACCACGGAACATTCCGCCTTTGTTATCCGAAAGGATAGCAAGGGCGTTTTTTGATGCAATAACTGTTTTACGGTCATTGTATCATGTATAAAAAACACAAAGGAAAGAGAGTTGATATTATGAACGGAATCACAATGATGATCATAGCCATCGTAGTTCTCGGAGGTGCATATCTTCTGTATGGCCGTTATCTTCAGAACAAATGGGGTATTGATCCAAAAGCAAAAACTCCTGCTTATGAGCTGGAGGACGGAGTTGATTATGTACCGGCCGATACAAATGTAGTATTTGGCCATCAGTTTGCATCCATAGCAGGTGCGGGCCCGATCAACGGACCTATCCAGGCCGCAATTTTCGGCTGGCTGCCGGTTCTGCTCTGGATCCTCATCGGAGGTGTATTCTTTGGAGCTGTGCAGGATTTTGCATCCATGTACGCATCTGTAAAGAATAAAGGACGTACTATCGGATATATCATCGAAGCGTATATCGGAAAGCTTGGAAAAAAATTGTTTCTTTTATTCTGCTGGCTGTTCTGTATTCTGGTTGTTGCCGCATTTGCAGATGTTGTAGCAGGAACCTTTAACGGATTTGTCGCAAATGATGCAGGAGCTGTTACAAAGGTAGCGGCAAACGGAGCTGTTGCAACCACTTCCATGTTATTTATATTTGAGGCTGTTGCACTTGGATTTTTCCTTAAATATACAAAGTTCAATAAATGGATCAACACTGCAGTAGCAATTATATTACTGGTAGCCGCAATTGCACTGGGACTTAATTTCCCGATGTATGTAAGCCTTGGAACCTGGCATATCATCATCTTTGCATATATCCTGATCGCCAGCGTTGCTCCTGTATGGGCACTGCTTCAGCCACGTGACTATCTGAACAGTTATCTGCTGATCTTTATGATCGTTGGCGCAGTTATTGGTGTATTTGTAGCCAATCCGTCCTGTAACCTGAAAGCTTTTACAAGCTTTAATGTGGACGGACAGTACATGTTTCCGATCCTGTTTGTAACCATCGCCTGTGGTGCTGTTTCCGGTTTTCATTCACTGGTATCCTCCGGTACTGCATCCAAGCAGATCAAAAATGAGAAAAATATGCTTCCTGTTTCCTTTGGAGCAATGCTGATGGAAAGTATGCTTGCCATCATCGCGCTGATCGCAGTTGCATCCTTTGCAGACGGCGAGGCAGCAGCACAGGGGCTTACAACACAGCCGCAGATTTTTGCAGGTGCTATCGCAAACTTCCTTTCTGTAGTTGGCCTTCCACATTCACTGGTATTTACCCTGATCAACCTTGCAGTATCTGCATTTGCACTGACCTCTCTTGACTCTGTAGCCAGAGTCGGACGTCTGTCATTCCAGGAATTTTTCCTTGATTCTGATACAGATGAGGAAAACATGAGCCCGTTCCTGAAGGTGGTGACAAATAAATATTTTGCAACAGTTATCACACTGGTACTTGCTTACATGCTTACAAAAGTAGGTTATGCGGAGATCTGGCCGCTGTTCGGTTCCGCAAACCAGCTGTTATCTGTACTCGCTCTTGTAGCCTGTGCAGTATTCTTAAAGAAAACAAAACGTCAGGGCTGCATGCTCTGGATCCCGATGGTATTCATGATGGCAGTTACCTTCACAGCACTTGGCATGACCATCACAAAGCTTTCAAAGGCACTGGTAACAACAGGGCTGGATCTTGGAAACACCTTACAGCTTGTATTTGCAGTATTACTGCTGATCCTTGGTGTATTGGTAGCGATCCAGGGCGTGAAGAAACTGCTTGAGAAGACAGATGATAAAAAAGCAACGGCATAACATTATCGGATAAGATCACGGATATCTGTTTAGCTGAAGAGGCATGAGTCATATAAAAGGCTCATGCCTTTTTGCATCCATGGAACCTTGAGATATCTAGAGACGATTTATGACCCCATGCGCCTGCATTCATTGGGAGTCATTCCGAATTGCTTCTTAAAAGCAGTCTGAAAGTGACTTTGGCTGGAGAAACATAAAAAGGTGCTGATCGTACTGATGGATTTGTTGGTATATTGCAGCAATTCTTTCCCTTCTTCCAGCTTACAGCGCAAAATAAATGCGCTGACAGAAAAACCGAGTGTTTTTTTTAATAATCAGGAAATGATGGCTGCGATGATGGAAGGAATGCCGCTTCGTCAGTTGTTAAGCTTCGTTCCCGGAATTAAAAGAGAAATGCTGGAACAGATGGTTGGTGCTTTAAACGAAGGTTTTGCATATAATAAAAAAAATGTATCAATGGAAATGAAAGCCTTATGCCAGACCAGAAATTAGAGAATCTTCTTAATCTTGCCATGAATGCCCTGCCACATGAGCGGGAGAAATCGGAAAATCTGAATGTGGGGTATGATCCCACCACCAGGCTGTGGGATGTGATCGTGAAGTACAGTGGCCCGGAAAGCGGACTTGGTGGTGAGAGGATTCAGGTGGTCCCGCTGCTTGGCAGCTATGCAGTAGTGACATTGCCGGAATCGGAAATTGCTGCATACTCAGGCAGAGAGCAGATCGAGTTTATAGAAAAGCCCAAGAGACTCTACTTTGAGACCTTTGAAGAGCGGGAAGCAAGCTGCATTTTGCCGGTGCAGAATGGAGTCGATGGCTTAACCGGCGAAGGGATTTTGGTGGGCATTGTGGATTCCGGAGTGGACTATTTCCATCCGGATTTCAGAAACGAGGATGGCAGTACCCGGATCCTGCGACTGTGGGATCAGAGTGTAGCTGGAAATCCACCGGAAAACTATGTATCAGGAACTGAATATACGAAGGAAGAAATTGATGAGGCGCTTGCACTCGGGGAAACCGAAGGCAGGCGCCTTGTTCCGTCTGGAGATTTCAGCGGACATGGAACAGCAGTTCTTGGAATAGCAGCAGGAAACGGGAAAGCATCGGATGGAGTGAATCGAGGCGTTGCGTATAGAAGTGATCTTCTGGTGGTAAAAATGGGAAATCCACGGGAAAATTCATTTCCGCGGACAACGGAGCTGATGGAGGGTATTGATTACCTGATACGGCAGGCAGTGAAGATGAGAAAACCGATGGTCATAAACATCAGCTTTGGGAATAATTATGGTTCACA